>Ga0307380_10006204_pt1 | contig 15730 bp, 13 predicted proteins | sample UN3MG_FD_202239 | JGI IMG/M metagenome (GOLD analysis project Ga0307380, IMG submission 202239) | Soil microbial communities from Risofladan, Vaasa, Finland - UN-3 | ecosystem: Environmental > Terrestrial > Soil > Coastal area > Acid sulfate soil | place: Finland: Risofladan, Vaasa | collected...
TGCTTCATCTATCATCACCTTTACCCAAACAGGCAGTACTGCGCGCCTTGTGGCTAAATATAGACCTCGACGTCCCGTACTGGCAATGACACCTCTAGAGAAGACCTATCGCCGCCTTGGACTCATATGGGGCGTCGTACCTTTCTTAAGCGAAAGCATGAAAAATACTGATGAGATGATTGATAGAGCATTCAAGATTGCGCTCCAGTCAGGGCTTGTTAAGCGCGGTCAGAGAGTGGTCATCACAGCTGGCGTCCCAGTCGGTATTCCTGGAACAACTAACTTGATCAAAGCAGAAGTGTTGAAATAAGGTGTTGAAAATCAAGATCTTAGTATCTATTTTTGGTCATAATCAGGATTAATCAAACAAGGCATTAATAGATCTATTTAATAGAGAAGAATGATCCGAAGTGTTAAGTGTAAAATTTGATATAATATTATAAAAAATATCCTTTAGAATAACGATTATGTTTTAATATTACTCGAAAGGAGTATTCATGAAATTCCACACAGCATTGCGGCCATGGATAAACAGAAGGCTGGAGAAAATTGATCATGTTGATATGGTAGTAGGAATTCCCTGCTTTAATAATGATTCTACGATTGGACATGTTATTGATATGGTGAGCGAAGGAATCGCCAAATACTACAAAGATCTTCAGGTTTTAATCATTATCTCAGACGGGGGTTCAACAGATGACTCCAGAGAACTCGCTAGAGATAAAACTGTACACCCCTTCATTGAGAAAATAGTCACAATTTACAGAGGGGTTCCTGGAAAGGGAAGTGCGCTTCGGATGATATTCGAAGCAGCAGATTTCCTGAAGGCTAAGGTCTGCCTCTTATTCGACTCTGACTTACGAAGTATTACATCTGAATGGATAAAAGCTCTTGCAGATCCCATATTGAATCACGGACATGACTTTGTTGCGCCCGTTTACTCCAGATATAAATATGATGCTACAATCACCAACAATATTGCTTATAATTTGACAAGGGCCCTTTACGGCAAGCGGGTGCGGCAGCCCATAGGAGGTGATTTTGGCCTATCCAGAAATATGATCGAATTTTTCTTTAGATATGGTGAAGATATATGGACGACTGACATTGCTAGGTTTGGGATTGATATCTGGATGACAACTTCGGCTATTGTGGAGGATGAATCTATCTGTCAGGCCCATCTGGGAACCAAAGTTCATGATGTCAAGGACCCTCTTGAAAACCTGGGGCCGATGTTCAGGCAGGTGGTCTACCCTCTTTTCCAATTGATGGAAGATTATTCGGATAAATGGAAAAAGATTAAGGGAAGCACTGTTGTCCCTACATATGGGACTCCTGTTCAAAAGGAACCTGAAGCCTTTGCCGTGGATCTCCCGGGAATGATTGAAAATTTCAAAGAAGGATTTAAAAATCTATGTGTTTTTTGGGAAAAGATCATAAACCCCCAGAGCTTTGCTGTTCTCAAGGGCCTAACCAAAAAAAGGAAGATAGAAAATTTCCTCATGCCAACCGAGGATTGGGCAAAAATTGTCTACGATTTTGCGGCCACATTTCATCAATGGAAAAGGGATAAGGGAAAACTTGTGGAAATTATGCGTCCCCTTTATTATGCACGAGTAGCCTCTTTCATTAATAGAACTAAGGATATGAACAATAAACAAGCCGAAGAGATAATAGGACAACAAGCCCAAACCTTTGAAAAACTAAAGCCCTATTTGTTAGAAATATGGGAAAAAGAATAGCTGTTTATTTTAAAGGAGATAATAGGTGAGTCAATTGAAAATACTATTTTCCTCTTCAGAAGTTACTCCTTTTGCCAAAACTGGAGGCTTAGCTGATGTCTCCGCATCTTTACCAGCCGCTATGGCCTCTCTTGGTCATCAGGTAAGAATCGTCATGCCTATGTATCGTTCTGTGATGAAAGGATCATTTGAATTAAAACTACTAGAAAAATCCTTAGAAGTCCCGTTCAGAGGGAAAATATTAAAGGATAAAGTTTACTATTCAGAGATTAGTCGTAATCTTTTGATTTACTTCATCAAGCGAGATGAATTTTTCGACCGAGACATGCTATACGGCACTTCAGAAGGAGACTACGTCGATAATGCCGATAGGTTTATCTTCTTCAGCCGTGGGACTCTGCATTTGATCAAGCTAATCGGCTTTCAACCTGATATTGTTCACTGCAATGATTGGCAGACCAGTCTTATCCCGGTTTACCTCAAGAGTTCATACAAAGACGACCCCTTTTTCCATAATACCCTAAAAGTCTTCACCATCCATAATTTGGCCTATCAGGGTGTTTTTCCTAAAGAATACATGGATATCAGTGAGTTGCCCGCGGAGCTTTTTTCATTGAAAGGTCTCGAATATTATGGAAAGATGAATTTTATGAAAGGTGGGATTGTCTTCACCGATGTCATAACTACTGTAAGTGAGAAATATGCCCAGGAGATTCAAACTCCAGAATACGGCCATGGTTTGGATGGCGTTCTCAAGGAAAGAAACGATGACATCAATGGAGTGTTGAACGGAGTCGATTACACTGAGTGGAACCCGGAGGCAGATCCCCATATCGCTGCTAATTACAGTGCAAAAGATTTATCAGGAAAAAAGAAGTGCAAAGAAGAATTGATTGAGATTTTTGGGTTAGAAGGATCAGTAGAAACTCCTATTATAGGGATAATTTCAAGGCTTGCCGACCAGAAAGGATTTGACATTCTTGCGGATGCGATGGATGAACTTATGAAAATGAAGTTGTTTTTAGTTTTATTGGGCCGAGGAGACGAAAAATACGAAAAACAATTTTCTGAATTAGGGAAAAAGTATAAAGGCCGCCTTGGAGTCAAGATTGCCTTTGATAATGTCCTTGCCCACAAAATCGAAGCTGGCTCTGATATGTTCCTTATGCCTTCACGCTATGAGCCTTGTGGCCTGAATCAGCTATACAGCTTAAAGTATGGAACCATACCTGTTGTTAGAGCCACGGGAGGGTTGGATGATACTGTACAGGAGTTTGAGCCAGAAACGGAGAAGGGGAATGGCTTTAAATTTTTTGAGTATTCGTCTAAAGCGCTGATAGAAAAAGTCAAAAGGGCTTTGGTGATATACAAGAATAAAGAGCTCTGGTTGAAATTAGTGAAAAATGCTATGAATGAGGATTTTTCCTGGAATAAGTCTGCCCTTAGGTATCAAGAGATTTATAACCGAGCGATAACAAAAATTTAAAGCCTTTCTTATAAAGAAAATTTGATATAAATTTAGTTTAGAATTAAATGATTGCCATAATTTATCTTCTAATGTATAAAGGGTATTTCCCCTTGTAACCGAGATAATTCTATTCAATCCTTTAGTTTCTTACTAAGAGATAAAGATGAAGAAAAGAACAAGTGGTATTCTTCTCCATGTCACATCACTCCCTTCTTCTTATGGCATTGGAGATTTTGGTTCAGATGCTTACAAGTTTGTGGATTTCCTTTCCAAAGCAAAACAGAGTTTCTGGCAAATTCTTCCTTTAAGCGCCATGAATTCCCCTTTTGACAGCTCTCCTTACAACATCATCTCCGCTTTTGCCTATAATACATTTCTCATAAGCCCAGAGCTTCTGATTCATGAAGGTTTGCTCAACAAGAAAGATGTCTATCCCATCCCTCGCTTTCCCAAAGGAAAAACTAATTATAAGGATGTTATTCCCTACAAGAAAAAGCTTTTTCGCACAGCCTTTGAGCGTTTTAAAAAAAGAAAAGACAGAGATGAATATGAAAAATTTTCTACTGAGAATTCTTCTTGGCTCGAGGACTTTGCTCTATTTAAGGCGCTTAAGACTCATTTTAAGGGAAGAGTTTGGAGTGAGTGGCCCATCGAGGCAAGGGACAGAAAGCCTGAGGCGATGCGATCTTTAATTAAAGATCTTCACGATGAAATAGAGATGGAAAAGTTTCTTCAATATATTTTTATTCAGCAATGGTCCTTGCTTAAATATTATTGTCATGAGAAGGGTATTCGTATCATCGGGGATATGCCAATTTATGTAGGTCATGATAGCGTAGATTGTTGGACTCATCCTGGTATATTCAAGCTTGACAAGAATAAGAGACCTTCTGCAGTTTCAGGTGTTCCGCCTGGTTATTTCAGCAAAACAGGACAGCTCTGGGGCAATCCCGTTTACAGATGGGATATCCTTAAGGAAAAGAAATATGACTGGTGGGTAAAAAGAGTAGAACATAACTTCAAACTCTATGACCTTGTGAGAATTGACCACTTCCGCGGCTTTGTTGGCTATTGGGAAGTCCCAGCCACAAAGAAGACGGCTGTAAAAGGAAAATGGGTTAAAGCTCCGGCTTTGGACTTTTTCAATCGACTAAAAAATAGATTCCGTCGATTGCCCATGATCGTTGAAGATCTTGGCCTTATTACTCCTGATGTGAGAAAGGTTGTAGAGCATTTTGCATTTCCGGGAATGAAAGTGCTTCTCTTTGCCTTTGGCGAGGATTATCCAACGAATCCTCATTTACCTCATACATATGAGAAGAATTGTGTGGTGTATACTGGAACTCATGACAATAACACAGTGAGAGGATGGTTTAGAACTGAAGCAAGAAATGAAAACAAAAGGAGAGTGTTGGATTACCTCGGGCGAAAAGTTTCAGAGCAAGAAATTCATTGGGAATTTATCAGGCTGGCTATGATGTCGGTTGGGAACATGGTGATAATCCCCATGCAGGATGTTCTGGGATTGGGAGAAGAGGCGAGGATGAATCGACCAGCTACAAGAAAGGGCAACTGGAAATGGCGACTTTTGCCTGAACAGTTAACATCCTCGTTAGCTGAAAAATTGTCGGATATCACAGAGAATTATGGAAGAGCCTAAAAGAGACGGGACTGCCAGTAAAGCTACTTTCCCTTTGAAAATTTCTGATCCAAAAATCGCTTCCAGATTTATCGGAATAATCTCTCCTTAGGAGACATTTTGTATTTCATTTACCAAAAAACATAACTTATGTTTTGAACTCTTCCTTTCGAATTCCATATTTTTTCATTAATTTGTTTAGCTGACGAGTCGAGATTCCTGCTGCGTCAGCAGAGTCTTTTATTTTCCCTTTTTTATCTGCCAAAAGTGTTTTCAAATAACACCTTTCAATGTCTGCTATGCCTTTTTGTCTCACTTCTGATAGTGTAAGGGATGAATCTGTTTGGATTATTGCCGAAGGCGCTTCTGATTCTAAAAGTTCAGTCGGAAAACTTTCAGGGGTTAATATTGAAGAACTTTCAAGTATGTATGCCCGTTCAATGAGGTTTTCCAGCTCTCTAATATTTCCCGGCCAAGAATATCTTTGAAAGGCTTCCATTACACGAGGATGGATGTCGTGAATCTCTTTAAGATTAACTTTGTTCATCTTGTTAAGGATTACTTTAACAAAATGAGGGAAGTCATCCATTCTTTCTCGTAAAGGGGGGACTTCTATGGGAAAAACATCTAAACGGTAATATAGATCTTTTCTGAATTGTCCCTCGTCACTCATCCTCTTTAGATCTGTATTCGTGGCTGCGATAATTCTAATGTCGGTTTTAAGAACTTCTTCTCCTCCAACGTGTTGAAAAGTTTGATCCTGCAAGATTTGCAATAGCTTAATCTGCGCAGTCGGAGTAATGGTTCCTATCTCGTCAAGAAAGATTGTCCCGCCATTAGCAATCTCAAATTTCCCTAGTTTTCTTCGATCAGCTCCAGTGAATGCTCCTTTCTCGTGTCCAAAGAGTTCGCTTTCTAGAAGGGTATCCGGGATTGCTCCGCAGTGGACGCTAATAAATTGTTTGTCTCTCCGATTGCTATGCTGGTGGATAAGATTTGCCAGCACTCCTTTCCCAGTCCCAGTTTCACCCGTCAGAAGCACCGTACTTTTAGTAGGAGCGACAGCCCGGATTTTGTTGAATACTTTTTGCATTACTGAATTTTTAGTCTGGATAATTTCTAACGCATCCGATTGCCAAAATTGCTCCCGCAGGTAGTCAAGCTCAGAGTGCATGATTTTAGATTTTTGGATATTTTCAATTAAATATCTCAGCTCCTCTGGATTTATAGGATAAGTTAGAAAATCGCTGGCACCTGCCTTTATTGCCATCATTGTTTCTCTGATCATTTCTTGAGATGACATGATAATAATCTCGATAGTGGGAAACAAATGCCAGAATGGTTGCAGAGCTGTTTTATAATCATTTCCCGAAACTGACTCTTTGAGAATTTCCAGATCAAAGAAGATAAAATCGTAACGCTTCTTTTGGAGCATATCCAGAGCTGAGTCCTTATTGAATGCTTTGACAATCCTGTACTGTGAATGTAAGCAAGAATGGAATATCAGCAAAGTATTTTGCTCTTTGGATACGACCAGAATGGAATTCATTTGTAAAATTTATGCATTAGGAGATTTTATTTTTGCAAATTATATCACATCTATTTATTCTAAGGGAAGAAACTTATTATTGATGACAGGAAAGTCAATTTAAGGCATACAGACAGGAGAGGCGAGAATATCTAGATTTTACCATAAATCTTATCTCATTTTTTGTTAGTTAGATCTTTCGATTCAAAGGAATTACTTAATTTACATTTCGCTATATCCTTCACTTTTATTATTTTTATTCCTGCAATTTCTTTCACTAGGCCAGTAATTTTTACTCCTTCTCTGATAAGATTGAATAATTCTTTTCCTTTTGAATCATTGCTGACAAGATATTCCTCTTCTGTATGAGTCGCAATAGCAACAGAAACAGGATTCCCCTTTTGATCCCAATCCACTGCAATAACAATACCTTTTATTGCAATAAGCCGCTTATTTTTTTTTAATTCAATCATTTCCTTAGATTCATTCTTATCATTATGACAGACGATATTTGAATGAGCATTAAACGTGCCAATATCTATCTTTTTAGTTGATAAAAGATGATTTTTTTAACCAAATGCATGATTTTGCCATAAATGTTTCTTTTTCCCTGAGAAAAGCTTTTGAGTCTTAAAATCGATGAAACAAATATTTATTAACTGAAATCGAAAGAAAAAACAAAAACGAGAAATCTTTGTTCCTAAATTTTATTTTTAGGAACTTTTAGTTCCGATTATAAAACATTCTTTTTTTCATAATTTTGGCTTTTTTAGTATAAAGCAAAAAGCAAATATCAACAAAAGCAGTTTCTTTAGAGTAATAATTCATATTTTTTGAGGAAGAAGTCTGAAAAAAAAGAATTATCAGAAATAAGAGTATTGGCACATTTTTTGCATTTAAATAAGTGGAATTTAATGATTAGGCTAGTTCAAATCTGATGGAGGAGGATAAGATGAAAGTCATACCTTTACATGACCGAGTTCTTATTAGAAGAATTGAAGAACAGGAGGTAAAGAAAGGGGGAATAATTATTTCCGATACAGCGAAAGAAAAACCCCAGACAGATCCAGATAGGAGATGAAAAAGCCTGGCAAAAAATACAGGTAATAATAAAGCAGAGAAAAAATGAAGAAAGCAGAAAAAAAAATTCATGTACTAAATAAAATCCTTTTGTTACTCTTTTCGCTTTTATTTTTTAGAGGTTCTTCTAAAGAGATAAAAGATTTTAACGTGATTTTTATAAGCCTTGATACAACACGTTATGACTACATCGATACCGGAAAAGGAGCAAAGGCCTTCACGCCTGAACTGAAGAGGTTTTCACAGAGTTCTGTGGTTTTTGAAAATGCTTTTTCAGCAAGCTCCCAAACATTGCCCTCGCATCTTGTTGCGTTTACTTCATATCTTCCCTATGATTTAGGAGTATTATGTAATGAAGACAGTTATGACGGATCTCATAAGATGATCCAACAAGTTTTTCAAGGATTAAGTTACAATTCGGCTGCTATTATTTCTTTGGGAACACTTGACAGCGGCACCGGATTAGAAAAAGGCTTTCAAGAGTTTAAGGATGACCTTTTTGAAGATGGAATTTTCTTTGTTCCTGCAGAAAAGATTACCTCAGAAGCCATAAGCCTATTACAAAATATAAAGAATAGAAGATTTTTTCTTTTTGTTCATTATTCAGATCCTCACACACCCTATGCTTCCCCTGAGGTCGAAGGTCTCTTTGAGATATATCTGGATGGAAAATTAGTTGCAGAATTCAATTCTTACAGAGGAGCTATACTTAAAAAGGCTGTCCCCATTTCACCAGGCAATCATATCCTGGAACTAAAAGCCAAGCATAATTTTGAAGATTTTAGTTACTTTATAATAAGAGGATTGGAAGCCAGCCAAGGGTGCTCTCTAAATGTAGACAATTTGGAGTATTCAAAAGAGCTTTACGGGGGCTCTTATCTCATGCGACGTCCTGAAGGCCACCTAAATATAAGATGTCAAAAAGAGGGTTATCTTAAAATATCCCAAATAATTCCAATTTTAAAAAAGCGAGCCGCCCTGGAGTTATACAGAAAGGAAGTTGAATATATGGATCTTCATATTGGGAAAATCCTGAATACATTAGAAAAAAGCGGCTTAATGAAAAAAACGATTATCGTTATTTTCGGGGATCATGGAGAAGGACATGGTGAAAGAGAAAATTTCTTTGGTCACGCAAGATTTTTAAATAGACAATTTATACACGTTCCGCTTATAATATGGTTACCAGGTGTAGATGGTAGAAGAATACATGATCATGTTTCTCTCTTATGTATATCTCCTACTGTTCTCGAGTTTTTGGGAATCCGTGATGAAAGCTTTAATTTTAGAAAAAGTCTACTTAAAGGAATTCAAAAGGGAAAATTTAAAGATAAGTTGATCTGTTCTTTTACTTTTAGTCCTCATACCAAATTAAGCAAGCTCTCAATCATAAAATGGCCCTATCAAGGTATTTTTTATTCGGAGCAGGGTGTTCATAAAAAAAGCGAGTTCTATAACTTAGATTCATCTCTGTCATTTAGCGAAAGAGATGCCATCCCTGATGAGGAAATCAGAAAAAATTCAGTGCGGAGTTATAGACATATCCAGAAAAAATTCAATCAAGTTAAAAGTGTCCTTTCTCACTCATCCAACCATAAAAATTCATTAGACATACAAAAAAAGCAAAAACTAAAATCCCTTGGCTATGTTGATTTTAAATAGGAGGTAAAGTGACGGATAAAGATATATCCAAAGCTAAACATTTAAGTAATTGCAATAGAGACAAGCTCAAATGCAAGGTATTAGGGCCTGTGTCCAATCTTGAAGAGTATGTTTATCCTACCTGGTGGCGGAATATTTTTAATTCCCTATACTTGAAAACAGATGGAGATGTAGTTGAAGATCAGAGAATAACAAATGAAGAAGTTGATCAATTTTTATCTATCCTCAAAATCTCTCCGGAAGATAAAATTCTGGATTTATGTTGTGGACAGGGACGTCATTCTCTTGAGTTGTCAAGAAGAGGTTTTAAATTTATTGAAGGCCTGGATCGTTCCCATTATCTGATTCAAAGAGCTAAGAAACAAGCAATAAAAGAGGGATTTGATGTTCGGTTCAGAGAAGGAGATGCCAGAAAACTTGCGTACGCACCGGATACTTTTGATGTGGTTATGATATTAGGGAACAGCTTTGGTTATTTTGAGACAATGGAAGATGATCTAAGAGTATTAAAGGGAGTATTCAGGGTTTTGAAGCCCTGGGGAAGGCTTCTTATTGATGTGGCCGACGGGGGATATCTAAAAGAGAATTTTCAGCCCCGCTCCTGGGAATGGATAGACAGGAAGCTTTTTGTTTGCAGGGAAAGAAGCCTTTCTTTAGATGAGCAGCGTCTCATCTCAAGGGAGGTCATCACTAATGTAGAAAAAGGAGTGATCGCAGATCAATTCTATGCTGAAAGGCTTTACTCTAAGGAATCCCTCCCTCACATTTTAAAATCAGCTGGATTTAATGACACTATTTTTCATGGTGAATTTTCACCAGATTCTGAGCGAAATCAGGATTTAGGCATGATGGAAAGACGATTAATTGTTACTTCGGTTGTAAGAAAAGAGTGGGCTTGCCTTAAAAAGAGACCTAAAGAAGAGATAAAGAACATTGTAGTAATCCTTGGGGATCCAAGCAAACCCGATTCTTTGAAACCATTTTCGATTTATGACGACGACGATTTTTACACCATTGACCAGCTGAAATCAGCTCTGAGGGAAATTGAGAACTGTAATTTTCTGTATCTGGACAATCATGATACTTTAATCCAAGATTTGTTGAAGCTCAAGGGGAAAATTGATCTTATTTTCAACTTGTGTGATGAGGGCTTTTACAATAATGCCAGAGATGAATTACATATACCAAGTCTGCTTGAAATACTTGGGTTACCTTATACAGGCTCTGGCCCTCAATGTCTTGCATTCTGTTACGATAAGTCTCTCGTGCGCGGCGTTGCCAAGGAGATGGAAATCTCTGTATCTGAAGCAATCTTTATAAAGGCGGAAGATAGCGCTTATGAACTTCCTTTTGATTTTCCTGTTATTGTAAAACCCAACTTCGGTGATTCCAGCTTTGGGATAACCCAGAGGAGTGTTACAACCAACATAAAGGAACTGGTCAATGCTCTATCTGAAATAAGAGAGAAATTTGGCTATGATAAACCTGTTCTTGTTGAAGAGTTTCTTTCCGGCAAAGACTTAAGTGTAGGAATTATAGGAAATCCCCCTGGAGATTATACAGTTTTTCCTATTATTGAAGAGGATTACTCAATGTTACCAGATGGACTTCCCAGAATCTGCGGCTATGAGGCCAAGTGGCTTCCTGACTCTCCCTATTGGAATATAAAATCCGTTCCAGCTGAACTTCCAGAGGAAACAAAGAGACTTATCATAGAATGGTGCTTGAAGCTGTTTGAGAGGCTTGAATGCAAGGACTATTGTCGATTTGATTGGAGGTTGGATACTAAAGGTAATCCTCGACTTCTAGAAGTGAATCCTAATCCTGGGTGGTGTTGGGATGGGCACCTGGCAAAAATGGCAAAGATTGCAAATATGTCTTATGCTGAGATGTTGAAGGACATTTTAAGAGCGGTAGGCTTACGTTTTGGGCTTCAGATTACTAATGAAAAAAGAAAGAAAAAAAATTATATAAAATCCCCATAAAATTAAAAAAGAAAGATAAATAAAAGCGACAGTCTGTCAGATAACGTGCTTTAAAGATTCAAAAAGAATATTTTCGTTTGATAAGAAGAATTGGCTCAGCGAGTGTTTCCGAGAAACAAGTGTGAAAAAGACGAAGCACAACAACTCTTTTCTAAAAGAAGAAGAAAGAAGCGCTTTTTTATAGATAAGATATATGAAGCTTTTGAAGATAAGCAAAATGTTGAAGAAAAATAGGTTCAGTAATTTACCATTTGAAAAAATTAATGAAAGCAGGCCTTGTTGTTAAGTTAGACTCAACCTATGAGCTTAGAATAAATAGCCTTTTGGCGACAATAGAGGAAATAGAGAAAGAAATTAGCTTGACCTTAGCTGATATAAAACAAATAGCCGTGGATATTGATAACAAAGTAGGATTAGAACATAGATAATCAGGAGGGAAAGAATAAAAACCCCAAAAAAAATAAAAGTAGTATTGCGGCAATAAGATTTTTTTGTGCGTTTGATAGAAAAAAATATTTCACTTAGCTTTTATTAGAGATTTGGGAAATTAATCTCCACAAGAATTAGATATTATAAGTCTTGAATCACATGGCCAGGAAATAGAAAAAAGAACAAACATAATAAAAATTTCCCTATATGCTAAGAGAGTTTTTTTCTCTTTCAGTTTTTCTATTTGAGGTGAACCAGTGAAGTTCGGTTATAATTTTTCAAATCAATGGTTAAAAGATCCCTTTAATTATAGTGAAGAACGCATATTCAAATTATTCTCAGGAATAAATATAGATTGTTTGGAAGTACAATTGGCAGCTGTAGGAATCATAGACAGCAAGGGCGATGTAGGTAAGACACAGAAAGAAAAAATTATTACGTTGCTTAAAAAATATAGAATCAGTGTTGGTTCTGTCCATGCTCCTTATCCTTACTATGTTTTAAATTATTTGAATTTCAAAAAGGGGATGCTTCATAAAAGGGCACTCAAGAGTTTGAAGAACAGTATTAATGTAGCCATTGGATAATAAACCTCGTTGAATGGTTTTGGACTGGCTTCTCGATTTCCTAAGGGGGAGGCGCCTTTATGAATAATCAATATGCAGCGGTCATGAAAAAAGATGGTAATTGGTGGATTGGATGGATTGAGGAAGTACACAGGTGTAAATTTTCAAGAGAGAACTCTTGAGTAATTAGTGGAAAGCCTTAGAATAACTCTGAAAGAGGCTCTGGAGTTTAATAGAAAGGAAGTTGAATATATGGATCTGCACATCGGCAAATTCCTGCATTTATTAGAAAAAGTGGCTTAATGAAAAAAACGATTATCGTAATTTTCGGGGATCATTAGAGAAGAAGTGAAAAATGAGAAAGATGAAAATTATGATTCAGGGGTATGGAATTGTGATATGTATGGATCAATCAAAAGCCATAGAAAGAATTGCACATTTGAATCCTACATCTTTGGTCGACCAGGCTTATCATGGAAAGGGATATATAGGCTTTAACGTGGAAACAGGTGCTACTGTTGAAAATCCAGGTCCAACCACTATCAAATTATTTGAAATAGCCAAAGACAATAAGCGTTCTCTTGAAGAACTTCGAAGTTATTTATGGCAAAACTGGAGGAGATTCAAAGTAGATATAAGAGAGAGGGTTAAATCCTTCTATGACCAAAACTATATTATTGTCTGATCTTTTTCATTCTTACGAAAGTATCTTCAAATTCTTACTATTCAATCTTACCTTCTCGCAAATATTGAGCTGCCATCTCAGGGGTGGATGGGTTTATGTAAAAACCGCTTCCCCATTCAAAGCCAGCTATTCTGACAAGCCGGGGGATAATCTCAAAATGCCAGTGATAATCATATTTAAGGGTAACCCACTGATCTGAAAATTTAGGCTTTGCTTCGATATTTGGTGATGTGTTAAGAACAAAATTATGAGGTGGGTCATGGAGTATATTCTTTAAGCGGAGGAGAATATTTTTCAGAAAAATAGAAAATCGTTCTAACTCCTCATCAGCGACCTCGGTAAAGCTGTAGTTGTGGTTAACAGGTGCGATGAAGATTTCAAATGGAAAACGCGAGGCATAAGGGGCAACGGCAATAAATCCATTTTCTGAAGAAATGATCCTGGAACCTGTGGTTATTTCCTGCTGGATGAGGTCGCATATGAGGCATCTCTCCTTCCTTTCATAGTGAAGTTTTGCAGCATCAAGTTTAATGCTAACATTTCGTGGAACAATCGGAGTAGCAATCAATTGAGAATGAGGATGGACCAATGAAGCTCCAGCCCTCTTTCCGTGATTCTTAAAAATTAATACATATTTAAAGCGAGAATCTCTGTAAAGGTCTTTAAGCCTCTCCCGATAGGCGATAAGAACCAATTTTATATGTTCTGATGAGAGATCTGCCATGCTGAGATCATGCTGGGGAGTCTCTATGATCACTTCGTGGGCTCCTGTCCCTTCGATCATATCGTATAAACCAACACCAATTCTTTTGCCTTCGGGTCCGATATTCAGGGCGGGGTATTTATTCGGGATAACTCTCACTTTCCATCCGGGAGAATTGGGAGGAGAATTAGGATCTCTTATTGTCCATATTTCAGGAGGAGTGGAAGATTCATTACCTTCATCAAAGGGACAAAGCTTTAGATGATTGTATTTAGTTGAATCCTGTAAATCTGAAGGTCTGGCATTTCTTTCAGTTGCAATGATTACCCACCGATTTTGTAAAGGGTCATATCTGAGTTCAGGCATTTATATCTCCTTTTTTATTTCAAATCACCGTTCCGTCAGGAATGATTTCATTTTTTGGAATAACAATAATTCCGTCCTTAATCACATAATTTTCCGCAGTCTCATCGCTAACACCGCGAGCATTAACAAGCTTCACTCCTTTTCCGATACGTGCATTCTTATCGATAATAGCTTCCCGAATTTCACAGTTGCTTCCTATTCCAATATGTGGGGTACTTTTTTTATCATTTTGGGAAAATTGCTCAACTGTTTCAAAAAAATCAGCACCCATCATGACAGTGCGCTCAATAACAGAGTTATCTCCGATTCGGGAGCGTATTCCGATTATGGAATGGTCAATCTTCGAGCGGTTGATTATGCTTCCCTCACATAAAACTGAATTGTTAACTTCCGAAGATAGAATTTTGCACCCAGGCAAAAAACGAGCGCGGCTGAAAATAGGTCTTTCTTCATCGTAGAAATTGAACTGGGGAAGGGTTTCGGTTAAAGCAATGTTAGCCTCATAGAAAGACCGAATAGTACCAATTTCTGCCCAATATCCATCAAAAAAATATGCGTAAACTTTTTTCTGCTTTATTGAAAAAGGAACGACATCTCTCCCAAAATCTTCAAATTCAGTCCTTTCCAACAATTCCTTAAGAACTTCCCGATTAAAAAGATAGACGCCCATTGAAGCCAGGTGTGTTCTGCCTGCTGCTTCTAATTTGAATTGCTGAAAAACTTCTTCCGGAACTTTCATTTGATCCAGTTGATTTGGCTCCTTTGGCTTTTCATGGAAATCTATAATTTCACCGCTCTCGTTCACTTTCATCACTCCGAATTGTGGTGCTTGATCATAGTGAACGGGATATACGGATATACTGATATCTGCCTTTTTTTTAAGATGAAAATCAATGAATTTATTGTAATCCATTCGGTAGAGATGATCTCCTGAGAGGATTAAAACCAAGTCCCAGTCCTGTAGAAAACGTAGGTTTTGCCTGACCGAATCGGCTGTTCCCTGATACCACTCGGGACTTTCAAGTGTCTGCTGGGCGGAAAGAATGGTTATAAAATCTTTGCTGAAATTATCAAAACGATAGGTCAAAAAGATATGCCGATGCAGCGATTCGCTCATGAATTGAGTGAGAACAAAAATTTTCCGCATCCCAGAATTTATACAATTGCTGATGGGAATATCAATGAGCCTAAATCTTCCGGCAATGGGAACCGCTGGTTTACTCCTCTTCTTTGTCAACGGATAGAGGCGTTTTCCCGGACCACCTGCTAGAATTGCTGTTACTACACTTGCCATAGTATAATTCTTTTTTAAATTTATGAGAGAATCTAAATAAGAATTTAATGGAAATAGGTCTAAAAGTAAAGAATTTTAAGATTATTTGAACGAAAAGGGGAATTTGATAAGATAACCTTTTATTAGATGAAAATAGCAAATTCTGATAAGTCTTTCTGAATTCTTCAGCCATTTTCTTTCTCCACTACTTCCTGCAACTTTTCTAAGAAATCGGGGATAGCCGATGTAACCCTGTTCCAATTGGGGATTAGAGGAGAGTAAAGGGGATCTTCCCGGAATTCTTTGCCAGCTATCTGAATTGCTCTTGTAAAAGCTTCCACCATTTTTGTCTCCTGGTGACGGTCAAAGAAGAGACCGTTGATAGCAGCATCGTCATTGTGGCGTTTAATTGTATCCTGGGCTGTGCGGAGATATGTAACCACCAAAGTGTTTAAAAGGCTTTCGCTCAAGACAGCCCCTTCAATAGCGAGATTTCTGAAGATTGCTTTGGCAATATCTATGGACATCTTCATCAAACCTGTTCTTGGATCTTCTGCTGAGAGGGGCTGATGCTTATGTTCGTAGGTTTCACAGAGTTCAACCT
>Ga0307380_10006205_pt1 | contig 15729 bp, 13 predicted proteins | sample UN3MG_FD_202239 | JGI IMG/M metagenome (GOLD analysis project Ga0307380, IMG submission 202239) | Soil microbial communities from Risofladan, Vaasa, Finland - UN-3 | ecosystem: Environmental > Terrestrial > Soil > Coastal area > Acid sulfate soil | place: Finland: Risofladan, Vaasa | collected...
CCTGCGACGGGAGAAACGCTGACAACGTTTGAGCAAACCGAAGGGACGGACGAGATTCGTTGCTGCGATGGTATTCTTCTCTTGTGCAAGGGCAATGAGAAGGTCATGGCGATTGACGGCGGAACGGAGAAAAGCCTCTGGGAGGCGACGGGAAAGATCAGCCCGCTGACCCTGGCGGCCCGTGACGGCAGAGTCTTCTATCAGGAGGGTCTTTCGTTAGTGTCTCGCTCGCTCAAAGACGGCCATGAACTCTGGCGAACACCCGGTGAAGCACCTGTGTCCCTGCTCGTGGCTCGTGAAGATCAGGTGTTGCTCCTGAGTAAGCAGTCGCTTCAGGCGCTGGCGGCGGATACGGGCAAAACCCTCTGGGCTGTCAAGGGCGGCGTTAGCCGTAATGAACTCTTCGTTGCGAATGGTCAGGTATGGCATTGGCAGGGTGACCGAATTGTCGGACGCCGCCCGGAGACCGGCACAGTCACCACGACGCTCGATACGTCCGACGTCTTCACTCCGGGACACCATCTGCGATGTTACCAAAGCAAGGCCACCGAAAACTTCATTGTCACACCCAATCGAGGCGTTGAGTTCGTCAGTATTACCGGGGGCGCCAATTCTCAGAGCGACTGGGTCCGCGGCCCTTGCCGATACGGCATCATACCCTGCAACGGTCTGCTTTATGCGGCCCCGAATCCGTGTTTTTGCTATCCCGGCGCCAAATTAACCGGCTTCAACGTCCTGGCTCCTGCTACTGCTGCGGACTCTCAGGCGGACCTTCCATCCAAAGGCCGGCGACTCGAGCGTGGAAGCGCCTACCGGCAGGCGGCGGGATTGGCCGGACCCGGTAAGACAAGCGGCTCCGATTGGCCAACGTACCGCCATGATGCGCTTCGTACGGGCGCGACGGCTTGCGAGGTTGCAGCGCAAATCTCGCCGCGATGGCGCGTCCGGTTGCGGGGTGAGCTGACACCGCCCGTGGTCGCGGGGAATCGGATGTACGTTGTTGCCAAGGATGAGCATACTCTTTACACATTGGACGCAGAGGACGGCGATAGGTCTTGGCAGTTTACTGCCGGCGGCCGGATTGATTCTTCCCCAACCATCTATGGCGGTCTGGTGCTGTTCGGCTGTGCCAACGGCTCTGTGTACTGCCTGCGCGCTTCGGACGGAGAACTGGTTTGGCGCTTCCATGCAGCGCCTTCGAACCAGCGAATCATCGCCTTCGACCAGTTGGAATCTCCGTGGCGTGTACACGGAAGTGTCTTGATAAAAGATGGTGTTGCATACTTCACAGCGGGTCGTTCAACATATCTTGATGGTGGCATCCGGATTTTCGGGCTCGATCCCGGAACCGGAAATGTGCTTTACGAGACCCGCCTGGACACATGGGCCAGAACGAGGAAGGACGCCGAGAACAAGCCATTCATTCCGGCCTACCACATGGAAGGCGCCAATTCGGACATTCTCGTCAGTGAAGGCGACTCCATCTTCCTTGGGCAGTACAAATTCGATCGCACGCTCGCTGCGCAGCAAGTCCCCTACATAATGCCGGGTTCGGATACCAAGACAAATGCCATGGATTTGATGGACCAGCCCTTCGTGGAGAATATGGAATCCCAGGAAGAATATGAGACGGTACAACACGATTGGCAGTGGCGAGTACACAAAGGAATGATGCAGGACTATCAGAAGACGTATGGCGGTGCCAGTATGGGAGACAGAAAGATCGGGCGGCACGTCTTTTCCACGAGCGGTTTTCTCGACGATTCGTGGTTCAACCGCACGTTCTGGACGTATTCAGCCACCTGGCCCGGCTACTATCTTGCACATCGCGCTGCAAAAACCGGGCAACTGCTTGTTGTTGGCCCGCAGAAAACGTACGCCGTGCAAGCCTATCCGTCGAGAAATCTCCAGAGCCCGCTGTTTAATCCGGGTGAAAAGGGCTATCTGCTCTTTGCCGACGAGAATGACAACGAACCAGTCCTCGCCGATTATACTCGTGGCGTTCCCAAGGGCATTGGCTTTACCAGGGAGGAGCCTCCCGCATGGTTCGAGTGGGTGCCCGTTCGCGTCCGCGGCATGGTCCTGGCCGGCCGGCACCTGTTTGTTGCAGGTCCGCCCGATGTCGTGGATGCAGATGATCCAATGGCCGCTTTTGAAGGTCGCAAAGGAACTTTGCTTCGCGCCCACTCCGCTCTGGACGGCAAGATACTGGCCGAATACAAACTGGATGTTCCCCCTGTATTCGACGGGCTGATAGCAGCGAACGGGCAGTTGTATGTCTCGTTGGAGAATGGGACGGTCCTGTGCATGGGCCCAGACCGCTGACGCGACGGATCATAGACGAATACCGTCTCTTCGCAAGTCCTCCGGCCGCGACGCTCAACCGGCCCGGGGAGGGTCGATCCGTCCCGAAAATGCAGCGGGGGCAGCTTCCCCCCCCCAGGTGGCCGCGGAGGGGCGGAAAGCTTCATGTCCCTGAGAATCCTGCTTCCCGGCGATTGCAATTCAAACAGAACTGTAATATGATGTGTAAGTCAAAGTTCCGCACGAATTAAAATTGTTAGATGAGGATGATGGAAATGTTGCATTGCATTATGCGTCTGAGTGTAGTGATGGCGATCTGTCTATGGGCTGTAGCCCCCGTCGAGTCGGCAACTATTGCGATAGAGAACGCCTCGTTCGAGTCGCCGGTAGTGGATCCGAATGGCTGGGGCGCCTTTCCGGTCGTGGAGGGCTGGATCGAGATCGATCTGGATACGCTGGGCAGCACGAACACGGGCGTGTTTCTCAATACCCCGGCGGACAGTTTCGACCACGTGGTCAATGCCGACGGACGGCAACTGGCCTTTCTGGGGTCTGAGCTGGGCAATGGCCTGGAGCAGGACCTGGGGGCGACGTACAAGACAGGCTGCGATTACCGGCTGACCATGGGCGTGGGCATATCAAGCAGGTTCCCGCCGCGGGCCGAGCCGCCGGGCGATACCCTCAATCTTGTTCTCTACTACCTCGACGGCAACACACCGGTGGACATTGTCTCTCAATCAGTCGAGGCGGGGGGGGTATCCTCGACGCAGTTGCAGGACGTTTCGGTGTATCTGCCGACGGTGAACTCTAACGACGCGTGGGCGGGCAAGAACATTGGCGTAGCGATCCGCGCCGCCGGGCAGGCAGGCGGCTTCTGGGACCTGGACAACGTCCGGCTGGTGGAATCCCTGCCTGTCTCGATTGGGATTGCGAACGCCTCGTTCGAGTCGCCGGCTATAGACCTTAGTGCTAATCCCTTTGGAGCGGTGCCGGAGGCGAGCGGCTGGATAGAGATGGACCTCGATATGTTCGCAAGCTCCAATACGGGAGTGTTTGCCAATACAGAACCAAATAGCTTTGACCACGTCATCAACGCGGAAGGGCGGCAACTGGCCTTTTTAGCGTCTGCGTTGGGCAATGGTTTCGAGCAGGACTTGGGTGCGGCGTACAAGACAGGCTGTGATTACCGGCTGACGGTGGGGGTGGGCATATCGAGCAGATTCCCGCCGCGGGTCGAGCCGCCGGTCGATACGCTCAATCTGGTTCTCTACTACCTCGACGGCAACACACCGGTGGACATTGCGTCTCAATCGGTGGAGGCTGTGGGCATATCTTCGACGCAGTTGCAGGATTTCTCGCTGTATCTGCCGGCCGTGGATTCGAACGATGCCTGGGCGGGTAAGAGCATCGGCGTGGCGATTCGGGCCGCCGGTCAGGCAGGGGGGTTCTGGGACATGGATAATGTCCGCCTGGTCGAATCCCTGCCCGTTTCGATTGCGATTGCGAACGCCTCGTTCGAGTCGCCGGCGGTGGATCCGAATGGCTGGGGCGCCTTTCCGGTCGTGGACGGCTGGATCGAGACCGACCTTGATACACTGGCCAGCACGAACACAGGCGTGTTTCTCAATACCCCGCCGGATAGTTTCGACCATGTTGTCAATGCCGACGGGCGGCAACTGGCCTTCTTAGGCTCCGCGTCGGGCAACGGTTTCGAGCAGGACCTGGGTGCGACGTACAAGACCGGCTGTAATTACCGGCTGACCGTGGGCGTGGGCATATCGAGCAGATTCCCTCCGTCGGCGGGGGTGCCGGCGGACAGTCTTGCGCTTGTTCTCTACTACCTCGACGGCGGCACGCCTGTGGACATTGCCTCTCAAACGATAGACGCAGGGGGGCCGTCGGCGACGCAGTTGCAGGATTTCTCGGTGTACCTGCCAACCGTAAACTCTAACGACGCGTGGGCGGGCAAGAGCATCGGGGTAGCGATCCGCGCCGCCGGGCAGGCAGGCGGTTTCTGGGACCTGGACAATGTCCGCCTGGGCGGATCACTGCCGGCTAAGGAGTAGAATATCTTCGGGACAAAGCTCTATAGCGTGTTCTGGAAAGGTCCCTCGACTTCGCTCGGGACGCCTGCGCTGCCACGGCGAAACGGCATCGACGGCGTGCTCGGGAGGTCCCTCGCTGGCGCTCGGGACGCCTGTGCGCGCAGGCCCGGAACGGCACCGGACCGCGTGCTCGGCGCTTTCAGTCTTATCGAGCTGCTCGTGGTGATCGCCACGCTGTCCCTGTTGATTGCGATTCTGCTGCCGGCACTGTCCGGGGCCAGGCATCACGCCCGCCGGACGACCTGCGCGGCACATGTCCGCCAAGTTGGCATGGCCATCCATCTTTATGCCGAGGACTTCGATGATACGATCCCTTTCGGGCCATCGGGCCGTCCCGTCACGGGGTCGAATTTCTACACGGTAACCGGCAGCGTCACCAGCCTGCTGTCTTTGGAGGACGGCGCGCCGGTGGGTCTGGGGCTGCTGCTGAAAGACTATCTTTCTCATCAGCCGACGGTTCTGTTCTGCCCGGGCGCGGACCAGCCCTCCGAGGCGCAGGACCAACTGGCCCGAGTCGGTTCGGCCCAGGCGCAAAGCGACTTTTACTATCGTCATGCTTCGGTGGACTTGCTGAGCGGGACGCCCAAGACGTTTCACGTCCGATTGAGCAACCTCGGCCGCAACAGCAAGGGCCAGCCCATCGCCGCATTGGTCAGCGACGTGCAGTTCCTGGCGCACGCCTCATTGGCGGCGTTCCAGGTCAAGACCCGAACGAGTCACCAGCGCGCGGCCAGCAACATCCTGTTCGCCGCAGGGCACGTGAAGACCGTTTCCAACAGGGATGACAGGCTAACGGTGAATATCGGCAACGCCCCGTACGATGCGCTCGAAAAAATCCTCGATATGTTCGAAGTGGCCGACGAGCACCGTTGAAAAGCGAGGGATGAATCCCCCAAAGAAACCTGAGTGAGTAAAGAGACCACATGAAAGAAAATCCGACCGCCGCCGAACAAAATCCGTGTCATCCGCTTTCTGTCCCTGCGTACACGGGCATGCAAACCTTCCTGCACAACCTTCCTTACATTCTCATGACGGTCCTGGGTGCGGCTGTTCTGCTACAGTCGTTTGAGGGACCCTGGGCGCACGTCACGGCCGGCGCGTATCTCCTCTATGGTCTTATCGGAGCCCTGTGGATCATGGTTTTCGTGTGTCCCTTCTGTCGGTTCTGGGGGACAAATTCGTGTCCCTGCGGGTATGGCAGGGTCGCCGCCCGGATTCGCGACCGCCAGCCGGGAGACCGATTCAATGAGAAATTCAGTAAGCACATCCCTGTGATCGTTCCTCTGTGGTTCCTGCCGTTGGTCGCCGCCGGGCCGGTACTGGTCCGAGGATTCACCTGGGCGCTTGCGATTCTGGCGATGATATTCGTGGTGGATGCGTTTCTCATCCTGCCCCGGTTCTCCTCGCAGCATGGTTGCCGCGACTGCCCTCAGCGCGCGAGCTGCCCCTGGATGAAAAACAAATCGCCGGCGTAGAGTCGGCCCAGCCCGCGTGCCGTTGCATCTTGCCTCGATGTGGCGGTGTGCTTTTTCGCTGGTCGAAATCACGCAGAGCTTGCTGACTGAGGTGTTTAGCCGTGCCGGGCAAAAGCCCGATTTGATGTGCACAATGAGCAGCAATTTCGCCGCTCGAATAGTCATTATTTTCGGCTTTTTCTCGCCGTGTTTTCCAATCGCCGTTTGACGTCCAGCCCGGCCCGATGTCGCTCGTGCAAAACCTACCACTGCATATTTCGCACATAATGCGGGTTCGAGGTCCTATAAACAGAATCAGATTCGGACGTCCTCGTTTTATATTGCCGGCAAACGCCCAACCGCCGCGCGCGCTGCAGGCGGGCTCTCAAAAAAAGTGTTGCCAATTTACGACAAAATGCAGTATAATAATAGCAATGTTCTGCCTACGGCTAAGGGCCTTCGAGTTGGCAAGACACGAGCGAGGAGATTGATGATGAGAAGGGCAGCACCCGCAAAAAGAACTAAACATTCGGCAGAGATTGTCTGTCTCGGTCTGGCGTTCATCCTGGTTGGCCTGGCCGGCTCTCCGGCTCTGGCCCTCGATCCGATGGGCCCGCCGGCTTCGGCATTGTGGAAGGGAGATTACAGGCTTGGGTTTGACTATTCGCTCAGCGAGATGGACTTGGAGCTGATCAATGGAACGCTGACAGGTGTGGGTGACATCACTGACCTGACGCTCAAAGACTTCCAAGCTCATCGGGCCTATGCCACTCTGGGATACGGCCTCTCGGATAACTGGGAAGGGTTTCTGCGCGTGGGCGGCGCGAATGGGACGTTTGGCGACACGATTTGGAGAGCCGGAGAGGAATTCGAAGGCGGTATTGACTTTGCCGTTGGCGCCGGCATCAAGGCCACCTTCTATGAGACCGACCTGTGGCGGTTCGGCGCATTACTTCAGGCTGGCTACGCCGAATTTGACGGAACACTGGAATCAGGTGTATCCGGCTGGCTGCCCGACTTTGCCGAGGTGGATATTCTGCAGGTCCAGGCCGCGCTGGGCGCAACCTACCGCTGGACGGACCGCCTCTCGGTCTATGCCGGTCCGTTCGCCTACATGCTGATGGGAGATTTCAACGACACATATAATGTTCTGCAGCCTACCCCTCGTGCTCGCCAACTGTCCTGGGACCTCGATAGCAGCATCAACTACGGCGGTTACCTCGGCGTCAATTTTATGCTCCGCGAAAACTGCGCCTGCAATCTCGAGTACCAGCTTGCGGGAAATGCGAGCGCCATTGGTCTCGGTCTGATATGGAGAATTTAGGCGCGGACACGAGCAATCCGATCGCCGCCGGCCTCATCCGTATGAAACACCCCTGATGAGCCGCAATCTCAGGACGCTGAAGTCAAGCAGGACGCGCCGAGCGAGTGACAACCGCGGAAGCAGGCCAAACCACCTTGTTTGGAGTGTGTTCACTCCAGACGTTTCTCAACGGATGCGACTCACAACTCACAAAGTCCAGCCGTCGCGGTAGGGCGGTCTGACGTATTGGTCGGCCTCCTGATCGTTGGTGACACGCATGTTCTTCACGTCCCAGATCAGCTTGCGATTCTGGTTGCGTATGGCTAAAACTCCGAGCAGGGCCATTTCCGTAAGCGGGCCACCGTAGTCGAAGTTCGAGCTGGCCGGTTTTTCACCTTTACAGGCGAGTATCCAGTCTTCATGGTGGCCTTGCGAGCGAGCAAGGGTCTTTGCCGGCAGCGCGTACGCTTTCATCTTGGATTCCGGCACGATCCGCGCTCCGCTGGCCCCGTGGGAACCGTGCATAATGTTACCATTTTGCCCGACCAGCAGGCCGCCTTCGCCGGCGAATTGCCGGTTGACCTCCATATCGTCCGGGCGAGGGGGGCGTAGTCTGCCGTCCGACCAGGTCAGCTCAACCGGCGGCATATTCCCGCGCGCCGGGAATTTGTAGCGAACGATAGAAGCCACCGGGTACGTCTCTCTCATGATGTCCGGATCGAAATGGGTGGTGGTGGCTTCGACCTCAATCGTGTCCGCCTCGCCGAGTTTCAGCGCCCAGAAAACCGGATCCAGAATGTGACAGCCCATGTCGCCCAGCGCCCCGGTACCGAAATCGACCCAACCGCGCCATTTGAACGGCAGATAGTCGGGATGGTACGGACGATACGCCACCGGGCCAAGCCACAGGTCCCAATCCAGGCCTTCAGGGATGGGGGGCGTATCCTGCGGGCGTTTCATGTTCACGGCAAACGCCGCGCCGCCCGACGGCCGACTGCTCCAGGTATAGACCTTCCGGACTTCTCCGATCGCGCCGTCCCACACCCATTCGCACAGCATGCGAATCTGCTCCGACGAATGTCCCTGATTGCCCATCTGCGTCCGGACCTTGTATTTGCGGGCCGCCTCTGTGATCTGCCGCACCTCCCAAATCGAGTGGGCCAGCGGCTTTTCACAATACACGTGCTTGCGCATCTTGATGGCTCTCATGGCTGCGACGGCGTGCGTATGGTCGGGAGTCGAGACGATCACCGCGTCGATGGATTTTTCCACTTCATCCAACATGACGCGAAAATCTTTGTAGGGCCTGGCCCCGGGATGCTCTTTGAGCGCATCGGCCAGCCTCTTTTCGTCCACGTCGCACAGTGCGACGATATTCTCGCTGCCAACGCCTTTGAGGTTGGCCCGGGCGCGTCCCGCCGATCCGACCGCCGCGATATTTAGTTTATTACTCGGCGCATTTCGCCCCAGGACATGGGCGGGCACAATAGTCACCGCAACGGTGGATGCCGTTAGCTTGCCGATAAACTCCCGTCTGGTGAAGCCGCTCTGTTTTTTCATTGTTTTCAAGTCTCCTTATGCAGTCAAAATAAGGCTTCTGCAAAATTGAATCCCAAATCCGGTGCACAAATGCGAGAAGGCACATCCGCAGTCTAACAGCATCGCAATTGCCGCGTCAAGACATATTCAAAGGCTGCGACTAAACAGCCTGAACCGCTGCTCGGCGTGCGAATCGAAGGTACAATCGTGATTGTTGTGTCCGGTACGTCATCGGGAACTTTAACAGGCACCCGGATGGAAAGGGTAAGTGTCCATGAACGAGATAAGCCGATTCGGCCCCGGTCTTCGACGGCATGGCCGCTGTGAATGGACGTCTTTATCTCTCGATGAAGGACGGCTCGGTGCTGTGCCTGGCCGGAACGAACAAGGGTTTCTCAAAAAACTGACCGGCCAAACGGCAATAACAGCCATGCCGCAACCACCCTTATCAACCTGCTGGAAAACCTCCAAAAACCGGAAGGTGATAGCCCACCCCCCGCCAACCAGCAACATCAAAACGCCCAAGTCAAATAGAACCATCCAGCCACGACATTCCCAACACAAACAAGGACACAAAAAATCCGCCACAAGCGGGAGTAGCTGAGCGCGCTGAATTTCGTCTCCTGTACTCTCCGTAAGGAATCCCAAGAACTGCCTTCCTAATTGATAAATCCGGTCGCGCGTTCTGTGACGTGCTTCCCGAAATGACAAAACGCAAAATCCCGAAGAATAAAGAATCGCACTTTCAAATAACGGATAGAAAGACCGCATAAGATCTTACAAGCGAATCTTGGCGAACATTGGGTAGAACCGATAAAAGTCTTGGTATTGGCGAAGTTTTCTTTCTGAGGCGCTTGGATTTTCGTCTATCATATAACCAAGACATCGTTGAAGGGCCTTCCCCGTACCTTTGAATGCAGGCAAATGCTTTTCTAACAGCAGCCTTTCCTTCAGACTGAGGTTTGGCACATCTATATGGTAAGGCTCTTTCCAATCAAGATTCGCGTGGCTCCATTTCTGGTAAGCGCGCATAATTTCTTTGCGTTTGGAAGTCTCACAAACAACTCCGGTCAACGTAAGCATTTGTGGTCCGTCAGCGTATCGGCAAGAATGAACAAGTTGAAAGACCTTGCCTGCGAGCGATGGTAGCGTGCGTTGTGCCACAACTCGGAACATCAACTGCACGACCGCTGCAAACTGTTGTGCTTCCAAATCGTCTTCTCTTATTTCGCGGTCCAGGTAATCGTCGAATTTTCGCTGGATATCTCCAATTTGAGCTTGCTTGATTTTATCGGCTTCTTCGTCATTTAGAAAATTACGAGCGGCATCTACAAGTGTATGGTCGAACTGAGCTCGAACCGTGACTTTGACAATGCTCGGACATCCAACCAACTCTATGACTTCTGCAAACTCTTCGAGAACGGACGGTGACGTGTCATCGACGTAGTCGAGCCAGAAGATGCTTAGCGTGTCGCTCCTAAATCCGTGTTTCAGATAGGTGTCTAAAGTACTGTGTACGAAACGGAGTCGTTTAGAATTGCAGTGAAATCTCTGTCTTTTATGGGTGTCTTCATCGCGCTCGATGGAGACGTAAGACAATTGCGGAAAGCGTTGAGAAATCAGTCGCATGTCGTCCAGAAAAGGACCGCCAAAACCAATATACGTATGGTTTGACAAATCACACAGCTTGCTATCCATGATCTCGATGACCTTGAGTAGAAGCGCGCGATCAATAGCCTTATTCGGTCTGAGCTGATAAGCAGGATGTTTCATTTTCTCGCCTCTTCCAGTACGTGATCAAAGCACCTTGAGCCCACTCTTGACGCATCTACGTCGGAATCGCCGAATAGATGATCCGAAACATCTCGAATATCCTTGGTATACTTATCGAAGCATATCCGTTGCGTATCACCGATGCTTTTCCGAGGCATTGGTAATCTTGGTTTGAACTGACGGCCCTTAGCCCCTGTTGAGACAGTACTGAGGGTTAAATTCGCTGACCTTTCCTTTAGCTCGTGAAAAGACTGAGGTTCCGCGCGCCTAATTAGATTTTGAGCTTGTTTTGCAAGCTGGCGGCCTTTCCACTTATTTGTAAAGCTCGTGAAAATGCCAAGTCCCTCACGCATCTTGTTCTTCACTTGAAGATAGAGACGTGAAGAAGCGTCTATACCTCTTTTTGTCGTTGTAGTAGGAAGCTTAGATGCATCGTTGCTTCGGAACTCAACTATACCCGAGATAGCGATAAACTGAGTGTGATATTTGGGGACACCCGCTTCTCCCCAGCCAGTAAGTTCCGTTCGATCACAATAGAGTACAGCGCGATCATTACAAACAACTGTCCATCCTGCATCGAGGGATGAGTACTGTTTGTGCTCCTGCTCGGCAGTAATATCATCCTCAGATGGTATGGGGTGTGTGAATCCCACGGCCAGGAATACCTCCACCCCATCAACTTCTGTTTCATAGATGAATGGCCTGATGGCAGTCTTACCCTCACCTTTCTCAAATCTCAACTCGGTCGGCCTTGGCTTTATCGCGTCCCCGTTCACCTTTACCTCAAAGCCCTTGTTGATAATAAAGGCATAGTGTCCCTCCAGCTTCGACTTGAAATCCCTGTCAAAACGCGTTTTGTCATCGCCAAACAATGACTTGGCACCTTCGTTGAGTTCGCGAATCACAATGGACGTGCCATCTTGACCCATACGAGACTTAGACGCATGGACCGGCATCGTCCAGTTACCTTCTTCTTTAAGCCAGGTTGGCTTTATTTCGACCTCGTAGGCGTCGTTCTTATGCTGAGTCCGAATTAGCGAATGTTGCCCAATCTTGAAAAGCGCTCGTTTCATTCCAATTCCATAGACTCCAACCGTTGGGATGCTGCGCCTGGGCTTGGGACCGGCGGGACCCATGCGAAAGGCGTAATCGTGTAGGTCCCAGGGAATTCCACCGCAATTGTCTGTTATGGTGAATTCATCTCCGTTGTAGTTGACCTCTGCGTAGAAGCCTTGGTAAGGGTGCTTGCCGCTGACGTGACTCTTCTTTCGCAAAATACCATCGACGCAGTTATCGAGCAGATCCAGAATCGCATCGCCAAGATCGATGTCTCGCGTTAGCATATCCACAAAGAACGACTTAACTGGTTCTGCGGAAACGTCCTCGTATTTTATAGCTTGCTTTGTCATAGAGTTTTCCTCATAAATAATGACAAGCGATCAGCGGCGCAGAGCCCTGAAAACTGCCATTCCGATAAATCTAGCCATCCGGGGCGGAACCGAGTTACCGATCTGTCTAAAGGCGTGCCAGCGAGTTGAGTGGAACTGAAACCAATCCGGGTACGAATGAAGTCTTGCCGCCTCCCGAACTGTTATGCATCTCGGATGCTCGGGATGAATCGGACGCGGCGACGTGTGGCTTCCACGGTCGGTACCGGTGCCGGCTCGGATCGTTGGCGCAAATGACTCATAGCTAAGGCGGTGAAATCGGCTCACCCGCTCGGATTTTCCCGGCGTGGTCTTCATGAAGCGAGTAACGCTTTGCTTGGTGTGGCGCGTTCGCAAACAACCGCTAAGAGGGTCGCCGTTGCGCCTCCTTTTAGGTAACGCGTCCGACGGTTCCTTAATCTCTCCTCTCATAAGTTTTGCGTAATGGGACGGTTCGCCCAGCGTGCCAACGTAACCGTCCTCGTCGAACAACTCATCGCAGTCTTCCACGACGGGCAGGTCGTCAATCGCGTCGCGCACCACAGGGAAGTATGCCTTACCGAACGGATCGATTATCGGCGTGGGTTGGGGATAAGTAGGTCGCGCCATGTCCGATCTAAAACCGATCACAATCGTGCGCTTGCGTCGTTGGGGAACACCGAAATCCGCGGCGTTGAGCGCACGTATGTCTTCAACAACACCGTATCCGGCCAATCGGACGCGATGCACGAAGGAGTTAAGCATCTTTTTCGCGTGGCCGAGCATCAAGCCCTGTACGTTTTCGAGAACGAAGTACTTGGGGTTGATCTGTCGTACGAGTCTCGCAAATTCGTAGATCAGTACGTTTCGTTCATCGTTCACATCGCGTTTTCCCCCGATGGAAAAGCCTTGACAGGGGGGACCGCCAAAAACCACATCAATTTGGCTCCCACAATCGACCAACTCCATGAGCTGATCACCGCCCACTCGACGAAGGTCGACGGTGAAGGCCGGCACCGAAGGGAAGTTCTTCTTGTATGCTTTGACATGACGGCTCTCGATGTCAAACGCGCCGATGACACGAAAACCGGCTTGCTTGAAGCCCAGGGACATGCCCCCGACGCCGCAAAACAAATCTACAGCGATAGGTTTCTTTTGTCTCATTTAACCACGTGCTTATTATAGTCACAATACTTCTTAATACAACAGGCTCTGCAATCGGGATTCGATGGCCTACATATTAACCTTCCGTGAGCCACACAGTTGACGTGGAACGCATACCGTCTTTGATGTGGAACAAGCGATTCCAACTCTGAGTGACATTGATCGGCACGTTTCCGTATGGTCCACCCAAGTCGCCTAGCGATGCGGTGTACGTGGGCATCTATTGGAAGCACTTGAGCGCCGCATGTATACATCAAGACACACTTGGCGACTTTGTCCGATACTCCCGGGAGTGATGTAAGGTATGATTCAGCGTCATTCGTCGGAAGCTTAGCAAGACGTCTAAGACAGCACGAACCGAAGTCGGACCTTGTTTGTTTCAAGGCCGCTCGTATTTGGGCAGATTTGATGCGGGACAATCCGGCAGGTCGCAAAATCCTCTCTAAAACTGAATTTCGATGTCTGGGTACCTCGTCCCATGATTCAAATCGGCTCTTTAATGCAGCATAGACGCTTCCCGCCATGTTCGGCCCCGTCTTGTTTGAGAGGATAATGTAGATTAGATCATCGATAGGTTTTCTAGGATTACCGTGTCGAGGACTCCGGTATCTCGCCTCCAAAGCCTCACAAACCCTGCGCACGAGCTGGCCTCTGGGTCTCTTGCTCAATTTCAGTATCGAGGGTCCAATAGAACCTCCTCTTCCTTGGCTTTTGATTGTCATCGGTCTTTGCATCGTCACAGGTCCAAACAGGCGATGAATGCATCCTGCAGATTCCAGCAGAGGCGGTACTTCCCGCAAAGAAGCACGCGAGCGTATACCATGAATCGCCCGACCTTCATAACATTCATATGCCCGCGATAGAGAATACAACGCTATATTCTCTGGCCTATCTTGCTCCCCGAGCAAAGTAGTTTTCCGCTTGAATCCTACCATTAGAACCGCCAAAAACAAATATAATTCCCACATCTCAAAGGTAAGCTACAAACACAGTAAAATCCCAAAACCACCTGGCGGACTTGCCGTGATTGTGATCACTACTTATCCCTTTTCTATTTATACAGCGATTGACAGGGGCAAAATGTTGATATGATTTTTCAAGAAATCTTAAAAAAAGTGAAGATTTTTACAGAATCAGCGATTTTGGGCCAAGAAGTGAGGGGGGTAGGGGGGGGAGCCGAATGGATTTACGATTGCCGATTTTCCATTTATGATCTATTCCTCAGAGCCCTCCCTCGAAGGCGCTCAGAGCTTGCCCTGAGCTTGTCGAAGGGACGGTGTCTGTGTCAAAAAAATTCCGGAAGTCGTTTTTTGGACAGGATTTACAGGATTTACAAAAAATGTACTTTGTGCCCTCGGTGCTCTCTGTGGCTAACAGTCGGTTTTGCGAAAACAAAGCCAATTGCGCCCGGTATCAAGGCCCGACGGTGGGAAGTCACAGCCGGGGCAGGAGTTCTTACGTGCCGGTGATGGAGAATTCCTTCTTGCGGGTGTTCATCTGGGCTTTGAGGCGCGCGATGATGGATGAGTGCATCTGAGAGACACGGGACTCGGACAGGTCGAGCGTAGCGCCGATTTCCTTCATGGTCATCTCTTCGTAGTAGTAGAGCACGACGATCAGCCGCTCGGCGCGGGTCAGTCCCTTGGTCAGCAGGTTCTTGAGATCGCGCTTTTGGGCCTCGATGACGGGGTTCTTGCTCCGCTCGTCTTTGATGACGTCGATTTCGCGGATGTCCTTTTCGCCCTCGCTGTCACTGTACTTGGTGCTGAGCGAAACCAGGCTGGCGGCGTTCGCATCGCGCTGGAGCCTGTTGAACTCCTCCATATTCATGTCGAGCTCTGCGGCGACCTCGGTCTCTGTTGGCTTGCGTCCGAGGTGGGTTTCGAGCGAATGGGTGGCCTTGGACAACTGGTGGGCCCGCGCGCGGACCAGCCGGGGGACCCAGTCCATACTTCGCAGCTCATCGAGAATGGAGCCCCGGATACGAGGCGAGCAATAGGTCTCAAACTTGACGCCTACGGAAGGGTCAAACTTGTCAATGGCGTCCATCAACCCGAAAATGCCGGCGCTGATCAGGTCATCCAACTCGACCTTGTCAGGCAGCTTGCTGTGTAACCGTTCGGCACAGTACTTCACTAAGGGCCGATAATGTTCCATTAAGAGGTTGCGGTGATACTCGTCGCGGCTCTTGTGGAACTGTTCCCATATCTCATCGATAGTAAGTCTTTGATCGGTCTTCACAGTTTTCCTCCCTGAAAAGGCCCCGGCCCGGCGAAAGCCTCAGTTCTATGATTCCGACGGTTACATAACCGATACCACCTTTGACTTGCCTGTAGCTCAGCCGCGGTGCAAACACACATCGCCGCCGTTTCCCTTCTTTATCGGCCTTTTGGCTCGGGACTTTAGCGGAACTACTCAGCAGCGTGCCAAAAAATGCCCCGTCACCGATCCGGATGCTGCGGAGCTGTTTGACCCCGTACGTCAGGTCTCCTGCTTTGAGTGCTTGGTCGCTCATCCGGGTTGCAGCCTCCCTGAATCGCGGTTTCAGCAAGTCACACGCCGAGCGGCACCGTTTCCTGCCGCTGTCTGAGCATCTCTGCGGCCACTTTCTGGCTCAGTGAATTCTCCCAGAGCTTGCTTATCTGCCGCTCTATGTACTGCTGCTGGTTCTCCTCGAGGAG
>Ga0307380_10006207_pt1 | contig 15726 bp, 16 predicted proteins | sample UN3MG_FD_202239 | JGI IMG/M metagenome (GOLD analysis project Ga0307380, IMG submission 202239) | Soil microbial communities from Risofladan, Vaasa, Finland - UN-3 | ecosystem: Environmental > Terrestrial > Soil > Coastal area > Acid sulfate soil | place: Finland: Risofladan, Vaasa | collected...
TCTCGAAATTCTTCCACGTGTTTTCTTCGATCCGAACAGGTGGCAGGCCTTGCGAGCGGACAAACTGATTGAAATGCCCTGGAACCCGAAGCGCAAGAAGCCAAAGCTCTCTGAGCTTTGGAGGCAACATAGATTTGGCTTTCGCGAAACCGAACTCATCGAGCGGTTCATTCTCGACAAGATCCAGAATATCGGACTGCAATTCGATCAGCGCATCTGGCGACGTGTACGCCATGGGCTCGACAAAAACCTGCTCAAGAACAGAATCCGTATGCGGCAAGAATGCAGATTTGTGCGCAATAGCCAATTCGTTCACGCCAATATCGTCAATCTTCCCGTCCTCTAATGTTCGCACTGCAGACATCAGTTTAACAAACAGCGCTTGGCGGAGCTCGGCATGTTCAAATCGCCGGAAGCGCATGAATTTCCATTCGATCTCCACGAGCTGATTGACTAGGTACTCTGCTGTCGGCCCGGCTGGTTTCCACTCTGCAAAGTATCTCTGCTTCAATTCTTCAAATGCTTTCGGGTCCTCTCCGGACAGCACGCTATGTTCCGCCGCAAGACCGTGTTTTGTTGCGTTCCACCGGGAGGTCATGTAACCCGCGCCCGCCCGCTTCCGGGTCTTGGGCCGCTTTGTGGTCTTTGTGGTTTTGACGTCCATGGCAATCTCCGCGGATTATTGAGTCTGGCGGCCGCGGCGCGCCGCAATTGCAACCGCGGCAATCAACGATTTTCGTCAAAACAATACCGGATATAGTAGTTGTTGGTAAAGCGACCACAACATATCGATCAACGTGGCAAATCAACGACTTCGCGCGGGTCGCTAAGAAAAGTGCTTCCCGTCAGTGTCCTTGGTCGCGTCGTTGAGCAATATGGTGTTCTGGAACGAGCTAATCGCTCGGAAGCAAAAGCGGCATATGACCAAGTCATCCAGACATCGATGCAAACGGCAGTTTTTTATTATCCGCAAGCAAGACAGCTACTCCAGGCGTGACTAAACTCTAGTATTAGTAGTAGTATCTTTTAGTAATTCAATTTAGCACAGCACTCCAAATGCGATTCTGCAGAACGGTTCTGCCGCATTAGTTTTAGATCGGCACACAAAATACAATCTTGGGTTATTGCCACAAGGCTACTGCGGCGACGAGGTCGTGATCCGGTTCAAAGAGCCGCAATAGGTCAGGTGGCTCTCGATTCGATCGGCTTTCGAAGCCGCCGGTATCGAGTTCATCGATGAGAACGGCGGCGGTCCAGGTGTGCGGTTTAGGGAGCGCCAATAGTCCGGGCACGCGCACAAAAAACCCGTCGCGGTTTAGTCAGCAACCACCAAGCAGTGACCGCATCCGAGGCCAGGACCGGGCGCCCTCGCTACGTAACACCTCGATGTAGTCGGGGCGGTAGCGATCGATCACTTCCGTGTAGCTGGGCCGCGCTTTAAGCCGCGCATACCAGTCTGAAACGCGCGGCTTGTCAGCCCACATTTTATCGAACGAAAGCAGCTCAAACCGCGTCATGTAGGATGTGTAGGCGAGATCGGCGAGCGAGTAGCCGGCGCCGGCCAACCAAGGCTGATCGGTCAGGGTCTGCTCAAAGTCGTTCAAGAGCGCATCCAGGCGATGCACCGCAATGCTGCAGGCCTTCGCCTCAAGCCCCTCGAACATTACCTCGCGCAGCCAGGCCTGGCTGGTGGGGTTCATCGATTGTGCAAGCGCGCGCTCGATATGCTCGGGCGTGTCGCCGCCCATCAAGGCGAGTAGCTGGCTGCGATAGGCGCCGGCGAAGCTGATCACCGAGGCCGCGTAGTGAATACCGTCGCTGCCATCATCGAGGCGCTTCAGCCAATGGCGCATCACCGCCCGCTCGTAGGGCTCGGTTGGGCGCAACGGTGGTTCCGGAAACGCATCATCGAGGTATTCAATGATGGTGTTCGACTCGGTGATCACGCGCCCCCTGTGTACCAGCGTCGGTACGACGGCTTTCGGGTTTAGCTTCAGGTAGCCCGGCTTGAACTGGTCGCCCACATTGAGGTCGAGCATCTCGCCATCCCAGCCGAGCGCCTTCTCGGCAAAGACAAGCCGAACCTTCGCCGCACAGACCGAGCTGTTGTGGTGGTAGAGATAGAGATCATTCATGCCTGATATCCTTTGGATCCAGCGCGTCGGCGTGTGGTCTCAGCCTCGGTTTCGCGGCGATGCCTGCGAGACGGTCTGTTATGATCGCGCGCCGGTTGGTTCCGGCATGGCAATTCAAGACCGCGGAGGCACGGGCACCCATGATGGACTTGAACCAAGAATACGAGATCGAATCGCGGGTCCCGAACGTGGAGGCCGTCCAGGCGCACTATGCAGAGCTGAGTGCGGCCGCCGCCGATCTTCCTGGCGCTCACCTCGATCTCGCTTATGGGTCTGAGGCGCGCCAGGCGCTCGATGTCTTCGCGGTACCATCGGGCGGGGCGCCAGCGCTCCTGTTCTTCCATGGTGGCTATTGGCGCGCCGGGTCCAAGGAGACACGCCGCTTCCCTGCCCAAGTCTGGCGCGATCGAGGCGTCGCTTGGGTCCCTGTCGGCTACCGCCTCACCCCCGATGCAACGCTCGACGACATCGTGGCCGACGCCCGCGCGGCGATCGCCTGGTTCCACACCAACGCTGCCCGCTTCGGCTGCGATCCCGCGCGGCTTCACCTGGCCGGCAACTCGGCCGGCGGGCATATCGTTGGCATGTTGGCCGCGGATGGCTGGCAGTCCGAACTTGGCCTCCCGGACGACACGATCAAATCGGTGGTCGCAGTGAGCGGCGTGTTCGACCTCGCACCGCTGCGCGAGACGTTCGTCAATGAGTGGCTCTCTCTCGACGCCGGCGCGGCGGCGCGCAATAGCCCGATGGGTCTGCCGCCGCGAGTTGGGTTGCCTCTCCTCGTATCCTGGGGTGGTCTCGAATCGGACGCCTTCAAAGCGCAATCCCGTGAATACGCCGAAGCGTGCCGGAGGTCGGGCGCGGCTGTCTCGATGCTGGAGCGCGCGGAAGCCGATCACTTCTCGATCATCGGCGAGTTCGGCCAACCCGAAAGCCCGCTCTTCAAGGCGATCACGGGTCAGATCGGCGTAACCTGAGCGATCATATTTGAGGATTGTAGCGCGCGGCAACGGCGATTAGCTCGACTTTGTTGCCGCCCGCAAAGGTCACTTGCACGCAAGAGCGCATCGGCCAGTGGGCCGGTTCGTCGCCGATCCATTTCGCCCATATGGCATCAAAGTCGCGTTTGCGTTCAATGTCGTAGAGATAAACCTGAACATTGAGGAGGCGGGTTCGGTCGCTGCCGACTGATTTCAATCCGCGGTCGAGCGCCTCGAAAGCACGTTTCGCCTGCTCCTCGAAGGGCTGCGAGAAATCGTCCGACATGCCGAGGGCCCAGACGAGATCCTTGTATGCCGAGCCCCAGTGCCGGGTCGGCACGTTGCCGGGAATGCGCTCGATATCGGTCATTTCATTTTCTGCTTTTGGACATTGAGCATCTCGGTCTTACGGCGTTCCCATTTGTGAGGGCAAGAACAAGACGACGAGCGGAAACAACACGATCAAAGCAAAAAGCAACATGTCGCAAAAAACGTACGGTGCCGCCGCGCGAGACACATCGCCCAATGTGGTCCCTTTCGGCGCCACGCCGAGCATCACGAATAGACCTAGTCCAAATGGAGGTGTGACCATACTGATTTCGATCGACAACAACATCACGATGCCGAACCAGATCGGATCGTAACCGATTGAAATCGCGAGAGGAAAGAATATCGGAATCGTGATCAACATGATCGACACGACGTCCATGAACATGCCCATCACGAGCAAGACAAAAAACATCAGAAGAAGGATAAGGAAGGGTGCTAACTGGACGGTTGAAATCGCGTCGACCAGGTTCCGTGTAGCGCCAGAATAAGCCAGAATTTGGCTGAACGCCGAGGACGCCATGACAATAAACAGAACCATGCAGGTGACCCGCAAGGTGCCGGTCAGTGACTTGACGATCGAGCTCCAGGTAAGGACCCTAAAAAAAGCCGCTAGCATAAGTACGCCGAGAACGCCAAATGCCGCGGATTCTTCTGGGGTCGCAATGCCTAGGACGATCAGACCGATGACCAGGAAGATCACGACGCTCATTGGCAATATTTGCGTAGCGATCATCGACAATCGACGCCGCCAAGGCATTCTTTCAACATCATATTGCGGGGCGGCGTCGGGATCGATCTTAACCTGGACGTATATCAACGTCGAATAGAACACCGCCAATATCAGTCCCGGGACCACTCCGGCGATTAGCAGCTTCCCAACATCAATTTTCGCAAGGCTGCCAAGAAGGACGGCAAGTCCCGAGGGTGGAATGATCATTGCCAGCCCACCTGTCCCTAGGATCGGACCCATCGACATATGTTTCTTGTAGCCACGCTTGGTCATCTCCGGGACCATCAGAGACCCCAACATCGCGGTATTGCCCATGCTGTTGCCCGATAGCGCGGCGAATGCCGTACCACCAGCAACCGTCACGTATGAGAGCCGCCCTGGCAGTCGCCCGAACAAAGCGTCGAACGCGTTGAAGACTCGATTGGCAATGCCCGTGTGGAAGAACAACTCCCCCATCAACAAGAACAAAGGCACAGGTACAAAAGCGAATTGCGTTATTGCAGCGGGAGCATTGATGGCGATTTGCATGAGGCCCGAATCGCCCGTCGCATAGTACGCCATGCCCATAGCGCTAATCGCAAAAAACGCGACCGCAACGGGGACAGACAGTCCCATCAGCAAGATGACCAAGCCAATGGCTAGGCCGCCGACGATGTACCACTCCATGTTACGGCCCTAACTGCAGATCATATTGTGCGTGGAATATTCTGGGTGTGCTGCCCTGGTGGAATGGCGACGCCATGGTCTGTCAAATTCCGTCAATACCCGCGCCGTCCTGCCGAATGTACATGTCATCAAATCCGACGAAAAACCGGGCGAACTCGATGGCGCATAAACCGAAGCCAAGCGGCAGCGGGGCGTACAGAAGCCATCGCGGGATGACGATCGAGCGAATGTCGAGCTCTCCGCGGCTCCAGAAATCGGCAACTGCCTGTGCGCCGTACCAAGCCAAACCAGTACAAATTACGACACAAAGAAAATACACCGCCTTACGGAGAACCCGCCGGGTGCGCTCGGGAAGGCTCGAGGCCAAAAATTCAACGAATACGTGGCTTTTTGTGCGTACGACCCACGGTGCTGCAAACAAAGTCGCGTAGAGCATCGCGTATTCGCTAAGCGCACTGGTGAAAAAGGGCGGCTGAAAGCCAAGGGTCCTGACCGCGACATCGTAAATGATCATCAAAAAAACTCCGGCAATCATGGCGCCGGCGATCACCGCCAGCGCCATGATGAGCCAGGTATAAATGCTTGAGATCAGCTTCATGCCGATCATGCGTCTTGCCTTCGAACGGCCGGCTAATTCGAAGCAGAGGCCGGGAATTTCGCGCGCAGCTCATCGTAATATTTCGGCGCGAGCTTCTTTACGCGATCCCACTGAACCTGTTCGGCTTGCGAGATGTAGTCCTTGGCCGCCGCACCGGTCAATCGCCACGCCTTGACCCCTTCCTTGTCGGTCTTTGCGCGCTCTTCCAGCACCAGCTTCTTGTAATACTCATGGGCAACAGGCTCGAAGGCGATGACCGATTTCGTCAATGCATCACGCTGGGCTTGGGTCAGCGAATTCCACTTTTTTAGGTTTACCCAGATCAGATTGTCGAACTGCCAGACCATCGGATCGACACGATACTTGATGAATTTTTGGAAGCCGAGATCCGTGATGCCGAGGCCCGGCCAGGCGACGCCGTCCACCAGGTTCCGCTCGAGCGCGTTATAGATCCCCGGGGCTGGAACGCTGATTTGAGTCGCGCCCATCGCTTTTAGCCATTCTCGATGAAGCCCGGCGATTCCGCGGATCTTCATTCCGCTGAGGTCGGGGGTACCGTCTGCCTTCACCTTCAGTTCTGAGCGCAGCCAAAGGTTCACACCGACACCGCCGGCGACCCATCCGACGACATGGGCGTTCGCCTTCTCTCGGTAGATTTTGCTGAGCAACTGGATGCCGCCATTTTTCCGCGCATCCATCGGCGTAATCTTTGAGCCGTAGATCGCATAGGCTTCGGGAACGGATCCCAGATAGTAGCCCGCAGCACCAAATAGCATGTCGAACACGCCGTTACGTAGGGCAGTAAGTTGTTGCAGGGGTGGGGTTACCTCTGGACCGCCGAGGTATTTGATCTGGATGTCGGCTTTCTTGGCGGCGGCACTGCTGTTGAATTCTTCTGCCCATTGCAGTGTTCGTTTAACTGAGTAGAGATTCTTGCCCCAGTTGGTGACCAAACGTAGCGTCTCGGCCGCCGCCGGCCGATCTGCCGCCACCGCGAATACTGCCGCAAACGCGCAAAGGCACGAGATCATTGTCCTGCGTGAATTCATCACTCCCTCCTTCTGTTGCCAGCCGGCGGCGCATTGTTTCCTGCCGCCGGTCGTCCTTCCGCTTTCGTCGTCGCCCGATGCGACTTCGGCACAAGCCCTTTTCCCCGTTCGTTACCTGCCTCCGGGATGACCCGTTTGACCGCGCCCATCACGATGCGCGCAGGATCGACAACGGCGTCGATCCTCGCACCGCGCCGTCCGCATCAGTGGCGAGCGCGCGCACATTGTCCTTGGCGACATTGGCGTGCTCTTTCATGAGCGCTTCCGCCCGTCCGCCCTCGCCTGCGATCAGCGCCTCGCAGATTAGGCTATGCTCGATCTGCGCGGTCATGAGTGTGCGATGGGGTTGCCGATCGCTATTGTCCCAAGCGACCGAAGCCGCAGCGGCGAAGGGCAGTTTGTCGTTCATCGATATTGTGTTGCTCAGCGCCTTGTTGCCCGCTTCTTCGATGATAGCCTCGTGGAAGCGGCTGTTGACTTGAGCGAACTGGGTGTGAATCTCGCTCTGGTCAGCGCCCTCAGCAATCAAGCGGTCGCCCTCTTCGACGCACTCCTGAAGGATGTTTTGGAGCCGCCGGGTGACGCCGTGCTGGGCTACGAGCCGGGCGGCGAGACCTTCAAGGACACCGCGAACGTCGATCGCATCGGCGATATCCTGATACCCGAAGCGCCGAACCACGAAGCCGCGCGTGGCGGTCGGCTCAAGCAGACCTTCGGCCTCCAAGAGAGTAAGCGCGTGGCGCACTGGCGTCCGCGATACCGCAAGCCGTTCGGCGAGCGGTATCTCAGCGAGACGCTCTCCGGGTTTGAGCTCCCCGTTCAGGATGAGCTCACGCAGTTCGACCAAGACCTGATCTAGTTGTGCGGCCAAAACAACCCCGTTTTCTTCATCTTTCGATAGCCACGCGGAGCTGCGTAATCGCCCTCGCGCCGCTTGCGCCATTCGCTTTGTAACTCAAATGATCTAAATTGTATCCAGAAAATGCCTTTTTGTAGACAAAAATGATTCGACGCGATAAGCGGTATTGGGAGAGGCTGGCAGCAGTCAGTCGTACGCGAGGTGGCGACGCGCCGTTCGGCGCGGCTCGCCAACCAACCTATCGGCAGCGCGATGAGGAGCAGGCGCATGGAGGTTACGGCGTACGCCGCGTCGGTCGGCCATTCGGTGTGGTTCAGCCACGATCTCGGCGAGAGTTGGAACCGGGCCGTCACACCGACCGGGGGCGTCTACAACGAATCGCGCTGCTGGTGTGTGTCGGTCCATCCCGAGCGGCCCGGCGAAGTGCTCGCAGGGACCGATCTCGGGATTTACCGATGGACGCCGCTAGAAGATCGCTTCGTCCATGTGCCCTCGCCGATGGATGGCCTCCACATCCTTCAAATCGCCCAAGCGCCGGATGATCCGGACGTGATCTATGCCGGCACGCGGCCGGCGCTGATCTTCCGCTCCGGTGATGGCGGGCAAAGCTGGGAGCGTTGCGAACTTGGCAACGGGGCCGAATGCGATTTCATCAACACGCCGAGAGTGACGTCGATCCACTTCGATCCGGCGGGCAGCAGCACAGTCTGGGTGACGATCGAAATCGACGGGATCTTCCGCTCCCAGGACAACGGCAAGACATGGGAGCGGCTGGTCGACGGCCTCATCAGCATCGATACCCACAACCTCGTTTTCTTCGACAACCCCGATGGCCGGGTCATGCTGTGCTCGACCGAGGAAGGTCTTCATCGGAGCGAGGACGACGCCCGAAGCTGGCACCACGTGGAGGTGCCGCAAGCTCCGTGGCCATACTTCCGTTGCATACGCGCGCGCGAGGACACCTCGGGCATTGTCTTTATGTCGATCGGTGAGAAGCCATCCGGCGAGCAGGCGATGCTGTTGCGCAGCCGCGATCAGGGCCAAAACTGGGAGACGATCGACCTGCCTGAGCGGCCCAACTCGACGATCTGGTGGATTACGACCAATCGGGCTGACCCTATGCTGATCTTCGCCTGCACGATATTCGGCCAGATCTTCCGGTCGACCGATGGCGGCGAGAGTTGGGAGAAGCCTTGGCGCGAGTTGGGAGAACTCCGAATGATCGCCTGGCAACCGACAGCAGCCTGACGGCGCCGGACCAACTTGGACTTGAGGGAGGATCGCATGCCGCACCCGAACGAAATTCCGCAATACGTGATCGATCGCATCATGGCCAAGCGCGGCAAGCTGGAAGTGTTCGACCAGTTTGACCCGAAAAAGACGGCGCTGGTTGTGATCGACATGCAGAACTTCTTCGTCGCCGAAGTCGACACGGCCAAGAGCATCGTGCCCAACATCAACCGGCTGGCCGATGCCGTGCGCAAGAAAGGCGGTGTCGTGGCTTGGGTGCTCCTTACCGTGGCCGACGAACCCGGTGGCCCTAGCAAATGGCCGATCTATCACGACTACTTTTTCAAGCCGGGGAAGATGGAGGCACACAAGGATGGCCTCACTGAAGGCAGCGAGGGCCACAAGCTCTATCCTGAGCTCGACGTGGGTGACGGCGACCTGATCGCGCGGAAAAGCCGCTTCAGCGCCTTCATCCAAGGTGCCTCCGACCTTCATGAGACGCTGCAAGCGCGCGGCATCGAGAACCTGCTTTTCTGCGGCACGGCGACCAACATGTGCTGCGAGTCGAGCGCCCGCGACGCGATGATGATCGGCTATCGCTGCGTCATGGTGCTCGACGGCAACGCCGCCCGCTTCGATGAGGACCACATCGCCGGCCTGACCAGTTTCTGGCAGAGTTTCGGCGACGTCCGGACGACGGAAGATGTCATTGACCGGCTTCTGGTCGCGCCTGGCGATGCGCGGGCGGCGGAATAATTGCGAGCCGATCGGTATTCCTAAAGCAGTGGTAACGAACTAATGGCGAATAGCTTCCTCTACCAGCCGCATGTACATGACGCCGATGGCGTATTGACGCCCGATCTGCTGGTCGAGAACCTTGCCGTTGCGCTCGCGCCGGATGCGAACGAAATCGTGCCTCTGCCGATCAATCTGCTGACCAGCGGGACTATGGTTCAGCAAGCAAGCCGAACTGCCTGTGGCGCGGCGGCACTGGTCATTGTTGCGGCCGGCCGCGGAGCGGTCGTCACTGTCGGCTCCGACCATTGGGATCCCGAGTTAGGGCCACCGGTGGCATTGGGGCATCTGACCTGCGTCAAACCGATTGGCCGCGAGGCGGTGCGTCTTGAGACGCTCGCTGCTGAGGGGAGCGCTGTCCTTCGGACTTTTCGACGGCGTGGCGGCAACCGAGCGCTGATCGGCGAGACCTCGTTAGGCGATATTCCCCCGGTCGCGGACATTATCGCCGATTGGTCAGGCAGCGCCGAACCGCCGGTACGCTCGGCGCTCTTCATCAGTACAGGCCATTGCAATGACAAGCCCGACCATACCGAGGGCTACCGGGTAGAGCTGGACCTCCTGGGATCGGGCCTATGCATTTTCTTTGAGTACAGCGTGCACCAGCTCTGATCTTTGTCGCACTGGTCAACGATCACAGCCAAACGACCTCGCCAAACGAAAGGGTGGAATAATGGAAGGAAACGGCAGGACAGTCTTTCGGGCAGATCACGTCGGCAGCCTGCTGCGGCCCGTTCGCTTGCATGAGGCGCGCGCGGAATTCGAGCGCGGCGAGGTATCGCGGGAAGACCTGCGTGCGGTCGAGGATGAATGCATCACCGAGGCCGCCAAGCTGCAGGAGGATGTCGGTCTTCATGTGGTCACCGATGGCGAGTTCCGCCGCTCGGTCTGGTGGTATGAATTTATCGACGCACTCGACGGCATCGATATCGCCGAGCCGGACAAAGGGGCCGCGTTCTCCGGTGGTAACGAGGAATGGGAGTACCTGCCAAAGACTGTAAGGACAGTGGGCAAGATCGGCCGCCCGGGTGAGATCATGCTGCCGGAGTTTACGCTCTTGCGGGCGGCCACGAAGGAAACCCCGAAGATCACCATTCCGTCTCCAAGTCGGATCCATTTTCATGGCGGCCGCGCCGCCGTCGACAAGTCGGTGTATCCCGACATGGAGGAATTCTGGGCGGACATCGCATCCGTCTATCAGCAGGAAATCGCTTCGCTCGAGGCGGCCGGATGCACCTATATCCAGATTGATGATCCGGTCCTGACATACTTTCTCGACGACCGCCTGCGTGCAAACGTCCGGGATATAGGCGAGGACCCGGACGCATTGCTGACGAAATATGTCGACGTGATCAATCGGTGCATAGCGCAGCGAAAACCCGATACGCAGATTGGCGTTCATCTCTGCCGCGGCAACTCGCGAAGCAAATGGGTCGCGGCCGGTCCCTACGAGCCGATTGCTGAGACAATCTTCCCGCACCTAAACGTCGACACCTACTTGCTTGAGTATGATGACGAGCGGTCAGGCGGGTTTGAGCCCTTGCGTTTCATGCCGGACGACAAGGTCGTGGTATTGGGACTCGTCACCACCAAGACAGGGCAAATGGAAGATCTGGACACGCTGAAGCGGCGTGTCGACGAGGCGGCGAAGTTCCAGCCGGTAGGGTCCCTGGCGATCAGCCCGCAATGCGGCTTTGCCAGCGAGGTCGGCGGCAACATCATCACCCTGCAGGACGAAATCAACAAGTTGCGACTGGTCGTGCAGGCCGCTGATGAGATTTGGGGCAAAGCCTGAGCGATACCAGCTTTCGTTGATACCCGCCTATTGCCATTCCCCGTAGACAGCCAACATCGCAAGCGCAGCTGAAAAGTAAGCCGGGGGTGGGCCCGGCATACGGTTTGAAGAGCCGAACTCGATTGCCAGACTGCGCCCAAATCTTCCGCTGTCGGTAGCTGATATCCTGTTGTTCGATTGCCACGCCCTGAACTTCGAGAGAGATTGCAACTGATGATGTGATTTTGGGCGATGGCACACGCGGGTTCACCGTCCCTGCAGTCTCAAGAGCGCCGCGAGTGCATTCTTCCGCTGATTATAGAGGCGGTCTTCATATCGCCAAATGCTTTCCAGCCCTTCCATAGCCGTAAGGTTCATCAGCTCGGTCATGTGCCGTTGATGGTCGAGGGCTTTGGCGTGTACTGCGTGGAGGGATCTGAGATATGGCAGAGCAAAACCGATGACCCATTGTGAAAAACTCGGCCAATCAGCCTGCTCCACGATGACTTCGGCCAGGTCACGCGACCGCAAAAACCGCGCAAAGGCCAGCGGGTCCTCGCATGCCATCTCCCACAAATCCCGAAACCTCGGCGGCAGGTGAAACACCGCCAGTTTGAGGCTCTCCTCATCACGGGATCTGAACTCAAGCAGGCGGCGGAGATAGCGCCGCATCTCCTTGAGGGCATCGGGGTCCGCGCCGGCAACGCCATCATCGACGATCGCTTCGTTGGCTGACCACGCACCATCGCGCAACGCGGATCGACGGGTATGGACGAGGCCGTCAATCCCGGCATCGATATTGCTCAAGGGAAGTGAAAGCTTCTCGGACCCCGCTGCCACAGTCTGCCGGTGATAGGCCTGCTCGACCCGGGCATATCGGGTGAGCTTCCAGTCAATGGCTGCAAGCTCTTCGACCAGGCGCTCCTGCGTCCGCCCTCGCGGTTCCCACTCATCGATGTATTCCAGCAGCAGTCGCTCGAACTCTTCTGGATCTTCGCCGGCTATGACGACGCGGTCTCCCGCTAGTCCATGTTTCGTCGCGTTCCAACGCGATCGCGAATACCCAGCCCCGGCCCTTTTTTCCCGCCGACTAATCCCTCTGCTCGTGCTCGACATCGGACGCACACCATGTCTGTGGTCAAAAGTGGTCACTGCCACTTGCGGCAAAGACCAAATCCTCCATAGGACAGATTGGCGCCAGCTGTCCACTCCAGGTGGACCGACGCTCTGATGATCTGGTCGATCCCGTACGTGCAATTTACACGCTGGATCCGGCCTCCTGATCAGCCCGTGCGGCAGTTCAACACCGGCTCAAACAGTGCTTTCCTTGCGCTGTTGTTCCCGCAGTTTCATCAGCATCGCCAAGATCTCTTTGTATTTGTTCCAGAGCTGAACCTCGTACCGCGAAAATCCATCAAGCTCCTTCATCGCATCCAGATTGGCTAGCTGCACCACGTGATTGCGGTACTCCCGCGAAACAGTATGAGGTCCCTCAAAGAGCCGGATGTAGGGAAGCGCGAAATTCTCAACCCAATTCGAGAAACTCGCCCAGCCAGGAGGGCCAACTCTTACTGGGGGCAATTCGTGGAGATGGAGGAATTGCGAAAACGACCGAGGCCGTTCGAGCGCCATTTCCCAAAGCAGCTGAAACCCCCGTGGCATCTTCATTTTCAGCAAATAGATCATGCGCGGATCATCGAATTTTTGGCTAAGAAGACCGCGCATCGTGTCATGAAGCTCTTTCAAAGCGCTCGGTGACGCGTCCAGCATGTTCATGCCAAATAGCTGTTCGAAGACAGCTTCTGGTTCCTTCTGATCGAGGGGGGTCAAGAATTGCGTTGTTACATCTAACTCGAGCATGTCATCGACAACGGGACTGACAAGTTGGGTGTATTTCCCAATAATCGCTCGGCGATGGCATGCGATTTCAAGTCGCGCATGCCTCTCCCGCTTCCACACGTTTTCCACGAGTTGATCGACAAGACCCGTTGCTGTCGGCCCTTGCAGGTCCCATTCGTCGTGAAACTCCTGGCGCAATTGCTCGTAAGCTTGCCGGTCTTCGCCCGGCAGCACGGCAACTCTTGCTGCCAAGCCGTGCGTGAGGGCATTCATTCGTGACCGCTGATAGCCGTCGCCCGCTCGCTTCCGTTGGGCCTTTGCCCCCTTTTTGACCGCCTTGCCGGGAGTGGACGACTTCAACGGCTGCGTGGGTTTGGGGTTGATGTTGACCGACATACTGCGCCTCCATGGCTAGAGTACACGTCGATCGACCCGTCACCGGATCGATCCGGATGACGCGCCCCCGCGGAACACCCCGCGGCACCCTCCTTGGCCAGAGCGCTACTGAGGCCGGAATGCAAATTCTGCATTTCGCGGCAGCTCAGTACTTAACTGGCCAATTATAGCAAATGCGATGTCGTTTGAAATAGCGCTTTGGCACAATAATTAAAAATTCATACTCCCAAAATAGCCGCGTGGGCCCGAATTTGCAGAACGGTTCTGTCGCATAGGCTTAAGAACAGTTCTCAGTTTGCAGCCTCGGGGCAGAGAATTGAATAAATCGGATTGGACCGGCCAGGGGTCCGGTTCAAAGGCCGCAATAGCTCAGGCGGCCGCGTTGAATTTTGTGACGCACACAGCTTTGCCGGGCACTTACCATACGGCTAACTCAGCGCCCCAATGGTTCAGCCCTACTGCTCGCGAAAGGCGCGACGGAAGCTCCTGGAGATCGGTACAACCAAATACTCCGGCAGGGGGCGCTCGCCGGTCACGATCATGACCTCGACAGGACCCTTAACCATTGACGCTTACTTCCGGTCCCGTCCCAGCGCCCAACCAATCGAGGCGGCAACTGCGCATTGCCAAAGCGGAAAGGTGACGAGGAAACCCTCATAGTAGAGCGGCACACCGGCAAGCGCGCCGGCGGCGAGCGTCACTAGCGCCGGACGGGCGCCGCGGTAGAAGGGGTAGAGCCCCGCCATCAGCGCCGCCAGGATACCCGCGCCGGCCAGCCCGCCGACGAGGCCCGGCAGTGCGCGTAAATAGGCACCCGGCGGCAGCGAGAGTGCTTCGAGTGGCGCCCGCAGGAGCGCCACCGTCGCAAGGATCGCGATTACCCAAGAGCCGACGCTGAGCGCCACGAGCAGCGCCCAACGCGTGATCGAAGCGCGGTAACGCCAATGCAGGTAGCCGCCGACCGCAAGACCAAAGAGCGCCCCAGGGCCAAGTCTCGCAATCCATTTCCAGGCAAAGCTGCCGAGCGCGGAGGCCTCCACGAACTCCTTCACCAGCGTGTCGACAGGCCCGGTAAAGGGGTTGATCAAGGTTGTCGCAATCCCCGTCGCAAGACCAATGCAGCCCAGTATCAGCGTCTCGCGCAGAGCTGGTCTGTCTGCAAGTCGGCTCGTCATTTCCCGCCCCTTCCTTGAAAACGGTCCCCCACTTTAGATGTGGTCTGCGACGCGCCAAACCTAGCGCCCGTCGCGCGTGACGTCACGGGTCACGAGGCATGACACCAGGTCCACGCCGCACCCTTTTGGTATTCCGATACCAACCGGTCGGTCTGACAGTGGGCAACCGCAGGCGTTACTGAAACAAAGACTCCGCGCAACAATTTAATTGTGATTTATTGAATCGTTTCTACTGTTGATTGTATTTATTTATTGATTCTGCAGAACGGTTCGGCCGCATAAGCTTAAAATCATTTTGCGGCCCGCAACCTTCGGTAAGTGTTATGAAGATGACAGATTTGAGTGGACCGGGGTCCGGTTCAAAGAGCCCTAATAGCTGAGCATCGCGGCCCGGTGTGGTCAGCCTACTAGTCAAAGATCCAAATAAGTGCGCGCGTTAAGCGGACGCAGATGTTGAGTTAGAAAATCCGGACTTCGAACTCGCCCCCGACGTCGGTGAGCAGCAAGCTAGAATCAGTCTATTTGGTACTCAAGCAGCGGCAGCCGCCAACCAACGGCAGGCAATGTTTGTCCATGACCCTTGAAAGCCCCGGGCGGGGCGCACACATCTTTGGCACTCTCCGGCCATGAGTGCCAGTCGCACTTGGACCGGTCGCGTAACCAAGACACTCAGAAACACTCAACCAAAACATCCAACAGGGGGTTTGGTCATGAAATTCAGGCCACTTCAAGATCGCGTGCTGGTTCGGCGGCTCGATGAAGACGAGAAGACCGCCGGCGGCATCATTATTCCTGACACCGCCAAGGAGAAGCCCTCCGAAGGCGAAGTTCTCGCCGTGGGCCCCGGCGCCCGCGACGAGCAGGGCGCACTGGTTCCGCTCGACGTTAAGGTTGGCGACCGCGTCCTGTTCGGCAAGTGGTCGGGCACGGAAGTCAACATCGATGGTGAGGAACTCGCCATCATGAAGGAATCCGACATCTTCGGCATCATCGAAATCGCCCGCGCGGTCAAGAAGGCCGCTTAGCGCAACCAGGGCAGGAAGAGGATCAAAATATAATGTCAGCGAAAGACGTACGGTTTGGATCGGACGCTCGTCAGCGAATGCTGAAGGGTGTCGATACGCTCGCGAACGCGGTCAAGGTGACGCTGGGGCCCAAGGGCCGCAACGT
>Ga0307380_10006212_pt1 | contig 15709 bp, 14 predicted proteins | sample UN3MG_FD_202239 | JGI IMG/M metagenome (GOLD analysis project Ga0307380, IMG submission 202239) | Soil microbial communities from Risofladan, Vaasa, Finland - UN-3 | ecosystem: Environmental > Terrestrial > Soil > Coastal area > Acid sulfate soil | place: Finland: Risofladan, Vaasa | collected...
ACGACGACGACTATCACTGTCACCCCTACCAGTGTCATTACACTTTTTCCCAACACGACGCTCTTCACGTTCCGTCTTCTTTCGAGTTCGCTCGCGTTCCTGCTCCAGCTTCTTGGAAACCTGCCCAAAACGCTCCCGCCTCTCCAGAATCAGCCCGTCTATCGCCGCCACGGTCATGCCCGCACCTTCTTCAGCCGCAAGCTCGCGTATAAATTTAAGCTCCGCCATAACTTGGTCATTCACTGCATAAGCAAGGTCGAGGTCGTCCTCTCTGTTTGTGCGGGTCCACTCCCGCGACTCGGTTCGCGCTCCGCCAGTCACTTCTCTCAGGTCCCTGCCAAGGTCGAATTCCTCAATCTTTTCCAGGATTACATTTGCGTCCGTCGGAACATTTGGGTCTATAACTGAATTGGCATCATTAGCATCAGTTATCTTCGGTTTTACCCGCCGACGGTCCCTACTTCGCCTCTGCTGTTCCGGCTTCTGGGTAGGAGGTCCGTAGCCCGGCGGGAACTGTGGTGGCATACCGTATCCCGGCGGCATCTGTCCGTAACCATCTTCTAAAACAAAAGATACAATCACAAGTATTGATATGGCAATTATTACTGTTCTCACGATTTGTCCTCCAAACTTTAATTATTGTTAATCAGAAACACTGGCCGTTCGTGCAGCCAATTACCAACGCACATAATTATACGCTATATCGCCCCAAATTTAGGCAAGAATTTTTCAGGATTTGCAAAGATTTTTAGCTTTTATACCTCTTCTGTGGCCATTAGACCCATTTTTTCAGTAATTCTGTCGAATTCGTCGAGCGAATAAAACTCTATGGTTATCTTTCCTCTTTGCCCGCTTTTGCGGGTATCTATCGTAACCTTTGTTCCAAGATGGCTGCCGAGCTTTCTTTCCAAATCCTCGATATGCGCAGGCTTAACGTTTGGAATAGTTTTATATTGGCCGGTCCCTGTGAGGTATCGGCGGACCAGCCGTTCCACCTCACGCACACTCAGCCGCCCTGCCATCGCGCGATTGGCAAGCTTGCGACGCAACTCTTCTGTCGGCATCGCAAGAATCGCGCGGGCATGACCCATTGACAACTGACCTTCAATCAGCATATTTTGAATTTCATCCGGCAAATCCAAAAGCCGCAAATAATTGGTTACCACAGAACGATTTTCACCAAGACGTTCGGCAGCTTCGGCCTGTGTAAGCGAGAACGTTGTTATATATTTTTGATAAGCCTTGGCTCGCTCGATTGGATTGAGGTTACTGCGATGAATATTTTCAACCAGTGACAATTCGAGCATCTGCTCATCGGTTGCTTTGCGAACCAGAGCCGGTATAGACGTCAATGAAGCCAGCTTGGCGGCACGGTACCTGCGTTCGCCTGCAATAAGTTCGTATACATCACCAGACTGACGAACGAGAACAGGTTGAATCAGGCCGTTGGCCCTGATGGACTGTGCCAGGTCTTCCAGCTCATCCGGGTTCCAGACTGTTCGCGGCTGATATGGGTTTTGGGTTATGGAATTAAGATTGATTTCTTTCAGCGATTCTTTCAATTGGTTGTCCGGAGGAAAACTTACGGTCGATGCTGTTGCAGGTAATTGTGAGGCAGCCTCAGCAGAATCGAATTTTATCGGACCTAAAAGGGACCCAAGCCCCCTGCCGAGATGTTTAGGTTTTTCTCCTTTTTTAGTAGCCATTTAACTCTCCTTTACAATTCAACAATATGTAAACCAAGATACCATTCACAACTTGATTGAGCAGGATTTTAAGCTCCTAAAATACTATTTCGGAGTTTTTGGTAAAAATTCTGTAATTTTGACAGCCCAAAAAAAGTATTTTCAGCAAAAATGTTTCACGTGGAACATCCGGGTTTTTGAATGCGAGGACTGATTGGGCTATGGCAAATCAGCAATTCTCTCTACAAGCTGATATCCTTGGGTTTCGGCCTGTCCAGGCTCTAAAGGTTTCCGGAACTGCCCCGAGACGAGGTCTGGCAGCCGGTGTTTCATTACGAGATGGCCGGGCATTCTTATATGTGAGGTCAGAACGAGCTTGTTTCCTCCTTGCTAAAGTAAATTAGTGCAGAATGGGCCTTCATTGTTTCGAGCAACAGGCTGGCTTTGTAGAGGACTGGCATGTGGGGCTGGCAAAGTTGCCACAGTGAGGCAGAGAACGCCTTGGGCCTTAGGGGTTAGCATAGAGAGAATTTGCCCCGGCCAATGTTCCACGTGGAACTTCACGTGTACCTATGGGTTTGCAGCATCGTAGTATTTGTTTGGAAAGGGTTGGTCGATATGTGCTATAATGTCAGATAGAAGCCATGTGCGAAAGGTTGAAAATATACTGTTTTTAATAGAGCTTTTATAAAAAGCCTTATGATACATGTTAGTTAGAAATACATCAAACCCTCTCTTGGTCAGCAGGGGGGTAAGGCGACAAAAGTTTATCGAAACAAGGGCATCCTTAACTAATGATGTAACTACAATTATCGTGTGAAGTATATTGTTCGCAAAGCAAACCAACACTTGGCGCAGTGGATTGTTTAGTGTGTTTATTTTGTGTGCTTAGTTAAAAGCCTTGCTAATCTTTAGAAGATTGATATATAAAAAACGATATAGAGATTTTGATTATTTGAAAGGGCAAAAAGATGGAGATTAAAATTGATGTAAAAACCCTTGTAGTTGGTATTGTGCTTGGCATTGTTCTTACGGTCAGTTTGGGCGCGGTAGGTGGAAGTGCCGACAAGGCGGATTTCGGAATTGCAATTCCGAACCAGGGATTTGCGTTTGTCCAGACAACAGATGGAAGTTTCTATGTTGTTGATGTGGAAAAAGCAACTAGCGAACTGGTTATGGACGAGAGTAAAGGAAGCAGGGGGGGCGCCTTTACAATCAACAGCCCGGGTCGAAAAACACGGGATCGTTAACAACAAGATACATACACCGGTGCATGATCTTAAAAACAAAGTTGTAAGGGTACTGACTCTGCAGCAGGGCGGTGATGTCTTATTGCCTGGTGACACTGACTAATAACCGGGCAATGCGGTGTGTATGTTTGTGCAACTCAACTGGTATGATGAGCATTCGCTGGGGGCAGGATTTTCTTTCCGGGCAGGCGTATGACTGATTGCGGTATCGTTACGTCCTAAAAACCTAAGACAAAAGGGCCAGAAACTATAAGGGGCATCTGTTTTTAGAGTGCAGGTTTGTAGCGGCCCGCAGCTTTAGGGGGGAAGCGTTTTATTATCGGTCCATAGAGAAGAGACAATGAAGGCCTGTAGCTTTTTTTTTGTTCTTAACCCGCCGGGCGGCAGTGCCGATAAAAGGGCATATGGTTTGAGAGGTTTACTTCGGCAAAAGAATAAGGAGTTATATGATGGGCATACAAAACTGGTCCGAGGATATTATTCTTGTGGATTTGCCCCCGGAACCTCAAATGGGCGATGAGCTTAAGTCTGTTACGGAGATGGTGCGTGACAGAGGCGACTGCGAAGTTGTCATTGACTTTTCAAACGTCGACATAGTGACATCGTCAAGCCTCTCGAAATTGCTAAGGCTGCGCAAGTTACTGGCTGATTGCGCCCACAGGCTTGTTTTCTGCAATGTTGCCGCCGCAACGAAGGGCATATTTACAGTGACCGGCCTTGATGGAATTTTCGAGATGGTTGACGACAAGTTCGTAGCCCTGGCAAGCCTGCAGCTCGTAAAGTAGGACTGGGGTCAATAAATGACTTGACATGGAGCTGATTTCTTGCATAATGTGATTATGTGAATGTTTCCTTGTCGAGCCGGCTACGAAAGTCGCTGGAATCAGTGGTTTTCGTAATCTGCTCGCAAGGTTTCACGTTTTTGTCACATTGGAACAAGTAGAGCCGTATTTTGTTTACCGCAGAGTGTGTCATCGGCCGGCATGAGCATCAGGTTGGGACAAAGCTTAGATGGACAAGAAAACCCAGCAGAAAATCGAGCAGATAATAGGTTATAAATTCTCCAATCCCAATATTTTGTCCAAAGCATTCACTCATTCATCCGCCGCGGAAAATCGCCTTTTGAGTAACGAACGTCTGGAATTTCTGGGTGATGCCGTGCTCTCCGTGATTACCTGCCAGGCACTTTTCGAGCATTTCCCGACTTATCTTGAAGGTGACCTGACAAAAATAAAGAGCATGATAGTCTCTCGCAGGACCTGTGCAAGGGTTACACGAGAGTTCGGACTGCATGAGTACCTCAGCGTCGGCAAGGGAATGACATCCGGAAGGGCCTTAACCAGTTCACTTGCAGCGGGACTATTCGAGGCACTCATTGCCGCTATTTATATTGACGGAGGCTTTGATAGTGCCAAGGAGTTTGTCCTGAGGGTATTTGCTTCACTGATTGAGCGAGTCGATGCCGGGCAATCCCACGGCAATTACAAATCTCTGTTACAGCAGTATGCCCAGCAACAGCTTAACGCGACGCCCATCTATGAGCTTCTTGACGAAAAGGGACCGGACCACGACAAGTGCTTCGAGTCCGAAGCGGTTATTGGAGGCCGACATTTCACAAGCGCCTGGGGCACAAACAAGAAAGAGGCAGAGCAAAAGGCTGCTTTCAATGCTTTGACTGAACTGGGGATTCTCGAAGAGGTTTTGTCCGACCATAAAGACGCCGATGTCAAGCAGGGGGGTTAAATCCTCCGTTTAATTAGACGGAGATAAACCACGCCACCACATACAGAACCAGTGAGATGATAGTTATAAAGACAACGACAGAGCCGAACAAAGTCACCGTTTCTTTCAGGAAGTTGTATGCGGTAATGGCCGGCACTTTCGTTGCCTTATAGACAACAGCTATCGCTGCCGCCAGAGGCAAGAGCAAAAGCAGTGACCACGGATCTGTTTGTATCGGTTCAGGCGCAGTAAAAGTAGCGATGATAATGTCAAGCGTTAGTGACATTTTTTTCTCCAGCCAGCTCGGTCCTGCCAAGGTGAGCCATATAAACGGCGTTAATAATACACAAAAGGTTAAGCAAACCTGCAATGCCGGTATAGATTTGTCCGATTTCGCTGGGCTTTCCATAAACAGTAAAAGCTCCACCACGTGTCAGATACCCCAGCAAGGCCACAAGTGGAGAAGTCAAAATCTGACCTGTATAGCAGATTTTTGATGCAACCGGGTCAACAACACCGATTGAGCCGATGTATATCCCGATGCAGAAGGTCAGTGTGATGGTAACGAAAATGATTGCGGAACGTTTTTTTTCTTTTATTATCAAGTGTCCCGCCCCCGGGAGGACCCACCCGAGCAGACCAACTATCAGCATAAACAGCACGTGGTTTTCTTTTATACGCGGTCCCATCAGCGATTTTCCTCAGCTTCGGAAGGAGCGTTGGCATCGGACGTTTCCTGCTCTTCCTTTGCCGGTTTGAAGTTCAAACGTTTCAATATGTTCTCAGGATTAAAATGCACCGCTGTCATAGACTGCGATTGAACAATGTACTCTTTATAGGCCCGCACAGCCCTGATTTTCACGTAATCCTGCTGGTTAATGCGTTTTAATGAAATATCTTTAATACAATAGTAACTCATAGTCGGCTTGAATTCCATAATCACGGGTTTGTCATCAACGGTGTTTGCATCCTGTGGCACAAGCGAGTGAAGCTTCCCTATCAACTGGCCCTGTTTCTTTTGCTCATTGATTAATTGCTGGGCCGCTGCAGCCCCCTGGCTTTGCAGAGCGATTGTATTTAGTGCTTCCATAGAAGTTCTCATTAGGTTAGGAAAACTCTCGAGCTTGAATGTGTCAGGGCCGATTTCGCTTTCCTTCTTACCATAAAGCGAGTTAAACTTTTCGATAGCAACATCCCAGCCCTCCTCTTCGGCCAGGCTGATGAGTTCCCGGGCTTTGGCTGCTGCCGTATCCATTGCGGCAAGTTTTTGCAGGTCTTTTGTGACTTTCTCTTCTACCGAATAGATGTTATCTTCGTCCGCCTTCTCCGGCTGCGGCTCCAGTTCTACCGAGTGTTTGCTGAAAGTCTGGTCTATGCTTTCCGGCACGGCGGCTTTCTGGACCTCTACCACGCGCACCACAGCCATTATTTTTCCGAATATATCACTCAATGGCCCGATATTTTCGTACATCCGGGGCCGTGGCACATCAAAGGGACCGAGTTCGCTCGCCTGAACCTCGTCGACGGCAAATGCGATTTGGGTCAGGCCGACAGGATTATATCCGGGCCCCATCACGTAAAGCACGCCGAGGTTCTTGTCCATCTGCAGGTCTATTGCGCTAAGCAGTCCGGTCCGGTCTGAGTATACTTTCAGGTTATATTTTTGAGACAATTCATCGGCAGCGGTTTTGTAGTCACCAGCTACTTCCTTGAACTGTTCGGAACTAAACGTCCCCGGATCATCATCTATATCTTCAAAGCCGGCTTCTGTGAGGGTTCTGGCTTCCTGCAAAATCATTTCGGCCCTGGTTCTTATTTTGTCCCGCAAAAGCTGTGCCAATATGATATTTGCCACCTCAGCGTAGCTCCTTATGCGTTGGGTCTCAGGTGAGTTCGGGTCGTTCGGGTCCAGCGGGGCAGGAGTCGCAAACTTTTCTATGTTCTTCTGATAATACTCTTCTGCCTCTTCCTGTGTGGGTTTGGTTACTATCTCGGATACGTCATCAAGCCGAATGACGATGTATTCGAAAGCGACTCTGTCGGGAAGCTTGTATCCGAAACCATAAGGGTTTTCCTCGCTCAAATCGCCGCTAAAAGTTTCCTTGTACCGGTCGAATTGCTGTATTAACTGTTCCATGTCCGGGGCATTTTGGTCGTCGGCGAACAAGGAAGAACCAATCCTTACAAATTCCACGTCAACCAGCTCGTTTTCCCGGCTGATGTTATGCATTATCTGCGAGTTTGTAATATCTTCACTTCCGCAGACTATCCTTGCATACTCCAACACGCCAAGCAGTTTGCCGAAAATTTCAAGTATTTCGTCTTCTGCGATTCCCTGCTGTTTCATTATTGAATTGATTAGCTGTGAATATGTTATGCTCTGGGTAAGTTGAGGTATTGCATCTGTGAGCAGTTTTTTAGTCTGCTCATTTGAAATTGTGATTCCGGCAAACTCGGCTTCTTTTTTCAAAAGGAACCAGTATAAATTGCTCCCGGCTGATTTGCCCGTATAAATATCATTCAACTGTTTTTCGCTGATTCGATATTCGTTTGTCCTTATGCTTTGTTTTATGGCCATGATTAACTGCGGAGATAAGCTGCGCTCTGAGAACAAAAGCTCTCTGAGCATAACAGCCCTCAAATCAAGAGCGCGAAACAGCGGCACTCCCATGCTTACGAGTATGTCCTCGGTTCGCAGTATCCTTAAAACTTCCAGTTCCCTGTTGGCCATGGCCAGGTCATAGTTTGTTATTTTCTTGCCGTCAGCAAAACTGGCGACGGTTTTGCCCAGTCCCGTGCTTCTTCTCTGGCCCAGCCTTGAGATATATGAACCGCCTATAAAGCCGATTAAAAGCACAATGACCACAATGGCCATTATTTTCTTGTTGTTCTTGCGAAACCATCTAACTAAGCTCATGCTTATACTCCGAATTTGTTGTTCGTGTCGATTTTGAAACCATAAAGTATATTTAATTGTCAGGGCTTTGCAAGAAAAATAGCACTTTGTCGGAAGCTGTGAGATATGCAAATAAGGCTGTATCTATCCTGTTTTTTTAACCGGATTCGCTCGAAAACAAATAATTTGCACTCGTCGGCGGATATTTCTAATATATTGACGCAAATGACAAGCGAAGAAAATAACTCTTCTAAATCAGCCGAGGCCTTCGCAAAAGCCTGTGGTTATATGCCCGGCGGGGTCAATTCGCCGGTAAGGGCGTTTGGCGGGGCAGGCAGAGGCCCGATTTTTATAGCCTCGGCAAAGGGCTCGAAAATCTACGATATAGACGGAAACGAGTACATCGACTATGTCTGCTCATGGGGGCCTATGATACTCGGCCATGCCCACCCGGCGGTCGTAAAGGCTATTACCGACGCGGCAAAGAAGGGCACTTCCTTTGGCGCTCCGACTTTGGCTGAAACCGCTCTGGCGGAAAAGATTGTCACCGCCTTCGATTCGATTGAAAAAGTCCGGCTTGTCAGCAGCGGCACCGAGGCGGTTATGACCGCTATAAGGCTGGCCAGAGGCTATACAAAACGTGATTTAATAATCAAAATGGCTGGTGGTTATCACGGCCACAGTGATTCGCTGCTGGTGGCCGCAGGTTCCGGCCTTGCCGAAAACGCCAGGCCCTCAAGTGCAGGCGTGCCGGATTGCCTGGCCAAATTGACCATAGTGACACCCTATAATGATATCGACGCTGTAAAAACCGCCTTCGAAACCCAAAAAGGCAAAATCGCAGCGGTTCTTCTCGAGCCTGTCGCTGCGAATATGGGGGTAGTGCCGCCGGCAGGGGGGTATCTGGAGAAACTTCGGAATTTGTGCGACACTGAAGGTTCACTTTTAATATTTGACGAGGTAATAACAGGTTTTCGCCTGGCCTTTGGAGGTGCGCAGGAACTTTTCTCTGTTAAGGCCGACATTACATGCCTCGGTAAGATTATCGGTGGCGGTTTGCCCGCAGCGGCCTTTGGCGGCAGGGCAGATATCATGGATATGCTTGCGCCGCTGGGGCCGGTATATCAGGCCGGTACGCTAAGTGGAAACCCTGTTGCGACAGCGGCGGCCAATGCGACCCTGAATGTCCTGGCCGAAAAGGACTGCTACGAGAAACTCGAAGCTGCGGCTTCCAAACTCGAAGCAGGCCTGGCAGAAGTGGCGAAAAAAGCAAATATACCTGCTACAATCAATCGTGTCGGCTCTCTTATGAGCTGTTTCTTCACGGACAAACCGGTAAGAAACTTCGCCGATGTGCAGTCAACCAACATAAAACAATTCAAGGCTTTCTTTGCCGAAATGCTGAACCAGGGTATTTACCTCGCCCCCAGCGCTTATGAGGCCATGTTCGTTTCGCTGGCACATTCGCATCAGGACATTGAAAAAACGATTGAAGCCGCAGAAAAATGTTTCCGCAAATTGGCGGGATGACAGGATAATAAGCTAACAGACATTGTTTTTGTTTGCTTTTGACCTGCAATAAATTGCTTGCACTTACAGGACAGACAGAACATAATAGTGACAGGCTTTTAAGCTGGTATTTTACATAAGGCGGGAAATCTGAAAATTAGGAGATTGCCAAATGAACGAAGGCCAGACCAATCAGAATAGTTTGGTGGATACCACCGATTGTCTCGAAGCTCGGGGTGTATTTAAGGGATGGAAGAACACCTTTTTTACCCTGCTGATTCTTTCACTGCTCCTGCTGCAGGCGGCATTTTGGGTCGTGGACCTTGGCCTGGTTGCGACAGAAGAGAAAGTCCAATGCGCCGAGACAGCTGTTGTTGCAGAAGAAGCTCAGCAGCCACAAGCTGAAGTTCTGGAGACTTCAAAAAAGGTAAAAGCCGAGGCGGCGGAGACCTTAAAGCAGGCCGACGTTATTAAACAGGCCGCCGAGAAAGTGGCCGCCGAACCGAATCAGCCCGATGCCGCAGCACAGCAGCAGACCGGCAAATCCATTAAATTTGCCTTTAAATTAAAAACCCGACATGTGCGAGGTCTGGTTCGATTCCTTAATTTTATAACCATACCACTGGCTGCGCTTTACTGCTTGACGATGCTGTTTTGTCTGAAGGTCTCGCTGCTGGGCAGGCTCGGCGGAATAAGCCATATCTCCCGTGCGTTTTTCCTCTCGCTTTTGTTCTTTGTTTTTCTGATGCCCTGGCAGGTCGTATTTAAGGGCCCGGTTCTCGGCGCGATGTACATGCCTTCGGAGTTGTTGGATTCCTGTGGTGCCAAAGCTGGCAATATATTCTGCACGGCGCTGCACTATCTGCGATTTACCGGTTACTGGCTGTTGGTTCTGCTTCTGCTAATCTTCGCGCAAGTACGCAGCTACCGCTGGGCAAAGACCACCCTCCGCCGCCTCGAGGTAATATAATACAACGGCCGCCCGAAGGGGAAACTCAAGGCAAAAAGGCCCAAGCAAATAATAGGTTAAAGGGTAAAAGTAAAACGAAAACCCCCGAGGAAGGTCTCAGGAGTTTTCGTTTTTTTAAATCTTACAGCATCTCGTCACGAATCAGAACACAATCAGAACCCCATATTGGGGTCAGATCCTTTAACTGGCCTGTAAAATCTAACTCCAATACGTCATTGGGGTCTACGTCACCAAGGGCTTCCACGATATCCTCTGTCTGGAAATGGAGAAGAAGGTCGGTAAAACCATTAGGGCCGAAAGAACTCGGACATACACATGGTTCGGCAGAGGTGGCTACATCTTTATAGCAGTGACGTACCGCGGAAATTTCAACTTCACCTATTACGATAGAGACAGAGGTCGGCTGAATATCATAGACGTCGAATTCATTTGTTCCCAGGATGGCCACAGGCAACATACCCTTACTAATCATACTCAGCGGGTTTGGGCACAACGCTGGTCTGATATCAACACCAACTTCGATTGGTAACGGTTCATGAGCTATCATTAGATTGTCAAATACTACAGGGTTCTCAGGGGGGTCTGGAGCTGCGTGCCATATCAAATAAAAGCATCCAGCATCTGCACTATAATCACCCTCCCAGCGACCAAGATTTGCCAGATGATATCTATACCATCCATCCTCGAGGTCGGTAATGCTTCCATGGCCGCTATAGGGGTAGTAATCGAATCTTGCGTGGCTATCCTCGTTGAATATCTCTAATTCGACAAAGTCACCAACCTGATCCGAGATTCGCCGATCAATATCTACGTAGATTTCTCCGGTCATGTCCAGATATTGACCAAACTCACCACCGACGAGAGCCCCCGAGTCAAGGGTTTGTCCCTCGATTTTTATTCCTGGATAATGATGAGTCACTGTCCGTAGAACGCCTATACCACAAGTCCCGTCTCGACCAGGTTCGGAAGTCACAATTATCTCATCGGGAATGGGGCTTATCCATTCCTCGAGTGTACAACTGTCCCAATCCCAACTCAAGACAGTATCCGCGTTAGTGGTTTTGGCGCAAATAAGGGTCAAGCCAATCATTACTAACAACAGTGTTGCCATTTTCTTTTTTGTTCTCATTTTCTGTTCTCCTAAAAAAATTGACAATTCTTTACCGAGAATTCGCTGCCCTGACTGCGCGCTTCTTATTCCCGGACTATGTGACAACCGGTTTTTTATAGTGGAAAATTTGGTACAAAAAAACTCCTTATCCTCTCCTCCTTAAAAACCCTATCCAATCTAAAATTTTATCCGCTTTAGAGAAAGCTGTCAAGAAAAAATATGTAGAATATCAAATTTTCTCTGGAATCAGAAATAAGGGCGTATTCGGGGCTAAAAAACGGCTTGTTTGGCTCTGCAGAACCATATCTCCCTCGCCTTTTTCCTCTCGCTTTTGTTCTTTGTCTTTCTGATACCTTGGCAGGTCACCCTCCGCCGACTTGAGGTAATACAAAATTAGCTGCCTTAAGGTATCTGTTAATGGTTGTTATTCAGTAAGTTTGAGGATAAGCTCCCGCTGCTCGGGGTATTTTTCAAGTAGTTTTTCTCTCTCGCCCGGTTCGAAATCCTCGAATTCGAATCCCGGCCAGACCGTGCAGCCCATAAGGGCGAATTTCCCGCCTTCGTTTAAAAAACAGCCCTGCCAGCTGTTAGCCGGCACCGCAAGCTGCAATCGCTGACCGTTCCTGATGTCCTGCCCTAAAGTGACAACTTCGCTCGAACCATCGGCGTGAAGTTGAAGCATTGTAACCGCATCACCGAGATAAAAATGCCATATCTCATCACTGCTTAGTCTGTGCAGTTTCGAACACGCTTCCGGCGTGATAAGGTACAAAATAGCAGTTGACAGACTTTTGCCCCCGCCTGTTTTTTCGCCGCTGCGATAAGTCTCAACGTAATACCCGCCTTCGCCGACCAGCGGCTTCATTTCGAAAAGCTCGATGATTTGCTCAGCCGTCGTCAAACCTACTTGTCCTGCACAATTCTGACGGACTTTATCAGTACGGTCTCAGCGGGGACATCGCGATAAGACCCCTTGCTGGTGGTTTTGACAGCCGCGATTTTGTCCACAACTTCAATGCCTTCGACGACCTTTCCAAAGACGGTGTATCCCGGATTGTTCGCGCCGGTATAATTCAGGTTCGGGTTGTCCCTGTGATTGATAAAGAACTGGCTGCTGGCGCTGTCGGGATGTGACGTCCTGGCCATCGCTATGGTGCCCCGCTCATTTTTCAAGCCGTTGCTCGCCTCATTGATAATCGGCCCACGTGCGTCTTTTCCTTTCATATCGGGTGTGAGTCCACCGCCCTGTATCATAAAATTGGGTATCACCCTGTGAAATATCGTGCCGTCATAAAAGCCTTCTTCGATATAATCAAGAAAGTTCTTTACGGTAACCGGCGCAGCCTCCTCATTAAGCTCAATCACAATGTCACCCATGCTCGTTTCCATCTTTACTCTTGTTGGTTTTGCTTCCATCTTTTGGGTTTCCTCACTAATAACTTCTTCCTGTTGGGGTGCTTTTTCTTTGCCGCAGCCGGCAATAAAATTAACAGCCGTTAGCACAAATACCGCCAATACCGGTATTAAGCCGACACTTAAATATTTGCGAACCATATTCCATTTCTCCTTAAAAGAAGTTTAATATTCAATCGTTTATATATCATTTGCATAAGAAAATCAACCGTTCTGTTAGTCACAAGTTCAATGAGATAAAGCATACTCGGTAAGGACGCGGAGATTCTCCGCCGCTGTGTCACGCGTGATTTCACAGCCGGCGCCGACTATGAAATTTCCGCCCGCCTCCTTATGACATTTCTCAATGGCCTTGTATATCTGCTCTGGAGTTGAATCCCGCACGACCGAAACAGGGTTAAGATTGCCGAGCAGAATCTGACCACGCCCCATCCGCTCACGGGCCTCAGAAACGGGCACAGGATAATCCAAATCAACGATTTCACACCCGAGTTCCCCGATGCCTTCGAGAATAGCTCGTGTATCGCCGCAGATATGCAGCCGCACTGCCGCACCGAGTTCATGCACTCCGTCTATCAGCTTCTTTTCATAAGGCCAAACGAATTCTTCATAAATCGCCGGCCCAACCAAAGAAGCGGCGGCGTCCCCAAGACCCATCACATCAACTCCCGCCTTAATCTGCGCCTTCGCAAAGCCAAGCGCCATCTCAATTAAAAACTCGAACAAATCACGCACAAAAACAGGGTCGTCATAAAAATCCGTCATCAGCGTATTGATGCCCCGCAGGTCAGCTGCCTCGGCACAGGGCCCTTCAATCCAGCCTTCGATGATTTTATCTTTGCCCACCTTCTCCTTGAAAAGTGCCACTCCTTTTACCCTGTCATGCATCCGTCCGCCGCCGAGAGGCTCGGGTATCTTCAAAGAAGCAAGTTTACTCTTGTCCGCCAGCAGGGCGTTCGAGTTATCTATCGCAGGCGGTGAATCCTCCGAATAGATTATCTTCGCCCCGCAGTCCGCCGCCTCACGGGCAGGGTCGGATATCACCGATACATGGTCGAACTCGAATTCCTCCGCAACCTTAATCTGCCCCTCGACCATGACTTTATAGTCGGTTGCATAGTCGTCGTATTTCTTGCCAATAGCATCAACGGCAAACTGCATCGTAATCGGCATAACCGCCAGATGGTCGACCGCTTTACCTTCCAATAGATTAAATACCCGCTCTCGACTGGTCACTTTCTTTTCATTCATAATGACTCGCACGACATTATAAACGAAAATACCGTCCCTGCAACGCAGTAACTATTCTTTGCGCCTGTATGATGTAATTACTTTGCAATCTCCGCCAAAACCAGCTCTATGACCTTGGGCACCAACGCTGCAATTTCCTCGGAAAGTTCCAGGCCGGATTCAATATTTTTGGGCGTAATACCAAAAACCACCACATCCTCAGGCTTACATCCAAGCTGTTCGGTCATTATCAGCGCCTCACCCAGCCCAAGTTCGTGTAGAGACATACCCACCCCATCAGGCCGCACAAGTTCGTCAGCAGTGAATCGAAGCACGGTCCCCGGTTCACACTCAGCCTGGACCGCATCAATAACAATTACCTTCCGCCTCTCGGCCAGCACCTCCAATAAATCAGCACCGGACGTTCCACCGTCAACCAACTCCACATCCTCAGGCACGGGCATTTCACGCAACTGTTCTATCACATGTACACCCACACCCTCGTCACGGAGCAGAATATTACCTATGCCCAAAACCAGGATTGGGCGTCGACCGTCAGAGGCATCCATATCGTTATATCTCCGGGCCGTCGCTTAAATGCTCGGGCGCGTATATACTACCATCTCCGGCTTGGTTTTACCCGGCCTGACCATATGTACCGAGCAGGCAAGACACGGATCAAACGAGTGAACCACTCTCAATATCTCGACAGGCTGCTCAATATCCGCTATCGGCGTACCGACCAGCGCCTGCTCAATAGGACCCATTTGCTCAAGGTCGTCTTTCGGGGAAGCATTCCAGTTCGTCGGCGTCACCACCTGGTACCTGTCAATTCGGTGGTTACTTATATCAATCCAGTGTCCAAGCGCCCCTCGCGGTGCTTCCGTCAAGCCGATACCAGAAGCGGTTTTGGGAATGTCACTCTCTGCATATGCCGGTGCATCCACATCCAGTTCATCCAACCAGCCCTCCATCGCGTCTGCAACGAGTTTGGCCTCCAGAGCTCTTGCGCCGTGACGCCCAAGAACCGAAAAGAGTACATCGACCGGTGCACTGAACTCGCCAAGCAGCCCATTAACCAGGGCCTGTGTCGTTGAGTCCCCATGCAAATAATTAACGACCATCCTTGCCAAAGGCCCAACCTCGTAAACCTGTGCGTCGTACCTCGGTGCCTTCAGCCAGGAATAAGCATTTTCTTTATTCAACTGCGGCTGCGTAACACCATCAGCAGGATTAAGCCCGGTCCCGGCGTCGTTGTACTTGGAATACTTTAGATATTCCATTATCTTTTCCGGGTCAACCGTATCCAGTGTAATGCCTGTACACCTGCCTCTTTCAAGCAGCCTGGTGCCGTCTGTAAGGTCGAATACGCCATAAGCTAACAGGCTCCCGCAGCCCTGGCCAACGCTGAAATAGCTCGGAAACAGTCCCGCCACAGCTTTCACATCCGGGATATAGATATTGTCAATAAAGCCCCGGATTTCGCCCAGCAGGCCCCTGAAGTCGTCTATCTTTTCAACAGTAGGCACTTCCGTACAGCCGCCCGGAACAAAACTTGGGGCACACGGAAGTTTGCCGCCGAAGATAGCCGCCATCTGGTGTGCCTTTCTACGAATTGCCAGGGCCTGTACATAGTGGTCCACAAGCGCTGCTGCAGTGGCGCCCGTTACCATATCATCCGTCACATATGCCGGCACCCACGGGGCTATAGGAATCGCATCTTCGGTGTTGATAAAATCCAGAGCCGCCAAATGGTAAAAATGAAGAACATGCGACATAATAAAATTGGCGCCGAGAACAAGGTTCCTCAGAATTCTACCGTTCGCCGGGACATCCGCACCGAGAGCCGATTCAAGATTTAAACAACTTGCCATTCCGTGCGATATGGGACATACTCCGCATATTCTCTGAGTGTAATGGGGC
>Ga0307380_10006214_pt1 | contig 15708 bp, 7 predicted proteins | sample UN3MG_FD_202239 | JGI IMG/M metagenome (GOLD analysis project Ga0307380, IMG submission 202239) | Soil microbial communities from Risofladan, Vaasa, Finland - UN-3 | ecosystem: Environmental > Terrestrial > Soil > Coastal area > Acid sulfate soil | place: Finland: Risofladan, Vaasa | collected...
GTTTGCAGTTTGAAGCCGGCGCGGCCGGGCCTTGTCATCAGTTCGGCCCGGCCCATGCCTTTCTCCAGTTTCAACAAACCGAAGCGGCGTTTGCTCATCATAAACTGTCGCGATCTGCGGTTGCCCGGATGTCGTTCGACGGTTTCGGTTTATCGGCTGGATCGCCCAGCCTGGCAACGGCAGGCTTTTTTGTTTGGAAAACGCCGGTCGGGGTGTTAATATCTAGGTTTATCCCCAAGATCGAGCACATTTTGCTCTGGATGGAAGCGCTGCTTTGCGAATCAACGAGAACAACGTGGGACACGTCCGCGCCGCGATGGTGGGTGCCCTCAGCCTCGGCGGGCTGAGCGGGCTGATGTCCACCGGCCTTCTCGGGCCGTTCCGCGTTCAGTTTGCCCAGCATTATGCTATCACGCAAACCGGCCTCGGTGCCGCGCTTGCGATAATCGGGATGTTCCTCGGCGTGTTCGGCATATGGCACGGGCCGCGAATCGCAGACCGCATCGGCAGGTACCGGCTGCTCAAGTGCTCGGTGGGGGGAATGGTAATCGGCCTCACCGGCTGCGGCCTGTTCAGAAACATCTACGTGGTTGGCGCATTCTGGGCGTTGTTCATGCTCGGCGGGTACCTCTCGATCATAGTGAACGCGGTCGTCACCGATCTGTGGCGCAAGAATCCGCGCCAGGGCGTGATCCTGCTGCATTCGGTGTTGTCGGTGGGTAAAATACTGGGGCCGTTCATTGCAGCATTACTCATGTTGCAGCTTCACGACATGCCGTGGCGCGGATTTTTCATCTTCGGTGCGGCATTCAGCCTGATGATCCTGGTGTTTCTGTCATTCGTGCGGCAACGCAAGGTATATTACTCGCGCGAGACGCACGATTGGACCGAGGAGCCGCTGCGGGGCCGGCTGATGCTATGGGGTGCGGCCGGGATTCTGGGCATGATCGCAGGAGCCGAAAATGCGCTCGCCTCAGTGGCCCCGGCCTTCTACCAGAAGCAGTATCTGCTGACCAATCAGATGCCGTCGCTGCTGCTGACGTTCCATTTCGTGGCCGTTACCGTGGGGCGGTTCGGATTCATGATCTTCGGCGGCAGCTTGAGCACGCGGCGGATGGTGATGCTGTCGGCGTTGCCCGCGCTATTGATCGTCCCTGCGGCATTTGCGGCCTCGCCGACGGTGTCGGGCGCAAGCTTCGTGGCGTGCGGGCTGTGCTTCTCAGTCGCGTGGCCGGTCATCTTCACCTATGTGGCGAAGGTTTTCTCGGCAAACAGATCGCGCCTGACGCTCGCCGTCGGGCTTATGAATGCTGCGGGCATCGCCCTCGGCACCTTCGCCACAAGCGCTTTCCTCGACCTGTACCTGCCGCTCGCGATGCTGTTCGGCCCGGCCATCCTGATAATCTTCTGCGGCGTTTTCCTCCTGTTCAGGCGCAAGATGCAGCGCAAAATCGAAGCAGACGAGGCTGCCGCAGCAACGCCGCAAACCTGACGGCCAATCAGAACGCAATACCCGCCGTGGCCGCCTGCCGCCACCGGCGTCTCTGGCGTGGTGCGCCGCAGTTACAGGTGAAGATGCAATCGTGTTTCTTGGTGCCTTCGTTTTAGCCTTCACCCGCTGATGAAGGCAACCCACACCGTGTTCTCCGTCCTGTTGACCGCGACGACCGGCTGTTACGCACCAAAGGTGCGTCGTACGATAGCCTATGGCTAAGCGAGGCGCTTCGCCGAGCGATGCCATAGGTAACGCGATGCCAAACAATACATGACGCTCTGTAGGAGCGTCGTAAGAAAATCCGCTCGTATGAGGATGTCCGCGAGCGATTGCGGCCTATGAGATTCGCCCCTTACGAAGCCCCTTCAGGGCTTCCTCCCTTTTTCCCGCTTCCCTATGGCTGCGCTCCGCCCTTCGGGCGTTCGCTTGCCATAGGCTATCATACGACGCACCGTTGGTGCGTTTCATCGGTGCGACGCTCAATAGCCTCTCGTCTGAATGACACACTACACTAGAACTGCCGCATTTTTCTTGATATTTGCCCGCTATCCGGCGTACAATCGGGCCAGTGATGAATGGCGTGAAATTGAGGCGCAGGAGGGCAGGCAACACGCTCGAGGACTCGCGCGGCCTGCCCCTACGACCGACGGAAACGCCTCAATTTAACGCCATTTGGGCCAGTGCTTGCATGTCGTGTCCGCCAACGGAGAATTCCACAATGGAATGTAACAACAGGCGCCCGATCTTCCACCTGGTATTCTGCTCGATTTTGGCATCCGGCCGATGGGCGGCGGCCTGGCTTTTCCGCAATCGCCTCGCCCTCGGCATAGCCAGCTTTGTGTGGCTGGTCGTACGTAGCGGTTCGCAGCCGCGGCGGTTGTCGTACCCTTGTCAGCGGGCCGCCGCTGCGAATATTTCGGCCCTGGCTGTGGCTGCCGCAGCCGGTATGGCCATGCCTGCCGGTTTCTGGCGAAGGCTGGCGGCCAGGCGCAGCTTCCGCGTCGCCGCCGTCGCCTGCGTGGTCGGTGTCGCGGGCTGGCTCACGTTGCCGCCGCTGTTTCAGGCCGAAATCCCGGCCGCGCTCGTAGCTCAGCAGCAACTCGCGGATCAGGAGCAATATGATTCCGCCGCGCTGTCGCCCGTCCAGATACTCCCCGACGGCCGGCAGGCCATCGTTTCCGTGGCTCGCGACCCGCAGGTTGAATATGCAGCCCGCAATCCGTTCGACAAAACCGACAACGCCGCCTACGCGCTGGTGTGGCGTGCGGTGGCTCAGCTTGGGCTCGGGCCGGAAAACAACCCGCTCGAGAAACTGATCCGGCCCGGCGAGCGCGTCGTGATCAAGCCCAACCTGGAAGGCGGCGCGCCGCTCCAACATACCCGGCCCTGCGTGGTGCGCCCGATCGTCGACATGGCGATGGCCGCCGGCGCCGCCGAGGTCATCATCGCGGAATCCTGCCCCGTGCTCTCCACGGCAAAAACGCTCAAGGCCACCGGCTACGTCGAAATGGTCGATGAGCTGAACCGCCGCGGCTTACCATGCAAGCTAGCCGTCGTCAACCTCGACGAAACGCCGTGGTCCTGGGTGAACCTGGGCGAAGCGTCTGTCTACCCGCCGGGCCGGTTCACCGATGCAGACCTCGTCAGCTCGAGAAGCAAGACATACCACCAGGCGAAGGACTCCCACGGGTGCAGCGTGGGCGGCAAGGTTCTCGGCAATCACGCGCTGTATGACCTGCTGTTCGACGCCGACGTGGTGATCAACGTGCCCAGGCTGAAAATCCACGGCATGATGCTCAACACGCTGGCGCTCAAGAACCTCGTCGGAATCACCGTGTCGTCACCATCCGGCGACGACCGCTCCGAAAACTTCGCGCGCATAGCCCACCACGGCACCGGCACCGGGCCGGATCACATGATCAAGGGCTTCGGCAACGACATCGCCTGGCGCGAAATGACCAACATAAATCGGGCGCTCGTCTACTGGAAAAACGGCAAAATGCACGAAACGCCGCAACGCAAGCTGCTGTGCGTGCTGGATGCCATAGCCTGCGGCGACGGATCGCACGGGAACGGCCCGCTCGTGCCCGTGGGCGCCATCCTCGCCGGGGTCGATCCCATCGCGATAGACGCCGTAGGCTCGAGGCTGATGCGATACGACTACCGCGCGATACCACTCATCTACAATGCCACAACCGCGCCGTCGCATGCGCTCGGCACGCACGATCCCGCGTCAATCGCGGTCGTCGGCGACCCCATCGGCAGCGACATCAGCTTCCAATTCTGCAATGTGCACGACAAATTCGACGAGTTTGAGAAGGTGAAGGTGGCCGATATCGAACCGCCGGCGCCCGCTGAACCCGCCGTTTCCGCGCATGGCGACGATCTGACCATCACCGTAGCCGCGCCGGACACCTGCACCGTTATACTTCACTACCAGCAGAAAGACGCCGGGCCGGCCCTCATGCGGATGGCACGCGACGGCGACACTTTCACCGCCAAACTCCCAAACGCTGCGATGGAATATTTCATCTCCGCTCACGACCGGTATTTCAACAGCACCGGCGACACGCAACTCCGGACGTATCAGCCGGCGCGCTGAAATACCGCCGGCTCACGCCTTGCCTGCGAGTATTTCGGGCTCTTCCGGATCGAGTGTGGGTCGTTGTCGAAAGCAGCGCATAACTGGGCCGGTCTCAATCGACGCACAAGCTCAAATTCACGCCAGTGGTACGTAGGGGCGGACCGCACGCCGTCTGCGGCGGGTGTTGTCCGCCCTCCGTCTGGTGTCGTTGCTTGTCGGAGGGCAGGCAACACCCGGCGATTTGGCCTGTCGGCCAATCGCCGTGCGGCCTGCCCCTACGTACCAATGGCATCCATCCTCACTGGAACCGGAAGAACCAATATCGTCGCCGCCGCAGGGGCCGGGCTTGCCCCGCCATCCGCCGGCTCGCCATTGAAAAACGCTTGTGTTTCAGGTAGTATACGGCAATTGCAGCCGAGTCAAACGCACCGAACCGGAGGCCGGATATGTCATACGAAGACGGTTGGGCAGCCATCAACCTGGAAATGCCCGAGCGAATACCCCGCACCGAGTATTCCGCCGAAGGCCACTGGGCTTTGGTGAGCGCGGTAACGGGAATCAGCGTGGATCAGGACAGCCCCGACGATCTCAAGGCGCGGGCCCAGCAGGCGTTCGTGCGGGCCTGGAACTACGATTTCTTCTGGAACGTGCTACTCGGCGGCGGCATCTTCGGCGAGACGCGCTCGCGCATGGGCCACGCGATCTATGCCGAAGGCGGCGTGGATTTCAACACCAACATCACGTCGCTGTTCGCAGATCCCGAGGCCGCACTCGAGTTCGACCCGTGGGAAGCTTACGGCCGGATAGACACCGGCGAATGGACGGCGAAATTCGAGGAGCATTACCAATCGAGCTGCGCGGCCAACCCGACCGGCGTGAACATGACCGGAATTTACATCACGTGCGTTTCGGGGCTGATCGACATATTCGGATGGGATATGCTCCTGCTGGCGGCGGGCACCGATCCCGTGCGTTTCGCGGCTCTCACCAACCGCTATGCCTCGTGGATGCAGCAGTTCTTCGACGCCCTCGGCGCCGCCGACGTTCCGATCGTCATGGTGCACGACGATATCGTGTGGACCTCCGGGGCGTTCATCTCGCCGGAATATTACCGCGGTTGCATATTCCCAAGCTACCGCAAGTACTTCGCACCGCTGCTGGATAGCGGCAAGAAGATCATTTTCACGTCCGACGGCAACTACAGCGAATTCATCGACGACCTCGCGGCCTGCGGCGTCCACGGTTTCGTGCTGGAGCCGACCACCGACATGGCGCAGATCGCCGAGCATTACGGGCAGGCGCACGTGTTCATCGGCAACGCCGACACCCGCATCCTGCTCGGCGGCACGCGCCCGCAGATTAGGGCCGAGGTCGAGCGATGCATCGACATCGGCAGGAACTGCCCCGGCTTCTTCATGGCGGTTGGCAACCACATTCCGCCGAACACTCCCGTGGACAACGCCATCTACTACAACGAAGTCTACGAGGAATTGAGCAGGCGCTGAACGGCCACCCGGGCCTTCATATACAGTGCAAATATTCATGATGCACCTGCGCAGGGCACGCTACGGGCAGCGATTCCGAGACTTCCTTCGTAACCTCATGCCAGTGTAGTGCGCCACAGTTGCAGGTGAATATACAATCGTGTTTATGGTGCCTTCATTCCAGCTTTCACCCGCTGATGAAGGCAACCCACATACCTCGTGTTCTCCGGCCTGCGGAATGCTACCGGTTCTTACGCACCAACGGTGCGTCGTATGATAGCCTATGGCTAAGCGAGGCGCTTCGCCGAGCGATGCCATAGGTAATGCGATGCCAAACAAAAAATGACGCTCTGTAGGAGCGTCGTAAAAAAATCCACTCCCAGACGTACACCGTTCTTGCTCAATTCACCGCCCATCGTCGGTGCGAACTGGCACGCGAGGTTATGTGTATGAGCATCTTCCCAAGCGACTGCGGCATATGGAATCCGGCCTTTACGAAGCCCCTTCAGGGCTTGTTCTTTTTTCCCCGCTTCCCTATGGCTGCGCTCCGCCCTCCGGGCGTTCGCTTGCCATAGGCTATCATACGACGCACCGTTGGTGCTATGGATGACGGAATAATGCAAGATATGGCTGCGCCCTGCCCCTACAACGGACGGACAGCCTTATTCACATTTCGTTCACTCAACACTTCCCTTCCCTCTTCTCCCGCCGCGGCTCCGCCCCGCCTTCCCAGGCGGACGCTCCGCGTGATATTTCTTATTCATCATTCATCACTCATCACGGCCTTTGAAAATGCCGTGGTCCAGCAGGCCGTAGTCGTTGAACGTGGTGTTGGCGGCGAATCGGAGGGCGAGGTATACCGTGGCGGCTGTGCCGCTGAAAATGGCGATCATGATGGCGATCTGATACTTGATGGCCGTCATCGGCGCAGCCCCGCCGAGTATGACGCCGGTCATCATTCCGGGCAGCGCCACAAGGCCGATGGTGGCGATGGTGGCGATGGTGGGTGCGAGCGCGGCACGTGTGGCCTCACGTGTGTACGGCTCGAGCGCCTCGGCCTGCCCCGCACCCTGTGCGAGGCTGTTGGCATAGGCTTTCTCGCCCTTGCGGATCGAGTCGAAGAACGTCCTGATCCCCACGATATCGGCCCGCAGGCAATTGCCCAGGATCATCCCGCCGATCGGTATCACGTATTGCGCATCGAGCAGCATCGGCCGCCGGACTATCAGGCCCACGAAAACCGCCAGCGGAATCGCGGTGCCCGTCAGCAGCGCGAAGAACAAGGGCAATGCTATCCGCCCGACGCGCAGATCGCAACCGCGTGCGATGGAAATGTCCGCAACAGCGATCATCAGCAGCACCCATCCGGCATTCAGCCACGGGTTGTTCAGCCGGAAAATAACCTGCAGATACAGCCCCACAAACAGCAGTTGCACGCTCATCCGCAAGACAGAAACAATCGCCCCCCTCAGCAGCCCAATGCGCTTCCACAGGATGATCGCCAGCGGAATTATCAGCAGCAGGTAGGCGGCTGTCATTCCAAATGGCGAGATATCGGCCACTTCGTGTGAAACGGCGGCCGCTTGCCCTGCCATTTCGCCCGCTTCCTGCATAACGCCGGCACCGTTCATAGCTGACCTCCGCGTGCCGAGGTACCCCCCGGCTGATTGTTGTTCGGAGCCGGCGGAAGCTCGATGCTGCGGTCGGAGAAGGAAGCCCACGCCGCTTCGTGCGAAACGGACAGGATGGTGCGCTCCGGCTGCGAGGCGAGCAATTCAGATACTGCTTCCTTCGCGGCCTTGTCGAGGGCCGACGACGGCTCGTCCAGCAGCAGTATGGGCCGGTCCAGCAGCAGAACCGACAGCAACGCTATGCGCTGTTTTTCGCCGCCGGAAAGTGCCCCGGCCTGCTTGCCCAGCACGTCGTCTGGCAGAAGCAGGCGTTCCAGCAGCGCCCCGACGCGCTCGATGTTCTTGCGCAGGTGAGCGTTGGCGCGGTAGGCGAGGGGGCGTTCGATGACCTCGCGGACACGTCCGCCGCCCAAATCCGGTTCCTGCGCCACGTACCCGAGGCGATGGCGCAGACGCCAGACCGAGCGTCTGGTGAGTTCTTCGCCGTCGATGCGGATGATGCCGGCGTCGGGAACGCACAGGCCCAAGATACAACGCAGGACGGTCGTCTTGCCCGTGCCAGATGCACCGGCCAGCAGCACCTTCTCGCCGCGTTGAATCCGCAGCGAAAAATCCCGGATCACCGGTTTTCCGGCGAAGGTGACCGCCAGGTTCTCGATCTCAATTGCCGGGGGAGTATGCGTGATGGATGTCATGTAGCCAATGCCTGTCCGCGTGCGATCCGCAGATTTCGCAGATTCCGCAGATTTTACGGATCAGGACAAACGAAATCAAGTGAATCCTGCAAATCCCATGATCCGCAGATTCCGCAGAATTCTATCCGCAGATTTCGCAGATTCCGCAGATTTTACAGAACAGGACAAACGAAATCAAGTGAATCCTGCAAATATCGCCGAAGAATGACATCGGCTGGTGTAGGGGCGGACCTCTGCCTGTGGGCCGTAGCCTTGGCGGAGGCCTATGCCCGCCCTTCTTCTCTGGGATCGCGGGCGTCCCGCCCGCATCATTCAACATTCCATTCCTTGTAAGCCCGAAGGGCGGCAGACGGAGGTGAATATGAATGACGCCGGCGAGCTTGCCACTTGAGTCGTTGCCGCGCCGTGAGCGGTTTCCGGCTTTCCGTCACCTGCTCGCCTGTTCACCTGCTCGCCTGCTCTACCAGAAAAAGCCGGCCATTGGGCCGGCTTCTTCTGGTGCGCCTATCCACGTTTTCCGTCCAGATACGGAACGCCGGCGTAGGCTGTTTCGTAGTCTTCTTCGATGTCGATGAAACGGAAATTCGTGCGGCGCCTGTCGGACGCAATATCGACCACGCGTTGAGTGCAGAAGAATCTGTGCGGCTCGCCGAAGGGATGGAATAAGTCGGAGCCGTCCCACGAGCCTGGTACGAAAACATACTTATTGAGATTCGATTTTGCATCCAGGCTGTGCAGGTGGCACTTTTCGCAGTAGCGTTTGACTATCCACTCCGATGCCTCGGGATCGATCACCGCTCCCGGGTGGGCAAGCACGGCGTAATATGTCGGCGGCGGCTCCTTGAGCCTGCGAGGGTATTTCTTAACCACGGCCGGGAAGCAGCGGCCGTAGTCGATGCCTTCCTCGTCCCAGTCGTTCTTGATGGCTTCGGAGACATAAAGCCCGAAGTATCCGCTGCCGATGCCCAGGACATCCGGCCACACGCGCCCTCCGGGAAGCGTGGGATCTATCTCGATGTCTATCGTATCTGCGGGTTCGATCCACAACGTCTGGCACGCTTCGCACCTGCTTTCCATGACGGCCCGCGGATCGGCGCTGCCGGCCCAGGCGTAACGCGGGTTGCGCGAGGTGCTGTCGCCCACTTCATACAGCTTGGGCTTTCCGTCAAAACTTCCGGTAGAGTGTTTCATACTTGCTCCTCAGTTCCTCAAGCATCTGGCGAACGCCCTCCTCCGATCTTTCGGAGAACGGCTTCTTGAACCACTTGGCCCACTCATCATTGTACTTATCTGCGAATTCTTTGCAAGAGTACGTAATCTTATTGTGATCCGCCTTATTGACCCACTTGCCGAACTGGGGATCATTGACGTCGAGTCCCAGTTCCGCAAATTCTTTCTTGAACTGCCAGGGCAGTTCGTGGTGGCAGTCTGCACTCCTCCTCACCATGGCGAACTGATTAGGTGTCAGCTCCGCCTCCTTGAGCCGGCGAAGCTGCTTGTGATTCGTAGGAGGGCCGAGCAGCTCCTCACCGCTGTTGACAAGATGCTTAAGCTCCTCGAGCGGCAGCTCCCTGTGGAGCGAAGCCTTGAACCTCAACAGGCGTTCCTTGAATGCCATGCCCTTCTTAAGCCCGGCCTCCTTGAGCGCGCCGGCGACGTCGTCTGCAAAGCTGCACAAGAGATTGTCCGCGTTGCGGATCACCAGTTGTCCGCCCGTCTTGGCGAGCGTTGAGGATATCAGCGGGAGCAGCCCGAGTGCAGCTTCCCAATGGCCCTTAGACAGCTCGTCGATGGTGATGACCCAGTCTGCTCCCTCGTTGGCGATAGCCAGGCACGTGAGGTATGCGTTGGCCGCGCCCACGGCCAGGTGGGCCGCCTCGCCCACCATCTGCTCGCGCGCCTGCTGCAGCAGCTCAAGCTGTTCGATCGGGATATGCGCCTGATAGTAAGGCAGGGCCTTGAGCAGACCTGTCCACAGGAGGTGCGATGCCTTGATTGGTGTTGTGTCTTCTTCGACCTTGATCGTGATGTCGCCGGGCAGGAATCCCGTGACCTTCAGGTCGCCCCAGACATCGCACAGCAACAGGTTGTTGCCCGCCTGCTGGAAGTAGCCCAGCAGGGCGAGGCCGTTGTCGCCGTAAAGGAAATGGAAGTATGGAAGCAGGAATTCTTCGGTCAGCGCGTTGGACGGAGGCAGCGGCGCGTCGGGGTCTTCCCACGGATACACCAGCAGCGTCGCGCCGGTCTTCAGCACTTTCGTTTCAGTGTACTGGCTGTATTCCAGCAGTGCCTTGAGGTCGCCGCTTCTGTTCGTTATCTCGAAATTCTGCGGGATAACGCTCTCCATCCCCTGCGGCGGTTCGGCAGTTACTACATAAATCCGCGGATGGTCTTCGTTGTACGGCCGGAATACGAGGTAGTAGGTCTTGGGGCTGAAGATGAAAGGCTTCAGCTCCTGCTCGATATCATTGACTTCGACGCTGATGTAGTCCGCAGCGGCGTCGTTGGTAAGGAAACGCAGCAGGAGCGGCTCGAAGTTGCCCTCGGGCGAGGTGCTCGTTTCGGATATGTATCTGACGACCGGCACGTAGACGGCGCCGCCGCCCGGTTCCTCGGGCTGAAGCAGCAGGGAGCCGGGCACAAGATCGCCCTGCTGAATGAAGCGCAGGCTTGCTTCGGCGGTTTCGGACCATGTTGCCGTTACACAAACGGGCGGCTTGGCTGCCGGGCTGTAGGTGACGGTGGCCTGGAATTCGTCGATCTCGCCGCTATTGAAGGCGACAGGCCCGGCAATCACCACGCGGCAGGGGATGGGATCGGCGGGCGCATCCAGCATCAGCAGGCCGGAGAAATCGAGGCTGGCCGGTGCTTCCGCTTCTTCGCAAATCTCGCCGTCGCCTGGCTCGGGTGGCCGGTCGCCGAAGTATATCCGCGCGCAGTCGGGCTGCTGGTCGTCGGGCGTGGCATCGAAGGTGATGGTCAGGCCGTCGTCAAGCCCCTCAATTCCCGGCAGCGCCTCCGATACCTCCTCATACAGCACCGTGATTCCGAGCCAGGCCCAGCCGGTATTTCCGGCGGCGTTTGGTGTGGTTTCGGCGCGTATGATCCATGTGCTGCCGCCGGGCGAATCGAGCACGAGTTCCGTCTCGAACTCAACCAGGAATTTGTGCGGCTCCCAGGGCATCACACCGGGGGCTTCGCATTGCGCCGCCAGGCCCGTCAGGGCGTGGACAGGCTCGCCGTTGGCTGTGAAAACCAGAGCCTGCACGCGGTCGTCCGGATCGTCCGCGAGGTCGGAAAGGTGATCGCGCACACTGCCCCTCAACAGAACCGATAGCTGCCCCTCCGGCGTGAGGCTGGTGCCGACTACCTCCATCTCGACCTCGGGCACCGGCTCGCTGGTGAAGGTGACGGATTCGACAAATTCGGCTTCCTCGCTGCCCGGGTAGCGGGTGAGGAACTCGAGGCGGGCGACCGACAGATCGAGCGTCCTGACGCTTTCTTCGGTGCCGCCTTCCACCTCCTTCACGAGGCGCACGCTGAAAGACGCACCCGTTTCATTGCTCGTAGGCTCCAGCCCCTCCACGAAAAGCCAGTCGGCCAGGTGCGACGGCACGCCGGCCTCGGTTGGTGTGTCGCCGGTGTATTCGACCGTCTTGTCATGCGTGGCCCACAGCCGGATATTCGGCGTGTGCTCGACCTCGAGCCTTGCTCCGTGGCTGCGCAGGAAGCCGAGGCTCGATGCGAACCTGACGCGCACGGCAAGCAGGTCGTCCTCGCCGGCCACGCCGTCCTCGTCTTCGCTGTCGACGATGCCGTCGCCGTCGTCATCGTCGTCGTTGCAGCCGATGATCGGTGTTTCGGAAGACTGGAAGGAGCAGGCGTCCAGCTCGAGCTTGAGTGGTATGACCACAAGATGCGTCGGGTAATCAGTCCACCATGGCACGCCATCCACGTCGAGGTAGACCGCGATGTTTCCGTGGTCCGGGTCGGGCCCGTCCCAGTCGGTGCCGTCGCCTATGCCGTCCCAGTCGGTGCCCGAGGGATAGCCGGCGATGCCGTCGTCGCTCCACCGCAGGTCCATGAAGAATTCGTGGCCGGGCGGCAGTTGCGTCGGCAGCGGGTATAGTATGTTGTCATGCGGCACACCCGTCCAAACGACAAACTGCTCCGCGTCGTGTGCGAGCAGAAAGTCGCAATCGTCGTCCGCATAGTTGACCAGGAAGGTGCAGTTGATGGTTGCGCCGGCGGCGTCGTAGCCCGGGTAATCGGGTGTAACTTCGGCCGTGACCGTGAAGTGGCTGATTCTGTTGTCCCAATGGACGTTCGTCTGCACGGGGAGTTCGGCGGTGTTGCTCAAGCCGGTCGAACCTTGCAGCGAGCAGGTGCCGGCGCCGTCGTTCGTGATGCTCCAGGTGCAGGTGATGGGAAGGTCGTCGGGCAGGCTCGGCTTGGTGAACAGCTCGATGCTTCGCGTGAGCACGCCCGACGAGGTGATCGTGAAATCGCCGCCTTCGTTCTGATAGTAGATGAAGGAGTGCGGATCGGTGGTTACCGACACGAACAGCTCCTGGCAGCCGGCGAGGGCGCTGAGGCTGTAGCGGCGGACGACGGCTTCGAACGTTGCCGGATACGCCTCGTAGATGCGGTCGATTTCGTTGTCGATGGTGCGCGACGTGACGATTTCGGTCAGCCACGGCGATTCGCTGCTGGGGCCGGGCGCGTGATCCCACTTCAAGGTCACGCCGCCGGCGTAGTCCACCCATTGGCCGTCGTTGGTGTCCGGCTCAGGTCCGATGTCGAGGTTGTCGGGCGCGTGCTGCGCTTCAACCGGGATATGGAGATGGTCCGGGCCTTGCTGGCTGGTGCCGACGTAGAAGCGGTCGACGGGCGGAACGATGCACCAAGCCTTGGCGTCGATGCTGAATGTGCCGATGGTGAAGTCGCCGACCGACACGGCGAGGGCGATCTCGAGGCTCGTCGACTCGTCGAGCAGAAGCAGGGCGTTATCGCCGACGCCCCACAGGTCGGCCTCGCCAGTTAAAAGCTCCCACTCGTAATCGAGGGGTGCATCTGCACGAAGCGGCGAGGCGACCGCGTCTATGCTGACTCCGCTCGGCGCGCCGAAGTAGATAGCGCCCGCTTGCTGCCGTCCGCTGCCGGGGATGCGGCTGTCGTCGGTCCAGCGCAGCCCTGCTATCTCGAGCGCGACCGTCGGCAGCAGAACGTGCGGCATGCGGTTTTCCGGCATCGTTGCGGTGCCGTAGTCCGTCGACGCCGACGTCCAGCATTTCAGATCGAAGCCGTCGCCGTAGTCGGCGATCGCGACCTGCGCGACGCCGCCAATCGTTGTCACCGAATACGCCCAGTCGTTCTCGTAACCGAAATCGACGTGCTCGACCTGCTCCTCGCTCACCTGCCAAGTATTCCAACTTACGTTGCCGGGAACCTGGGGATACACCACGGGGTGCAGCTCGGTGGTGCCGAGGCCCGTGTAGACGTCTGTGAGCGACGTTTCAGACGCGTCCGGCCGAACCGCGCGCTCGAGCCGGGCTTCAAACGCGGTGAACGTGAAATGATGCGTTCGCGTGATATCCGAGGCCGTGTATTTCACCCACGCCGGATGCTCGCCCGCTTCCGCACTGACTAACTGCGCGCTGTTGCCGTTGGCGGCAAGCACAAGCTGGGCCGGCCCCCATTCCCATGTGCCGCCGGGCGGGACCATCGGCCCATCGATTGCGGCCGTCACCGCCTTCGGCGAGTTCACGGGCGAATACACGACGTTGTCGGTTGCCGGGGAAACGGATAGATAGCTGTTGGCATCGGTGAATGAAAGCGTGACGGCCCGGCCGCAGCCCCCGATCTTCGGCGCCGCCGTCACGACCACGTCGTACGAATCGAGAGCGTGCCAGCCGGGGCTGAACAGCAGCCTCATTGTGCCGCCTTCGTCGGCGAAGGTCGCGCTGAAATCCTGCACGTCTTCGCTGGTTGCAGTCCAGTTCAGCTCCTCGGCCAGCCAGGCCTCGACGGCGAATTCGACCTCGGTGAGGCCGCCGGCATCGGCCGTCAGCGGCAGGACCACCGCGGGTTCTGTGTCGGTGGTGCTGACCGAAGTGCTTTCCCAGGCGGCGGTCATCGGGAGCGGCTCCGCCTGGTTGAGGTGATTGCGCACGAAGATGAGATCGAGGATGTTGACGCTGCCGTTGGCGTTGACGTCGCTGCGGAATGCATCGCCCTCGAGCGGCTGGGGCGCGTTGAGGTTATTCCGCACGCGGATCATGTCGAGCACGTTGACGCTTTCGTCGCGAACCGCGTTGCCCCGGATCAGGAAGCAATCGCCGTCGCGCAGCCCGTCGCCGCCGTCGTCCCCATCCGTCAGCAGCATTTCTGTCGTGCCTGCATCAGTCTGAAGCGTCAGGCTCATAAGCCCTTCGCCGTCGTCACCGCCATCCTCGCCGTCGCCGCGTTCGCCGCCGATAGTCAAGCTGCCGGCCGTCACCGAATAGCTCAGCGGCAGCGCGTCGGCATCGCCGAACGTTGTGACCTCGGCGACTGCATCCACGGGATACGTTCCGCCGGCGGTCGCGTCGTACAGGAAGGTGATCGTCATCAACCAGGTCAGCCCCTCGTGCCCCTGCCATATCATTTCGACGGGGTTGACGGCTTCGTCGTCCTCCTCGCGCGGGATCGACTTGTCTGCGTAGCCGAGGCCGGGGTCGAAGGGATCGATCAATTCCTGCGACATTGCGCCGACGATGGCGCCGTTGTTGATTGTCGACGCATCGGGCAGGAATAGTTGGTTGCGCGTGAGTGTGCCGTAGCGGTAGAAGCCGGATGGGAAATCGATCTGAATCTGGAATGCTGCGAAGCCGGGGAAATCTTCGGCGTATACATCGACGGTGAACGAACCCATGTTCGGGATGTCCGGCGGAACGCCGGTGACGATCGGCAGCGGCCCCTCGCCGCGATCGTCAGGCCCGCGCAGGTACAGATTGCCGGCGGCGACCGATGACGCGAGCGCGAAAAGCAACAAAAAAACCACCGCAGGGAAGAACCAGCGATGGCTTTCGCTTTTCGTAAAACCGAATGAACAGTCAGGATTCGACGGAGTACGACTGCATTGCGACGTGAACATCTCGTTGACCTCCATGTCAGCGGGTTCCGAGACCCTGGCCAATCTTGCTGCCATGCCCGTAGCAACAGATTCGGGCTACTCGTTTAACGTCTCCAGAACAGTATACACCGAATATTTGAAATGTCAAGCGAAAAATCGTGCGAAGGGATTTAAAGCATCTTGGGAAGAAAAGTAGACAGGCTTCACACGATGCGGTGAAAAGAATCAGACAGGCTCAATTTCAGGCCTGAGGCTTGAGGGACGCGGCCATAGGACATATAGGCCCCATAGGTCCTATTTCCCGGGCAAGCCCCAGATGTGTTTCTCGCATCATTGCTCATCATTCATTGTAGCCCAAAGCTCCCTCCGGCCCGCGTCACTCATCATTCATCATTCATCACTGATCTGGCTGTGTCCTTTTTACCTTGACCGTGCCGGGGCGCGGCAGTAGAATTAGATGCCTGAGCAGATTCCGTTTGCGGCCATTGTGGAAAACCAATGTCGATATCGGCGTCCCGCACTTCATACTACCTCGACATTGTTACCGGGCGGCGCCGGGGGCTTGGAGCATCGCTGGTCCGCGCCGCGCTGACGGTGCCGGCCTACGCCCTATGGCTGCCCGCGTCAACAGCGGCGCGAGCGTGGAAGCTATACGGCCCCGCCAAAACCTACAGGGCACCGTGCCCCGTGATCAGCGTCGGCAAT
>Ga0307380_10006215_pt1 | contig 15706 bp, 31 predicted proteins | sample UN3MG_FD_202239 | JGI IMG/M metagenome (GOLD analysis project Ga0307380, IMG submission 202239) | Soil microbial communities from Risofladan, Vaasa, Finland - UN-3 | ecosystem: Environmental > Terrestrial > Soil > Coastal area > Acid sulfate soil | place: Finland: Risofladan, Vaasa | collected...
GGCTGACTGCTACCTCTTGCTAGTGTAAGTACCCCCGGAATAATATCATCTTTAAGGTCAGTATTATCAGGTTTTGAAAAGTCAACCGGAGTTCCTAGAGTGGCAACTAAAGGTGTTAATGTAATATTACAATACTCATCACTCGGTGACCCTCCACCGAGTTCGGCTTTGATTTCTGCAAGAAGGTCTTCCCACATTATTCCGATAGGGCGATAATCACTTACCGCTTTTCTATCAGGAGCTCCAAACGCAAGCATGGAGTTTTTGATAATCTTCTTTACTATTCTCTTCTGCTCTATAAGAGCCTGGAAGTTATTAATGTTATTTTCACTCATAAGTCTTAGTATTCACCGTGTTTAGTTACTCCCCAATATACCACATCGTTTGGTGGAGCATCAGCATCATTACTTACTATTCTAAATCCAGTAGGCAATACCTCTGCCACAGTCCATATTTTTGTTGGATCTTCAAACGTAGCAATCACATTAGGGCTATACTTATCATCTGCAAATGGAGTTGCGAATGTTATCTGTGTCCAATTTTTACCACCATAATCTAAAGTTGACTGCCATGGTAAACTACTTGTGTCTCCAGCTTTTATTGGGTGAGGAGTGCTTCCACCACCACCTCCGATTTCTATAGCTAGTTGTTCAATTAGGTCTGAATATTCGATCCCCACAGGACGGTAGTCACTTACCGCTTTTCTATCTGGAACTCCAAATGCAAGTAGTGCATTCTTAACTACCTTTTTTACTATACGTCTTTGCTCTATAAGAGTCTGGAAGTTATTAATGTTATTTTCACTCATGGTATATTATCTTACGTGTTAATATAAGATACTCATAATTCACGGGAAAACAAAACCCCCGATGTAAATCGAGGGTTTAAAATTTATTACCAAGTTCCGATAATATCTTGCTCATTTACAATGAGGTATTTTTCGGTTTTGGAAACGGTCAACATGTCTGACCTTCCCGGTTGAACAACTCTTGGTGGAATGTATACTAGCTGACCTTCCTCAAAGCCTCGTTCACATTCTTTACCAACCATGATAACTTCTACTTTTAGATAGTCATCTAATTCTTTTTGCACTTGTGCCATTTGAGCATCTGGTGTAAGGATTATTCCCCCTTCTGTTTTTTCATCAACTGATGGAAACGGTAACATTATTCGTTTTCCATGTAGAGTCTTAAACGGTTTTTTAAGCTTTGTCATCTTCTTCTTTGTTATTTGATTTTAAATTTACTTCTCTTTTATCGTAATAGTTGAACACTTCTTCCAGCTGTTTATAATCCTTTATGAAATATGCCATATCTCCGGAACCACAGCTGATTACGTCAGCACCTTTATGCTTTGGATTATTCTCGTCATAAGGTTCTCGGTAAACATCTACGTAGAATGTCTTTGGCATGAATGGAAAAAACTTGATATAGTGAGAGCTTCTTATTCCATTCATTGAACCTGTAAAGGTATCATACGGTTCTTCTCCTTTCCATACGATGCATGTATTGTACGTGCATTTACCGTCAGCATTTTTAAATACAGCCGAATCACGTTTGTTTTGAAGTAGAATAGTGCCAGGAGCCCCTCCCATTTCAGAAACATCATTCCATTCATCATCAGTTCCTTGTAAAGGACTTAGAATTTGGAATCCAAGTATAGCTTTAATTGTCTGAGCTAATACTCCTGCTGCCATTGGAGCACTTCCTCCACTATGACCTTCTTTTGCAAAGTCTTTGCAGACCTCACGTATCGATCGTATGTAAGGTTCGATAATTAAACTATCTCCCTTTAATACAGTTGCCTGCATTATCTCAAGCTCTCTTTCGAAATGCTCAAGGTACATGTTTTCACGATTCTTAATCGCATCTTTTTTTTTACTCATCCTCTTCACTTTTGTTGGTTTCACATTTTATTTTAGATCGGTAAAATTTACCGAGGATATTATCATTTAGGTATTCATCTTTTTCCAGAGCATCTGTCTTGAATAAGTATCGGGTTTCTTGATATGATAATTCAGCCTTGCAGTAACAAATCTTTAGGATTAGTCGTTTGATTGGGATACCGTCAATCTTTGCTTGCTTTAAGGTAGCTTGAGAAGAGTGGTAATTCTGATAATTAAGTTTCTTTACTTTTCTTTTCTTGGACATTCGTTTGTCATCTCGTGCTTCTAAAGCCTTTTTCCCAAGAGGAACATTTCGTTCTGAATAGAAATTCTTCTTTCCAATATAGACGAATTGCTTACCATCAATGGTAACTGACATTCCGTAGATGAATCCAAATGCTCCTTCTGGAACCATGTTATCTGTAAATTCTTTCTCATTATATAACCACATTCTATTTTGTATTAAGTATATGAAGTGCTAAATTAATATTTTCAATATCGTCTGTCTTAATTAATTTCTCAAGTCTCAACATTTCGTAAATCGTTATCCTTCCATTCTGAATGTATGTAGTGACAATTCTCATAGCATCCTCCTGCATCTTCATGATTTTCGTACGTTTCTCACCGAATATCAGCATTCGTTCCAAATCAATAGCAAAGTCTGAGATTGCCTTCTTCTCATATTCATGGATAAACTTTCCCTCTAATTGATTCCATAATCCCTCACCCATAACTCTCCATTATTTTTTTAGCCATTTCAAAGTTACTTCGGTCATCAGACATTAACAAATGAGTCAAGGTCTTGTAACGTTTCATGTCAAATTTCTCTGCCATGAGCATCTGATCTAGCTCTATAATCAATCTCTTCACTTCAATCTTATGCATCTCGGCATCTGCATGTTGAGTAATAGCATCGTTGATAGCCATTGCTCCAGCAGAACCCGTCATAACAGATATACGTCTTTCTTTTTTTTCAGGCACCCAATCATAAAGTTCTTCAAAAGCTTTTCTAATGTCACCATCATTAATGGTAACTTTATTAGCACCTTTTTCTAACTGAGCCCATAAACCATCCTCATTCATTCTGCTTTTGCTTTAAGAATTTCTTCTGCCAATTTATTATTCTCAGGATTCTCAGAACGAATAAGCATTTTAAGTTTGAACCATTCCTTTGGTGTAAGGTCACCTGTAGCAAGTAGATCTCCTGCAAGAGCAAATTGATTTACAATTTCTACATTGACCATCATATTGGCAAGGTCTTCGAGAGTTGTTGTAGACGGTCCCGTAGAATTTATAGGCATCATAGCCGTATTCTTCATCATATCAACCATCTTCTTTACGTCGTAGGCATCTGGAATATCATTCATATCTAGAACTGTGATTCCATTAGATTGTATTTGGTCATCATCTTCCATTACTTCAATAGTTTAATGTCTTCAAAGACTGTTACACATTGCTTATTAAACGTCTTTCGTTTACGAGCTAGGTGAGGGTTCAGCATAATATGTTTACATTTTTTATCATCAACATATCCCTCCATGTAGTAGATGATACTTTTTCGAAGAAGACGTTTCATAAAATTAGAAAACTTATTACGACTATACTCAAGTTCCTCCATCAATGTAGTTGAGGTATGAGGAGTCTGACCATTGTAAAGCACGTTATATTCTCCATAAGTCATATCAGTCATCTTCATTATACGTCCCAAGTCGGTGGGAGAAAAGTTCTCCTGAATATAAGCAAGAGCCTTACTGTCGATAATAACGTACTCTTCACTATTCATGATTACGATATCCTCGTCCACCTGCCTTATTGTTTTTACACCAGGATGGCTTGACGATAAGGTTTCTCCTGTGTCCTTATCTACAAATTGATCTCCATCAATCTTTTTTGTCGTTGCCTTCTTCTTCATTTCTGTACATTTTCTCAAAAGCTACAACAACCTTTTCGGCATCGGCTTTCTTGTAATTATCATATGCCTTATCAGCTCCTTCTACATCATCCTCGAAGCACATGGATGTTATCAACTGCCCCTCGTTTACTCTAAGAGTAATGCTCAGATGCTCCCCATCTTTATTGTTACATAATCGTTGAACGAGGATGTCGTATTCTTCTAGTCTAATTATTTTGCACCACTTTTTCATATGTCGTGATTTCTACGGAATCCAAAATCCTGACATTCCTTGATGTCAATCCCGTAAGTTTTTTCAATGTGTTTTTTCACTTTGCTTTCTCGGGTAGATGAGTAAGAAAAGTATTCATGCATTTTAACACCATCCTTATCGATGCACCAAAATTCGTATGGGTGTTTTACTGGCATAATTAAGCTAGTTGTTTATTACATTTTCCACAAATTCCTCTTCCTTGAACGGTTACTCCACTTTGAACTGGATATGGGCAAATACAATACGTATCGGGCCTGTCCGAAGATACCCACCTGTATCCACCTGTAGCCACAAAACCTTTATCTGTCCATCGAAATATTGTCCCCTCCTTATTAATCCATTCTTCTACCATTGGACATTTTGTTAGATCCTGCAGATTTGCTGCTATTTCGGAATCACTTATTGGTATATTAGTCTTGAGATAATCTAAAACTTCACGAACCAATATTGTTTTTCTTAATCCAGATCGATTCTTATGGAATTTCATTGGATAAACGGCTTCGTGTAAAGCCGAAATATGTTCCTCTGTTATTTTAATCTCTGTCATTACAAATTGATTTATAAAATTGAACTCGTTGCCGAGCTAGGTTCTTGATATCAAACTTGTCCTTTACAAGTTCGTGAAGGGAGAGTCGTAATCTATCACGAAGTTCTTTATTAAGAATTACTTCACGTAGGCATGAATACCATTCCTCTGGCTTATCCACAAGCATACCTGTAACACCGTGTTCAATATCTTCAGCATAAGGAGTATGGTTCTGACCTATGAATACTTTTTTCTTTGTTCCTGCCTCAATGTATTTAAGCTCCGATCGACATGAGTTGAATACAGATTCCTGTAATGGTGCCAAGCAGATGTCAATATCATTGTACAAATATCCATATGAGGGAGCTATTGCTCCTTCACGTTTTATATATCCAGGACCTTCGAAAATATCGGAATTTTCTTCTTCACTTCCGGTCAGCATTAACATAAACTTCCCTTCTAGGTCAGCATCTGAATAAAGCATTTGGATCCCTTTACGTAGAATTTCTAAATCATGGTTACGTTGCATACTTCCTAACCATCCTATTCGTAATACCTCAGAAGGATTAGGAGTGTCTGCCCACATAGGATGCTTCATATCTAGACCGTTTGGGAGAACCATTACGTTCTCGTTATGCTCGGAAATCAACTTTGCAAGATGCCTGGTCGTAGTTGTAACGTAGTCAGCAAGTTTTAAATTTTCCAATTCTCGTCCATGCACACCGTCCATCTTCATGATTTTTGTAATAGGCATACTGTCGGGCCATTCCCAATAGTCATCTAAATCCATAACCATCTTAACTCCATGAGCTTGTAGCTTCCCCCACAACTCCTTAGAGCTTTCATATCTCCCAAAATACTTATGGAAGTGTATGATGTCAAATCGCTTAAGAGTTGCAACATCCCAAGGATCGAACTCATTTTTCATAAGAACTACTTGGATTTCATCTCCGTGATTCTTGTGTACATGCTTGGCTGGCCATCCCATTCTGAAATAGTCAGTAGCTCCTTCACCATACATTACTATTAATACTTTAATCATGTTGTAGGTGGTTTGTGCTGCATAGATGTTCGTTCATCACGAGCTTTTACTGCACGACCGAATGCTTTTAAGCATCCCATCATATATTCAGCCAGTATATAGTCTGGTGTATCACTTCCATTCTCTATGGAGTGCTTGTTTATCAATTGTTCTAATTCTTTTTGAAATGTCATATCAATTATTTACGTGGTGTTCATATAATTCCTTTACCATCTTAATAGCAAAGGTTCGTTCTTCAGTTTTAAATAGCTTACGGAACTTTGCGTACCGGTCTTTATCTATATGCCCTCCAATCCACAAATCTGTAAGATGCTCAAGGAAGTACATACGTTCACTCATTTTATCAATCACTCCCATATTGGTACCGTTCATATCTGATCCTGATGAAGGGTTCAGATTTAAAACAGTACGATCCTGCCTAATAGGAATGCACACCTTGTCCCTCCACACATGCCCCGTATTATTTTTCACTCTAATATGAAATTCATCGTCCATTGAGGTAGACAAAACCGCAGCCTTAAATATCTCAACCTCTAATCCTTTTGGGGTTATAGTTGGGTTAGGCATACTTAAAGGGTCTAAAGCAATGTTCATCAATTCATTTGATGGAAGTGTTAATTCTAAAAATCTACTCATTCGTTGGTTTCTAAATGTGACTAAAAACGGGGAGAAGGCTGAAAGGATATTGCGTTAACCTACCTTCCCCCCTACCTAACCTAACTTTCTACTGGTACCCCCTCCTCTTTAGGAGAACGACTCAATTCCTTGTCTAATTCTTCCTCGTAAGGAAAGATGTCAACTATTGGAGATAAAGCAATGGACTTAACTGAATAATCAGCAATCATTACCTCAAGAAATTCATCCAATCTATCTCCTGCGATTTTCACCGTCTCCGATTCAATCAAGAAAGTTTGGTTGACACGTTTTGCCTTATCTGAATCAGAGTCGTAGTTATCAAATGAAATCACGGCTTTGTGGTAAACACCACAGTCGTCGTGTTGAACGATATCGTGAAACTCTATCTTCGCAATGGCACATACTAAAAACTCTCCACGAATTACTTCGTCAAGGTTTTTATAAATACTCGTCTCGGCATCTGAGAAGTTCATTGCAGCAACAAGATACGGCTCGGAAACTCTTACCAAAGATCCGTTATCCATTTGCTTTGTGTACTTCACTTTTACCTGCATCCAGTTATTCATAGCGATTAGTCTTTATCAGAATCCACTCCGAAGATACACTCCAAAGACCATCCTGTGAATAAAACAATCTGCTCTGGAATCCATACCTCTGGATCTGTAATTCCAAGTACGGTAACGATGCATTCAAGAACCTTCTCCCAATTTCCATGGGTGATTCCATCAACACATGCCTCGACCTCTGGACCATAGTGACCAACAATCTTCTTCTTCATGCAAGAAGTCCATCCCTCAAGTTGATCTTCAGTTAAAGAACCAATAGCAGATTCCATTTCTTCTTTGGTCATTTCATCATACTCAGCATCGGTTGCACCAGCTAATCCCGAATCGTCAGGACCACTTGAACCAACTATACCATTTCCTTTTGGAGCATTATCCTCCTCAGTATCCTCAACCTCTTCAACCTCAGCAGGTGAACCAGGCAATTCAGCAACCTCACCAGAAATCATCTCCTGCATCGTAGTTGCAACATCATCCCTAGTAATTTCTTCGAATACCTCGCGAGCATATTTTTTGTCACCCCCATCATAACAGACAATTGCATTCAACTCCCCGTTTATCATCATTTGTTTTTCTACAAGCCAACCATTATCCGAGGGAGTAATAGTTACCGTCATTTGGGTGTCCGGCTGAGTATACAGCTTGGCCCACCGTGAATTTGTTTTTGACATAAGTCTTTTTATTAATTAATAATACCACCAAATCCCCACGATCCGAAGAAGGTGAGGCAGGTGGGGGAGAAAAATTTCTTATTCTTTATCCATCGCGTTATGTTTCTCCATCACGATCGTTGATGCCATTATCATATTATCATCAGTTTTAGAATTGTAAAGTTTCACCAATTGGAAATATCGAGCCTTGTCAATCTCATCCCATATGGCTAAGTCCCGAAGGTATCTATAGAATTCATCAACACCCAAAACACCATACGGGAGAACGGGAGAATTGTTTGTCCCTACATTAAATACATCACTGATTTTAGCCATTGATCATTTCTTTATGCAGCTCTAAAACAATATTCCCAGCCATTACGCGATTGTTCACGTCCTCAGATTTATAAAGATGTTTTATCTGGAAGTATCTTTGCTTTGTGATGGATTGAAATAACGCAAGCTCTGCAAGTTTTTCTCGAAATATACTACTTTCAAGAACTTGTATACCCATTTGTTCCGAAGAAGGTTTTCCGGACATAGTATCTCCAATAGCACTAGCCATCTTCTTCCAGCTCCCATTAGTGAAAACCATGACATCACCATTAACCCTATTGTAATATTCATCATTTTCCGAGACGTTGGGGATGTCTGATAAATTTTCGAAATTCTCTCCATCATATAATGCTGGATCGGCTATACTCGTGTAACTCATATTCTATTTGTTGGTTGGTCCCCAAATATAATAATAATAATTCATTTGCACCCTTTTCGGTGCATTTAGTTTATTTTATTATTGGACATAAAAAAAGAGGAGCCTTGCAAACCCCTCTCTTCCTTGTTTAACATTAACACATCAGATAATCAACTATCCAATCTCTTTTGTAAATAATCAATAGCCTGTTCAACAGCCCCCTCCAATCCTTCACTCATAGGATTATCGGCAACCCGGTTAACCAGATAACTAATCTGAGAACTATAACCTTCCTTCCATGGGAAATTAACATCATCCTTGATGTCTCGGCATAGATCCCCAAATGGAGAATCGGCTTTACACCCATGGTAAACCATCTCCTTAACACTAAATACTTCGTCTCTTTCTTTCATAAGACAAGTATAGAACACATTACATTAACATCCAAAAGGTTGCGTCCTATTGCTTCAATATGCTTTAATGTTCCATCCCATCCTCAATAATCCCAACACATTCCCTCATCAAATAACTATGGAAGTAAGCTTCAGCCTCATGCTCCTGGTCCCTATCTAAATAAATCGGCAACATTCTCTGACATAAATGTAAACACTCGTGAGCCAAAGTTATCATATCCTCAGTATTCGAAAAATCAAAATCCGGACTAACCAGCATAAGTAATACAGGGTCATCACATGAATTACTATCGCATATCAAACTCCCCTTAGTAGTACACTTCAAATCATTAACCCTATCAATCTCCTTCTTAGATTCAGAAACTAACTTCTTCCATCGACGTAAGTTCCTCATAGTTGATCGGTCCCCACCTAAATAATTCTCAGCAATGTGTTCCAAGATATCCTTAGAACTCATCCCGAGACTAACCAAAACAACACCCCCACACCAATAAGGACTTAACCTCACGGTACCAATCGATTTAATACGTTTCTTATTCTTCATATCACAAATATAGAAAATTGCACCCTTTTGGGTGCATAAAACACCCATATTAGCACTTTTATGCACCCTTATTGGTGCACGTATTTTCCCTAATTCCCCTGAGATGAGGCACTTAACTACTTAGCTCTATATTATCATATTACGGAAGACGTATTTTTAATTACCCACGAAGTGATAATTCACTTGGGCTAAACTGAAAAAATAGATGGTAATATATGGTGCACCTCCTATATAATTAGCCCCCGATGCTAAATTTAAAAGAGGGGTACCCCCCATGATTTGTCTGGGAAGAAAAAAATTGAGAAGAATGCTTTGGTTTTTTTGTGAGAGGGAGAGACATCATGTGCTATGTGTGAAGTGCTATTCTTAGAGTATGTTTGAAATAGTTGTTTGTGATGGATGTACCTACTCTCAAAGAGAAGTGATGATGTGTATGATGATGATGTATATGGCACATATTATCCGACTGTATATGCCCCTTCGGGGATCTTCCGATACTATCTCTCTTATGATGATGAACTAATATAAATTATTATGAAAAAGAATACCGAGTTAGACAATTTAATTGATGACCTCAACAAGTTCTATATAGAGCTTACAGGTGAGGGTATCTCAAGAACATTCGAGGCACAGCTTCGAGAGTCAGGATGTGAAACTATCCTTGCATTAATTGCAGAAAAGAAACATGCATTCACTCATGCATTATATCGTGAGTTAGAGGGTGACGATGATATGGTAGCATTGGATGCTTACATGGCAGAGCAACCAGAGAGATGTGATGACCACAACTATTATGCTTAGTATTAACAGGGGAGACATCGTGCTCCCCTTAATTTATTTATTATGAAAACTTTATTAAAAGGTTACGAGGCATTGAGCCTAGTATTTATGTTTAGCTTCCTCATATTATTTATGATGGCAGCAAGTGAAGGATCGATGGATGCAGCAGTTATATTGTTGGTTACATCATTCCTATTTATATTAACTACAGCTTGGACACACTCATCAACGTATGTCAACTGGAAAATCAAGAAAGGTTATGAAGAGTTATAGTCAGTACTTCAAGGTAATGATGTTACTATCATTAGTGTTCGTAGTGTTGTTCGTGTTGTGTATGCCACAGTTTGTGAATGTTCCTGAGTTGGGAGCTATCACAGCTGTCATGGCATTCGTGTTTTGGTTTGCTGGAGTTATGGCACCAGATCATGAGAAGTATGAAGAGCATAGAAGAAGATAATATTACATTGGGTGAGTGGACTTCTGCGTATCACAACATACCAAACAAAGACATTAAGTTCAGAGCCTTCGGGTTCTGTTCTTTTGCTACAGGTATTTTGCCTTCGGCATTCTTCTTCTCTTATTTCTCTTATGAAGTTGAACTATATTTTATTAATTAATAAGTCTCGAAAGAGCATCATTACAATGGCAATTGCTAAAAAGAGTGCAGTAAAATCAACGGAGAAATTAACAATCGCAAAAAGATTGGGATGTATTATGATTTCTGTTGTTACTATTCGTAAAAATTCGAATGGTAAAGAGTATATCCCAACTCCATTCGGTGCCGTATATGCCCGAATCAAAGAAGTTGAGGCTGGATTACATTGTGTTGTTGAGTTGAGTAACGGTGCTTATGCATTGAATACACCAACTGTTGATGACCAGATGGAATTCCTGAATGATAAGTTGGCTCAATACCCAAACTTGTCAATGTCTGATATCAAAGACATGTACAACCTATAAAAGCATAGCTCCCTTAATCGGGAGCTATCTTTTTGCTACATCTATGCACATTGGTTGCACTTCGTGCATCTTATTTTGTATTACTCTTTTGTAAATACGTTGTTGGTTTGAGTAGATAGCTCAGTAATGCCCAAGATACATGGTACGGAATAAACATTACGCTAGCCCTAGAGCTAGGTAATGCCGACCATTGCTGTACTCTCAGCTGAAGAAAGGTCTTATCAACCAAGAGTAGACACAGGGTGTCGGATAGCACCTTCGGGTGCTATCCTTTTATTAAATACAGTACCATTGTAGGTTACTATTAAAACCGAGGGGACAACGGCTAGTGGCAGTAAGGTAATCGATAGACCTTGCTTGTTTATGCCTTCGGCATTCTTCTTTTTTTATTTCTCTTTTGAAGAGGAGTAAGTGTGTGGCTTTCATGCTGGAACCCGACAATGGGACATGCTTACTATCATCCGTCATCCTACTGCAATAGGGTGCATCATGTTTGCAGACATGGTAGAGGTACAAAACCCTCGGGAGCTCTCACTGGCTCCATCAACAACCCAAGACCTTAAGTGATGTAAGGCACATTAGCCCGTTTATAGTATTACCGATGTGAGCCTAAAGCTCGTATTCGGTCGTGATGATCCAGTGGATCATTGGTGCTATTAACGGCTTAATGCTTTTTAAATAAACCAGGGGATACCGGCTAGTAGTAGTCAGGTAAACGATTCACCATTGGTGACTCCCTTCATTTAATTTCCCTTCGGGATTCTTCTTTTTCTATCTCTCTTTTGAAGATAGTTTATTATTAATTTAAAACGATTACGTTATGGCTATTGCAAAGAAACAAGCAGTAAAGACTGGTGACAAATTAACTGTTGCCAAAAGATTAGGACAAGTATTTATCTCGGTAGTTACTACCAAGAAGAATACAAACGGTAATGATTACATACCGACTCCATTTGGGGCCGTTTATGCTAATATTCCGGAGATTAAGCCAGGACTTCATACGGCTGTCGAGTTGAGTAACGGAGCTATTGCTCTTAATAACCCAACTACTGACGAAGTAATGGGGTTTGTAAATGATAAGTGTGGTGAGTATCCTAACTTATCTGCTAGTGACATCAAGGAGATGTACAGTCTATAGACTTGAGATGATACCCCTTCGGGGGTATCTTTTCTTTTTACTATCATCTCCCGAGTGTGGCACGGATCACCATTGGTTAATCGGATGTTCTCATACTGCAATAAACAATGCTCTGAACTATTAAATAACTCCTAATCTCTCTAGTACAAGACGATTAGGAACGTATCTCCATCCTAAAGATTACTTGTTCACCCGAATAATCACGTTTAGGATTACAATCTATTTTTTGTCTCCACTCGGGAGATACTTAGACCTCAATAATGTAAACGATTGAGCTTCAATACCTTATAAATAACCGTTTTTATCAAATAAACTGCTAAGAATACAAGAATAAAGTGGGTAAAACCTAAATTTTGGGTTTAATCGTGTGACTAACGGTGTCCCCCACCCCCTATATCTCTTAATTCTCCACTATTGATTTTCACAATTTATTTACTAATATATACCTATAACCTTTGAATTATGACAAATGAAGACTTTTTAGAGTTAGTGGATAACGACACATGTCGGATGTTCACTACTCCTATAACGGACAATGAGCCTATATGGGCAGTATTAAACACAGTCAATGATATATTTATATACGGCTTAAGTAAGGGATACAGGAACATACAGCCTATTAGCATTGAGACATTAAGTGAGATGTTATCACGGAAGGAGGCACATAATTACTATGATGTTGTCTATCTATGTGAGGAAGAGATTAACCTTAAGAATGAGGTGCAGCCGGATTTCCAAAAATCTGACAACTCAGGTTTCTATTGTAGTAGAGAACATATCGGGGAGAACATTGCTAAATGTGATAACCAATGTAACGACTGTACTGGAACTAACATGGAGAACGACAGTACACTTCAAGAAGTAGATGAATTTGAAGAAGAACATGAGGCAGGTGCTACACCTGTAAATACTATCATCCAGCCCGAGAAAACAGTATGGGATTTGGACTACCATGAAAACTTAATTGTTGAAGGTAAACTAAAAGACTATTTGGCAACACGAGTACCAGGAGGATGGTTATACAAACCTTCAGGAAAAGGAATGTCAGCCGTTCCTAGTACATTCGTGCCATGGGCAGACCAAGTACATGACAAAGGATGTGTACTATGTGGATATGAGCAGGGGCAACAGGCCGAGCTAATCATGGAAGTTCTCAATCACTTAGACGATATGCAATCAAGCATCGATGTCGATAGTGAGGGAGTTCTATTGAGTTATATTAACGAATACCTAAAAACAAGATAATGGGATTAGATACAACACATGACTGTTGGCACGGAAGCTACGGCAGATTTGCTACATTTAGAAAAAGACTTGCGAAAGCAATTGGAGAAGATTACGATAATCTACAAGGATTAGGAGGAACAAAAACTCCAGAAGAAGTAAATCACCCTATTACCCCTTTGCTATTTCATTCAGACTGTGACGGAGATCTATCTGTTGAAGAATGCGAAAGCATAGTGAGAGGAATAGATATGATACTTGAAAACCTAGAGCCTCAAGAAGATGATGAGTTCGGATACGGATTCCGAGGAAGGCTTATACAATTTAAGATCGGATGTGAAGAGGCTATTGACCTCGGAGAAAAAGTACAGTTCGGGTAAAGAAAATGTGATTGCTATTGTATACCGTGTAATTCGGAATATAAACTAGAAAACCTTTAGCAATCACATATAATATTTAGTTCAAAGAAAGGCTGTTGCCTACCTATAAGAAGGTGAGTAACAGCCGTTTTTTTATCAAAGCATTAGTGCGTATCAAACTGTTACGGCTAATTAATCAAAATCAATACAAATGAAAAATCTATTATCAATTCTAATCGTGTTACTATCATTCGGAGCAGTAGCACAAAGCACACACGTTGACAACAATCAACACCAAAGTCAATTCATTCTAAAGCTGAATGTTGAAATTACTGACCAACCTGTTATCCTATCAATGGGTGGCGAGTATGTGGAGGTAGAAAGGAGGTTTATTAGGGGGAAAAACATTGCTCTCTTTATCTATGCCGACGAAGAATACACTCTAAGTCTTAACGGTGGACATGAACTTACATTTAACTTAAGTGAATGGACAACTACCTCAAGATACGATGACTTTGAGATTGTGGCAGCCGTCATTCAATAATTAAAAATATTCCCTATCCAATTGCAGGTGAACTCATAATACAATTACATACTAAATGGTATGGGCAGGAGGCAACTCAAGGTGCAACCTTGTAGGGAATATTTTTACTATCATCCAAAACCACAACATCATGAAGACATCGGAATATTTATTACTCAACCAGAAACAACGTGAGGCTCTAATCAGAAGTTCCGATGTTCTAAAAGAGATGCTTACTTACATTGGTGTTAAGGAATTGGTAGACGAATTAACTGATAAACTTCAGAATGAATCAGTATTTGCACCATCTGCAACACATTTGAAAAAAAGATTACTAGATGGTCATATTAGAGCACATATCGACAACAGACGTATTGAATACAATGTCAGAATGTATGATGAAGGTTGGAAAGAGTCCAACACAATTGCATCACGTATGCTTCAACCTGACTTCCATTACCTTAGAAAAAGTGGATACATAATACCTCTCTATATAGCATTTAACTTCAACTACATTATGCGTCTAATTAACGATGAGATGGGACAATCATTTGTATTCCATCACCCATCTAACAAATTAGATTTTCATGAAGATGAGTTTATATCATTCTTCGACCTATACACTATTTGCTCACGAAAAATTAAGAACCATGGATCAGAGAAAGGCACTATATCAGACACAACCTATACTCCGTAAAGCTTTAGACGAAATTCCTCAGATTAAAATCAACGTAGGATATTGCCCAGACGGACTATTCATGGAAACTAACGAGAAACGAGATATTGAGATTATCATTATTCCTAATCCTAGCAGAGGAACAGACCCTAATGCAACACCTCATTCAATATGGTTGATACTATTACAGTTAGCATACCGAAACCCTGAACTTACTATCATCAAAAAGGAAGACAGCCGATTCACACTAGCAAAACCAACCGAATACATAGGAGGAATTGACCCTGCAATGCCTAATGCTCAAGCAATACTCTACAAGATAATTGCCGGGCAAATACAAGATGAAATAAGTGGTAAACTTAACGGTCAAATATCATTCTTCGACCTGTTCCTTATCTGCAAACGAAACCTAGAAAAAAATGGATCAACGTGAAGCACTAATCAGAACATCACCTGTACTACAAGGTGTTATGAATAAATACGGAAAGAAAATCGACCATCTACACAACGGTAAAAGAGTGTGGTGCCAAGACGGTAACACCAAGTCACTACTACGGTCTATCGTATTTACCATTGAACAAAACGGAAGGAACTTCAAGGCTAAAAAAGGAATAGATGAGGTATTCGACAAAGATTCAAGTATCTATGAATATCTATTGGCTCAAGCATTCCTTATGAGTGAGTCAGCAATCTTGAAGTTTAACGACAAGACTTTCAGAATTGAAACCAACTTGCCAGACAATGCAAATGTAGATACACGAATATCATTCTTCGATTTGTATATCATTTGTAAAAGACAGTTAGAAAAAGAATTATAGCTATATGCTTAACTAAAAAAATACTATCATCATGCCAAACAGCACCAATCAAGCACAAAAAGAAGCACTAATGAAAGGTAGCCCATGGCTCAAGGATTTAATGCTCAACC
>Ga0307380_10006216_pt1 | contig 15706 bp, 5 predicted proteins | sample UN3MG_FD_202239 | JGI IMG/M metagenome (GOLD analysis project Ga0307380, IMG submission 202239) | Soil microbial communities from Risofladan, Vaasa, Finland - UN-3 | ecosystem: Environmental > Terrestrial > Soil > Coastal area > Acid sulfate soil | place: Finland: Risofladan, Vaasa | collected...
ACCGCCAGCCCCAACCCGGTCCCGTGACCCGGTTCCTTCGTGCTCACAAAGGGCTCGAACACCCGGCGCCCCATCTGTGGGGCGATCCCACATCCGGTGTCCTCGACGGTGACCACGATATCACGCTTGCTCTTGACCGCTCGGGCCGTCAGCTTGCCACCGTCCGACATCGCGTCCAGCGCGTTCAGAGCCAGGTTGATGAACACCTGCTGGAGTTCGCTGCGCATGGCATAGGTCCGCGGCAGCGATGGGAGCGGACCAAAATCGATCTCCACGTTCCGGGCTCGCCGGTCGAAGCCGATCAGTTGAACAGCCTCCGCGAGCGTTCGTCCGACGCACACCCATTCCCACCGCGCCGCCGCCGGACGCGCCAGGCTGACCAGTTGCCGCACCGTCGCCGAAATCCGTTGAATGTGCGTTTCGATCAGATCGAGCTGGTCCGCCTCCAGTCCTCTGGGCCGTCCCCGCTTCAGCATCTGCACGATCGATGAGATGCTCGACAGCGGGTTGCCCACCTCATGAGCGATCCCCGAGGCCATCTGACCGATGGCGACCATCTTCTCCTTCTCCACCATCTGGGCCCGTATCTGCCCCAACTGCCTGGCCTCTCCCTCCAGCAGGAACAACAGGTTGTTGAAGCTCTCTCCCAGCTCCGTCAGTCGATCGGGGCATGACCGACGATACACGTCGCACTCGTGGCACTTCTCGATCTCGATGGCCGGAGCCCGACGCCCGTGCACGGCGCGGCCCAAAGCCATCACCTGCCAACATCGGTCCTCCGGGGAGTCGTACATCGAGCAGTCCGCGCTGTCACAACTGAGTACCTCGCGGCAATGGATCAGGTGCGGATTCTCGAACCGACCCGCGTCCGACGGGTTCGCCAACCAGGATTCCAGCAGCCCGGAAAGCTGCTCCGCCGTCTTGGACAAGCCCCGTTGCTGGCGGCGCATCAGCAGGTACACCACCCCGCTGGCGGCCACGGTCACGACACCGGCCTGGACGGTCAGCAGCGCGTGGCGCAGGCCGACCGACGCCGTCGGGAGGAGATGATGCTCGACCACCTCCCAGCCGACGAACAAGACGGCGAGACCGCATAGCACGGCCGGGAGGATGAGTGTGCGCGACGGGAGCCGCCGCCGTCGCGGCGCTCGTATGTGGCCCCCCGGGCACTGACAGCCCCGGCCTCGTGGCTGATCCACTCCCGAGTCGGGCCCGCCCGGACGCTCAGAGTGGCGTTCCTGCCCCTGCGGCACCGGAGGAGAAGACCGCTCTTCTGGGCTCATCCGATTCGCCGGAATGTCTGCTTTCGTCGTCACGCCTTGTCTGCTATGCTGTATTGCCCGTCCAGCCCGAGCGGCGAGGCCAACGGCGTCCGGCCCTTTCCTCTCCGTTCGCGGGGGAGTTGAGCAAGTCCCGTGCCGTGGCGGAACCCGACGCCCTGACGGGGGTCGAGGCAGCCCAGCGGGCCGCGGCACGCGCCATGCTCTGGGCACAGTTGTTGTTCGCGGGGGATTGGGAAAATACATCCGTGGAACGATCCAAACGAATACCCCGGCCGCCCCTGAATCGTCTCGTCGTGCTCGGGCTGTGCGCCCTGTTGCCCGCGCTGGCTGGTGGTTGTCCCGAGTTCCGCAACAGTTCCGTTGACGCAGTCGATACAGCCACCCGCAGTGTGCTGCTCGGCGATACAACGCGGGTTGACGCCGTGGATTCGGCTACTACGGGTCTCCTCAACGCGGTGCTCGACCTTCTCTTTGACCAGTTGCGGACCGACGAATTCAGCTAGCTCTGGCTGCGATCAGGCCGCCGCGCGGCGTCCGTCTCGCGCAATCCGGGACGCCCCCCGTACGGGCCAGCAGGTGTTCCGCAAGCTCGGTTCTGCGGCCGGGCGACTCCGATAGCGACTGCCACCTCGTGTACCCTCACCGCTCTCAATCTGGCACACAACGGTCGCAGCCAGGCTAGTGTGGTGGGATCCGGCCCCTTCTCATTCCTGAGATAATAGGCCCAATCTTCTCTGGTGGGTACTGCGGAGGGCACTTTATTTCACCGGCCTGGGTCGTCGCCGGCCATGAGTTGTTAATCCATCTGGTGACACGTAAAGCATAGTTTTGATTGCTCGATTGGGACAGCCAGTCGCGCCCGATCTTGACCGTACAGGTTGTGACATGAGATGCAGCTGACCCGGCCGTTGGGCAGTTCCACCTCCTTGGGCAGCAGGGCGGCCGGTCGGAACGCGCTGTCCCGGCTGCGTGACCGGTGCGACGGGTAGGCCATACCGACGGGGTGGTTCCGGCCGCGGTCGGCCAGAGACCTCCCCCGCCGGGAACCGCCGGTCGGATTGACGGACTCGACCGCAGTGACACCATCATGGCACGTCAGGCAGCTTCGCGAAGCGGCATCCAGGGGTCCCCTCTGACCGCCGGACGCGCTCGAAGCAGGCATGACGTGAGCCCGGCGCACCGCCATCCAGTGCATCCGCCCGGCGCTGGGTCGATCGCCCGGCGTGTGGCATTTGGTGCAGAACCGGGCCGGGTCGGGGGCCGCCCCGCCGACATCGCGGAGAAACGCCGAGCTGCCGCCTCCCAGCGATGGGAGCCTCTCGTGGCACGTGATGCAGGTGATCGTTCCGTCGGTATCGAGCGGCCAGCCGGCCGGAATCCGGATTTCCTTCGACGGCACGACGTGCACGGGATGGTTCGACGCGCCCGGACCACGGCGCAGCTTGTCGGCCAGGCTGTGCTGCGCCTCCGGCCGCGCCGCACTCGATCCAACCGGCAAAGCGGCTACCAGCAATGCGCTGTACAGCAGGCAGCGTTTCGGGCGCAGTCGTCCAGCCCTGGGAAGGTACATGATCGCGTCCCCCGCGGTTGGGCGACCGGCGGCGACCCGGTCACCGGCGCCGAACCTCGACGCAACCTCCCAGGGCTGCTCTGATTCTGTGAATCCCCGAAACGTGGCGGGCTGCTGCAAAGGAGCTCCCACCTGCCCTTGATTTACGATATCCGCCGCGGGCGAGCGCGATGCCATGCCGGCTCGTCACCGACGCGAGTCGGCGCGGCCGATAACAAACCTCCGGGCAAGGTCCGCGAAGTTTCCCGGTCATCGGAACGAGGCCGGGTCGGATTCTCAAAACCGAGAGGATCGGCCGGTCGCCACAGTCTCGAAAGCAGGCCTGCGAGCCCGAGACGGCTTGGCGGTAGCCGTTTGGGCCGTATCTGCTCGTCGGGCCCCACGGCGGCGGCAGGCGGGCCGACACTGGTATGTCCATTGCAAGCGGGGCAAGCGGAGTTGGTTGTGGAGCGGGGAAGGTCTGCGCAAGACAAGGGAACGTCATGGCTCACGGTTTATTGGTGCTGGCCGGGCTTCTTTCGGTGGCCCAGTTGCCGCCTCTCGCTCACTCCGCGACGTGGAGTAACGGGCTGGACAACCCCGCTCGCCTGGCGGTTACGGCTGGCGAAGTCCTGGTGACCGACCCGCGCGCGAACGCAGTGATCCGGTTCGATTTGTCGGGCACGTTCCTGGGGACACGGTCGGAGCCGGCCGGCCCGGTGGGCGTCGCCGTTCATCCCGACGGGCGGATCTTCGTCTCCCGTCGTGACGATGCCAAGGTGGGCGTGTACGACGCCGCGTTCACCTTTCAACACTTCCTGGCGGACGGGATTGTCAGCTTTGTCGAGCCGACCGACCTGGCCGTGGACACGGTCAGCGGGCGCCTCTACGTCGTGGACAGCGGCGCCGATCGCTTCTACGCGTTTGACAGCAGCGAAGCCCTGGCCCTGATCGTCGGCATACGCGGCGGACGCTCCAGCGAGTTCAGACATCCCGGCGCCATTGCCATCGACGCGGCCAACAACCGCGTTCTGGTGGCGGACCAGGACAACTACCGCGTTCAGGTGTTCAGCACCGCGGGACTGTTTCAGCTTTCGTTCGGCTATCGCATCAAGTACCTGCCGGGCGGTAGCAGCGAGGGCTGGTTCCCGCGCACCGCGGGATTGGCCGTCGACTCATCCGGGAACATTTACGTCACCGATGCGGTGATGGGGACGCTCCGGGTCTTCAACCCGCTGGGCGCTGAACTGGGCAAGGTCGCGGACTACGGAACCGGTCCGGGCGAGTTGCAGACACCCGGCGACGTGGCCCTCGATGCCTCTGGGCGCGTCCTGGTGGCCAACGGCAACGTCGGGACCGTCGAGGTCTACGACCCTCCGGTGCGATCTGCCCTCAGCGGCGCAACCGGCACGCGTTTCCAGGGCACGAACGCCGCCGAGTACGACCTCCTTCGAGCAGGGAGACGGGCTCGGCCTCAAGGCCCGTTGCAGATCGGCATCGGCATCGGCACCGGCCCGGTTTTGCCATCGCCGCAGCCGGTCATTCCGGGTTGGGATCCGCCGCACATGCTGGACGACCTGACCTGCGGACGATGCCACTCGATCGACGCCCAACCCGGCGGGCACCTGGGTCTGGTGTTGGGGCAGACGGTGCTTTGCCTGTCGTGCCACACGGGTGCCGGTCATGCCTTGGCCACTTCCTTCAGGGCGATCGACGCGGCCGATCCCTATGGAACGAATCCCGACCTCCTTGATGGCGAGGGCACGTCACACGCCTGGGGCGTGACCGCGGTCAACGCTGATGCGGACTCGGTCGGCCCCACGCCGGGCGGGGAGATGGACCTGCACCTGGACGGCGGAAACATCAAGTGTGGCACCTGCCACGATCCGCACAACAGCGACGTGGACGCTCCGTTCCTGCGGGTCGGCATCCAGACCGACCAGATGTGCAAGGAATGCCACGCTCCGCGGGACAAGGGACCGGGAGAGGGCGGCACGCACCCGGTGGGCTTCTCCTACCCGGGCGGCCAGGGCGAGTTCCCCGACGGTGGCAGCATCGCGCCGCTCGACCTCAAGATTGGCCGGCTTCAATGCCTGACCTGCCATGCGGTGCACTACGCGGACTCGGGTGCGGCCAACGGCGGTGCGGGCGACGGGATGCTCTTGCGCGCCGCCAACGATGACACACTCTGCAGGATTTGTCACACCGAACATGAATTGCATGACGTGGCGGGCGCTTGGCAGCCGACCTGCTCCGACTGCCACGAGGTGCACGATCCGGACAACGTGAACCTTGCGCTCGTGGCCGCCAACGTCAACGGCGCGGGCATGACCTTCCAGGACAACGACCTGGGCGACAACGGGCTGCACGACTTCATCCACGCCAACCACGATCCGGTCAGCTACGACGGTATCTGCGAGGTGTGCCACACCGCGACGACCTACCACCGCAACACCGCCGACGGAGACCACGCCCACTTCGTCGACCTGCTCTGCACCGACTGTCACCCCCACAGCACCGGCTTCATGCCTTCCGCCGAGGCGTGTACAGCCTGCCACGGGCAACCGCCGGATGGTGCGGCGTTCCCGAACACGGCCGGGTCCCACGCGGTGCACATGACCGCGCCGGACGGTCCCAACATCGCGGACTGCTTCGTCTGCCATTCGAGCCTTGGCGGCGGCACGCACATTAACGGCGCTGCCAGCTTCGCCACCGGCGCGGACGCCAACAGCAACGGCAACATCGATCTGGCCGAGACCGACGTCTGCGACGCGTGCCACAGCCCCGACGGGGCCTTCGATGGCGCCAACAACGCGACCTACGGCGCCAAGGCCAACTGGGCCGACGGCGTATACGATGAGGGCTCGCTGCCGCCGGCCAAGGCCCAGTGGTGTGCCGGATGCCACGACCAGGGCACGTCAACGGTCAACGCTGTCAGCGCTCCGGCCGTGGCGGGCGACGACGCAACCTGGGGCTACTACACCACCGGCCACGGCCGCAGCCAGATGGTCGCCTGCACCGACTGCCACGACCTGAGCGCCCCGCACTTCGACGGCGTCGCACACTCGTATCAGGCGGTCGCGGACAACTACCAGCAGGCTTTCCGGCTGAAGAGCATCAACGGCGGTGCGCCGCTCGTCGTGCCGCGCACCGGATTCGACTCGCTGGATGCGTACGACGATCCGCCCTACTGGGATCTGTGCTTCTCCTGCCACGACAGGTATGCCCTGCTCGGCGGTCCGACCGCGCCGGCCGGTCCGTACTACGCCGATCAGTTCGGCACCAACTTCAGGAGCGACGACAGCGTCATCATTCCTGATGGGCTCAACACGGACATCGCGCCCTACTCGATGACCGGGGCCACCGATTTCAACGCCCACTATGCCCACATGGACGGTCCCCCGCATTCCTACGACTCCGATCGCGACGGAACCGCCGATTCCTACGGCACCTGCGTGGCCTGCCACAACATCCACGGCAGCACCTCGCCGGCCATGGTGCGCGACGGCAGGTTGATCGGCCTCGAGCCGGCGCTCGACTTCAGCTACGTGCGCTACGATCGACACAACCCACAGCAAGGCGGCTGCACCGATCCGATTGTGATGACCTCGGCCGGCGGCGTGCCGCTGCTGGACAGCCACGGCGGCGTCATGCGTACCGATTCGGGCGCCGGCAACAACGGCATCTGCTCGTTCTGCCACGGAGGCGGCTCGTCCACGGGCGACCCGGAGTACGTCATCAACTGCTATGACCCTGACCACGTGGACTACTACCGCGTGCCGCTCGATATCGCCATCGGCTGCACGTCGTGCCACCGCAGCGCCCAGGACAACGGTGATGCCGTGCCGCCCGGCGGTCGGCGAGCGGTCGTCGGCGAGTTCCCGGTGGGCGACGCACACGCCCACTACGGCGCGAACCTGGACAACGACGCCTGCCTGGTCTGCCACAGTCCGGGCACGCACGCGGACGGGTACGTCGAGCTCATCGACCCCGACGACGGCAGCCTCTACCGCTTCGTCAGACCTGAGGACCTGACCTCCGACCCCGACCTGTCCGACTTCTGCGCCAGCTGCCACGACGCGGACGGCGCCACACGGCTGGCCGCCCCCCTCGACCCGTTCGGCAACGCCAACACGCCGCCGGACGTGGCCGTCAAGTTCCAGGGGACGTTGCAGTGGGACGGCGAGTACGGCGGAATATGCTGGGGCAACGAGGGTACGCTTCGTCTGGGAAACAGCCACCACGACATCAGCAACGCCGATCAGGTCAGTGGAGCCAAGATCGAATGCCTGAATTGCCATGGCGTTCACACCGCGGCGGCCTCGCAGCCGATTTCGGACCCGTTCGCTCCCACGACGGCATGGGCGGGTACGGGCAACGACTTCTGCCTGGCGTGCCATGCCGGTGGCAGCGGGCCGCTGGATCCGGGTTTCCCGCCGGGCGTCCAGCCGCCGATTGTCGACGTCAACAACCCCAAGTATGCAGAATTGGGTTTCGACTGGTGCGAGATCCTCGACGGAGCGTGTTTGACCGAGGACTGTTCCTCTCTGCGCGGGTTCGCATCCAGTGAATACGTCGAGGGGCCCTGGTACATAGACTACACCTGGGTGCACTCGGCCCACGGGCTCAACTCCAAGCGCGGCTGGAACGGTTACTCCGGAGCGCTGGCCTACGAGTTGAACTGCACGGACTGCCACGACCCCCACGGCTCGGCCACCCCGACCAATCCCACCGGCAATCCCTACCTGATTCGAGATTACGTGGACGGGACGATGTACGTCGATGACGGCGTGGAGGCTACGGGCTTCAACGGGCCGCCGTTCGACACCTTTGGCACGGCGCGCGAAGTGGCTCTGGGATTCAATGGATACGCACTCGACTTGGGCGGCCCGACCGGGCTCTGTAACGTCTGCCACACCGAGTGGCTGGATGCAGGCTGGTTCCACTCCATGTGTGACGACTGTCAGAGCTGCCACGGGCACGGCTTTCCCTGGGGCGAGAGCGATAGTGTGGACTGGGATGACGATACGCCCGTACCGATCAACGACGTCTGCTACCGAGCTTTCGCCCTGACGGCCGACACCAACGGCGTGAGCGCCACCGGCGACAACTCCATCGCCGTGGACGACAACGCACCGTTCTGCGGGGCCGACTCGCCGTCTCGCGGCCTGTGGTACGCCGTCGTCGGCACCGGCAACACCGTGACCGCCACTACCTGCATGCCCGGCACCACGATCGACACGACCGTCCAGGTCTTCTGCGACTGTAACACGCTGGATTGCATCGACGGCAACGACGACGACGCCTCATGTGTCGTCGGCACCAGCGGGGCGCCAACCCTGTCCACCGTAAGTTGGTGCACCGATCCCGACCAGATGTATTACGTTCACGTGGGTGGCTCGGCCGGTGCGTCCGGCGTGTTCGAGCTGTTCGTCATCGACGATGGATTGCCCTGTGGGTCGCCGCCCGCTTGTCTGCCTGAGATTGGGGCCTGTTGCCTGGCCGGATCGCTGGCAGCCAACAACACGCGGGTCGAATGCGACGCCTTGGGTGGCGATTGGTTCGTGGGGCAGGATTGCGACACGTTCAGTTGCCCGACGCCGTCGCCGCCCCCGATGCCCGGCGGGCTCCTCGACGCCCGGCCGCTGACGGATGACGGCGTCCGGCGGGCGCGAACTGGTGACGGCGACAGGACCTTGCCGCTCCACCGGATCGACGCCGGCCGGTAGGGGCTGACGTGTCGCGGGGCGAACCGGTGGCGATGGGCAACGTGTAGTAGAAGAGGAGTAGAAGAGGCATAGAATAGAGAACGCAGGGGAATCTGACCGGAGGCTTCGATTGATGCTTCAAAGGACACGGACCGCCGGAATCGTGGCGGTCGTAGTTGTCTCGACCATGTGCGCGTTGCCCGTTATCTCGGTCGGCGCGGCCCAGACCATCTATCCGAGCAAGGACGGTACGCTCGCGGATGGCGGCGTCTTTGGCACGTTCGACGGCGCTGCCGATGACGCGGACTGGTACTTCAACCAGTCCAGCTACGAGGGTGCGATCACCTTGAGCGTCTCCACCAGCGGCGCGGGCCAGGAGAACCGCGTGGTCGGGGAGTACGATCTCACCAGCGTCACCTTCACTCCGCCCGTATCGGCCACGCTGTCGGTGACCCTGCGCGGCGCGCCCATCTGGCCCATTAAGAACATCGTCGTACACGTTTACTCTTATCCCGCCGATCTGCAGGAGACGTTCGACGATTTCGCCAGCGGGCCCACCGCATTCCAGGGCAGCGCCACGGTCGCACACTATCAAACGCCCACCCAGTACTCCTTCGACGTCGGCACCGTTGTGACCGATGCGCTCATCAGCGGCGACGACAAAGTGGCCTTTCGGTTTCAGATCGACCCGGATACACCCGAAAACGCAAATCAGGTCTTCATCGACGCGCTCGAATCTGATCCACTCACCAAGCCCTATCTCACCATCGACGAGGGCGTGGCGATTCCCGGCGATGCCGACGCCGACGGTGACGTAGACCTCTCCGACTACGCAACTTTCCTCGGTTGCATGTCGGGACCCGATCTGCCCGCCGATCCGGGTTGCGAGACGCTCGACCTCGATCCGGACACGGACGTCGATCTGCTTGATTTCCGACTTTTTCAGGCGCATTTTACGGGACAGATCTTCTAACTCCTTAATCCCATAAACGAGATTGCAGCAGTTTCGGTTCTCATTGGAGGGAAGGCACCAGCCCGGCTTCGGCCGGGCCTGCGCCCAGGCCGCCGCGGCGCAAATCCTTTATTGGGCGTTAATTAGAGGCGGCTCTCTGAAACGAGATCGGCGACCAGGAACCCGACCAATAACCCAAGGCATGTCGATTGCCCCCGCACTCACTACGGACACGGTGTCGGTGCGCCTGGAGTAGCCCAACTCCCGGTCGCACCACAGACGGCTTAAGTACCTGCAATCGGAGGAGGGCGAAGCATGGTTGTCTATCTCATCGCCGCTGTTGTGGTCGCGATCGGCCAAACGGCGGACCTTACGCATGTCGACACGTTCTCGACGGACCTGCAGTACCCGGGGCGCCTCGCGCCCGCGCTGGGTGGCGGGATCTACGTCACCGACCAGCCAATGAACCAGGTGATCGAGTACGACTCCTTCGGCACGGTGGTGGGTACTTACCCCATCCCCGAGGGGCCGGTGGGCATCGCCAGCCATGCCAACGGCAATGTCTACATCTCCCGCCTCGACGGCGTCGTGGGAATCTACGACGCCGCTTTCCTGTTCCAGGGAACGCTCGACCTGGACGGGGCCACCATGACCGCGCCCAATGACCTGGCCGTCCATCCCACTACCGGCGAGATCTATGTCGCGGACGCCGCCGAACACAAAATCCTGGTTTTTGACGGTACTACGGACACCCTCGTCCGCATGTGGGGAATTGAGGGTTCCGCCCTGTCCCAGTTCGAGTCCCCCCAGGCCATCGCCGTCGATCCCGGAACGGATCACATCATCGTGGCCGACGTGGACAACTTCCGCGTGCAGGTCTTCGACCCCAACGGCATCCTGCTGTTCAAGTTCGGCTACCGGACGCTCTACGTGCAAGGCACCGAGATCGCCTGGTTAGCCCGCAGCGAGGGCGTGGATGTGGACGGCTGCGGCAACATCTACATCGCCGATGCCCTGATGGGCACCATCCGGGCCTTCGGCCCCGGCGGCCAGGAAATCGACGCCGGCTTTGATCCACTGACGGGCTACGGCACAGGACCCGGTGAGCTTCGCGTGCCCTGTGACGTGCTGATCCTGGGCTCGGCGGCCTACGTCGCCAGCACCAACAACGCGGCCGTCGAGGTCTACGACTTGGCCTGCACCGTTGCGCCCCTGACGCCGGCCCCCCAGGCAGGACCCATCAGCGGACCGATCCTGGGCGGCAGCGCCGGTTCCATCCTCGGTAGGCGACCGCCTCGGCCGCCCGACAACCCGCTCGAGATCGTCCAGGCCATGGACAGCGGAACCTACGTCCGCGCCCTCGACCTTAACCGGGACCGGCAGGTCAATACGACCGACCTGCAGCTCGCCGTTGACCACTTCGGCGCCGCGACGGTCGACGACTTCCTCACCATGGGCGACGGGACGCGCGATGTTTATCCGTATCCGCTGGCCGCTCCCCACATGATCGACCTTCCCTACACCTGCGGCCGGTGCCACTCCTTCGACGGCGCGCCCGGCGGCATGCTCACCGACTGGGGGCAGGAAAACCTCTGCCTGTCGTGCCACGCGGCCTCCGGACGGGCCATGGCTGCCCCCATCGGCGGCGCCGGTCACGGCAACTCGCACCCCTGGGGCGTCCCGGCGGCCAACACCAACGGTGTCGCCGGTCCGGACCCCGACAGCATCAGCGAGATGGTCTTCCATCTGGACAACGGCAACATCCGCTGCGGAACCTGCCACGACCCGCACCAACAGACGACCGGTTCGCCCTATCTCCGGGCCGACAACGCCACCGCCGGCCTGTGCAAGGAGTGCCACCGCGGTGAAGGGGCCATGGTCGACCACGCCGTGGGCACCGAGCACGGTCCGGAATACTGCACCGACTGCCACGACACCCACGCCATCGGCGACAACGCCAGCCTGATCAAGGAGACCATGTACAGCTGGTACATCAACGGCTTCACCGGCGGTATGGTCGAGGCCGGCTTCACCAACAACGCCATCGGCGTCGGTGACGGCGGTTTCGTCGATCCGGACGCTGACGAGTTCGGTCTGTGCGACGTCTGCCACGCGTACTTCGATGACAGCCAGGTTCCACCCGTTCCGTCAGCCGACTTCCTGGCTCTGTCCGTGCCGCACGATGAGAACATGCCCGCTTGCACCCAGTGCCACAAGCACCACCAGGGATTCGAGCCCGGCCTGGGCCTGGGCCTCGGACCGGACGTGTATGTCGGTGCCGACACCTGTGCCGTGTGCCACCCGGCCGAGCACGCCGACTGGAGCGGCACGCTCCACGCCGTGGCCTTCAACAGCCTTCCGCCGTTCTTCCAGGGCGACGTGCCCGCGGATTGCTGGGAGTGCCACACCGTTGACTTTGACCCGCTCGACCCGGCCGGAAGCACCTTCCAGGGAGCCACTTTAACGCCCGAGTTCGCCGGCGTGCAGTGCGAGAACTGCCACGGTGCCGGCTCGGAGCACGTGGATCTCGCTTCGGCCTCCAACATCACAATCGACAAGGACGCCGAGATGTGCGGCGCTTGCCACACCGACGCCCACCACCCGACGTTCGACGAGTGGAGCACCTCGGGACACGCCGGCGCCTCGGCTAACTCCCACTCCGGCTCCTGCGGCGTGTGCCACGCGCCGGTGGGCGAGCAGGGTGACCCTCTGGTCAAGCTGGACGTCGAGTGCGTGGCCTGCCACGACTCGCACGCCCAGACCGGCAACAACGCCATTCCGGCTCCTCCGCACGACGCTCAACTGCTGCATCCGGAGGTCGTCGCCACCACGCCGTCCAACACCGTGGCCGACGCGACCGACCCCAGCCGGTTCAACCTGTGCGGCCAGTGTCACCACAGCCGTGGGCGGACTTGGGGCGACACCAGCCGCGGCCCGCACCACAGCCTGCAAGGCAACGTTTTTGTCGGTGAGATGCCCGTGCCGGACGGCGTGGACGTGGTCCCCTTCCAGTCCACCGGTCACGCCTTGGCCTTCCAGCAGTGTGACACCTGTCACATGCACATGACTCCGTTCCAGGACGCCGGGACCGGCGGCGTGCCGCCCGAGGCTCCGGCCTACACCGGCCACGGCTGGCATCCCGATTACGAGGGCTGCACCGACTGCCATACGGCCGCGTCGGCCGAAGCCCTGGCCACCGACCTCCAGGCAGAGGTCCAGGGACGGCTGGATGGCATTCTGGCAGCATTGGGCGATCCCTCCGTCTGGGAGTACTCCTGCTGCGGCGGCCCGGCTGAGGGCCCCGGCGGCCAGGACGACATCACGGATGATGTCAAGAAAGCCCGCTTCATCGTGAAATACATCGAGGGAGACGCAAGCCTTGGCGTCCACAACCCGGAGTACGTCCGCTCGATGCTCACGGCCGCCGAAACCTTGTTGAGCATTCCGGCGCCGCCGCCGATCACCCCGACCGTCGTGTCCATCACTTCGGTCAACGGCGGAGCCCCCGTCGAGGTCGGCGGTGCGTTCACGGTGGACTTCACCGTCGAGGACGGCGCCGGCAACCCGATCGCCATGGCCGATCTCGACCGTCTGAGGCTGTACGTGTCCGGCCCCTCGGACAACTACCAGCGCGTCATCGAAGCCGATGGCGATTGGGCCCACTTCGTGCAGAACCCGGACGACTCGTACACCTACACCGCGGCCGATCCGTTCCCCAGCGTCTATCTGGCGCCGGAGGGCGACTCTCCCGCTTACGGTCCCGCTGATGGCGAGATGACCGGCCTGCCGCTGCTCGAGGGCACTTACACCGTGCTCATCGAGTCACGACAAGTGTTCGGCAGCTTGCGTAAGGCCGGCGACGCCACGATGGACTTCGTCCTCGCCGACGACCCACTGAGCCCGCCCACGCTGGACCCGCGGGAAGTGGTCACCCTCGCGGCCTGCAACGAGTGCCACAATGATCTCCAGCTCCACGGCAACAACCGCTACGCGGTCACCGGCTGTGTCATCTGTCACACCGTCGGTTCGGAAGACACCGTCACCGTTCCGGACAGCACCGTGGGCCTCACGGTCAAGTTCAGCGAGATGATCCACAAGATCCACCGCAGTTATGGCCTGCCGAACATTGTAGCCACGGCCAACGGCGCCGATCCCTACAGGTACGTGATCCGGGGGCACGGCGGAAGCACCAACGACTTCTCGGATATCGGCTTCCCGATTCTTCCCGATGGTGTAATGGACTGTGAGTCCTGCCACGGCGCCGCCGCCCAGGGCGGGCAGAGCTACACGAGCATCACCCGGGCCAACTGTGCGAACTGCCACGACGACATCGACTTCACCACGGGGACCGTCCTGGACCAGACCAATCCCGCGGTCGCCGACGGCCTGCTCACCCAAGCCGACTTGAGCGACCCGACCTACCGGGTATTCCCGGGCGGTGGTGTTTGGAATCACACCTATGCTGACGACACACAGTGCGCAACATGCCACGGCCCCGGCGCGGGGGCGGATGCGGAAGTGGCCCACCAGCACCCGACCGATTCGGCGGCCGAGGGCACCAACCCGATGGTCGAGATCGTCAGTGTCGGTGGCATGACCGGTGGCGGCGGGACTTGCTTCCAGGCCGGTGACTTCTTCGAGGTCACCTTCAAGCTGATGGACGACACGGCCAACCCGCTGCAGCTCGTGCCCGGCGATACCAGTGTCCTGGACCGCATGGAAATCATCCTCGCAGGACCGACTACGCTGTACCAGACGATCATCCCGACCCAGCGGCCGTGGAGCAACGGCGACCTGGCCGTCCCCGCAGGCAACTGGGTCGACAACTTCACGACCGACGGGACCTACACGTTCATCTCGGAAGATCCCTTCCCGGCGAACTACCCCGCCCAGGCGAACTCGATCGGTGAACCGCCGGCCGACCAGATCTTCTCGTTCGAGGGCGGCTGGGGTCAGCTGTACACGCCCGGCGGCACGCCGCTGGACAACGGCACTTACTCGGTGATCGTGTACGGCCGCCGGGTCACGCCTACCGACGGCGAGCGTGAGCCCTTCGTGACCGACGTCTTCGACGTGCCTTTCGGGGCCAACGATCCGATCGTGCCCTACGCCGGCACGGTGGATACGGCGTCGTGCAACGCCTGCCACGGCCGGCTGGCCTTCCACGGCTTCCAGCGCTACGGCGTGGAGAGCTGCGTGGCCTGCCACACGGCCGGCACTCAGGACGGCGGGACCTACGAGAGCGTGGACCTGCGGATCATGGTCCACAAGCTGCACAACGCTCGGAACCTGACCAACCTGCCGTACCAGATGGCCGGGCACTCCGGGCTGGCCGACTTCAGCCTGCTGCTGATCTCGTCCATGCCCGGCGAGGCGGCCGAGTGTGCCGAGTGCCACGTGAACGACGATTGGAAGTCGCCTCCGGTGCGGACCAACATGCGGACCTGGATGGTGGCGTGCACGTCGTGCCACGACGCGGCCGAGACCGCCGCCCACGCCGATGCGTGGACGGTTCCGGGCACCTTTACCGAGCAGTGCGCGACCTGCCACGGGGCCGGGGCCGCCTACGCCGTTGAGGACGTGCACGCGTCGCCGTAGGACGTGCCTGTTGCCTTCGTGGCCGCGGGCGTTAAGTCCTGCGGCGACGGGGGAGGCTTGGCGAGAAACGGCAGCTGCTTGGTCGAACTCGGCCGCGGCTGACGAAACGATACACCAGCCCCGGACGGGGCACCGATCCTTCACGGGACGGTGCCTCGTCTGCGTTTGGGGCGGCAGGCAGGCACACGTGCCTCTCACGCAGGCGTGCCCCTTACTCACCCGTGCCCTGATTTGAATTGTGTCATGGGACGAATTCGTCCGGGGCACCTCCTTTGAATCGGGCGCACCCGTGCGTTGGGTGCCTGCCGTGCGCGTCTCGTGCCCGTGGCCCTTGGACTGTCGGCCTCCGGTGGCGTCGGCTACGCGCATCCGCGCCTGAGGGGTGCGTTCCTCTACCCCTATAACTTGGCGCCCGATCACCTTCAGGGGGTTCGGTTTGCGGAAATCGGGGCTGGCGGGGTCAAAAACCGCGATTTTTTTCTGCCGAGTGGGGAGAGGATCGAGTTGGGGATTGGAGGTTGGGGATTGACGATTGGGGATTGACGATTGACGAATGGCGAATGGCGAAGAGCGAATGGCGAAGAGCGAATGGAAAACGGCGAGCGGGGGATTGGCC
>Ga0307380_10006217_pt1 | contig 15705 bp, 19 predicted proteins | sample UN3MG_FD_202239 | JGI IMG/M metagenome (GOLD analysis project Ga0307380, IMG submission 202239) | Soil microbial communities from Risofladan, Vaasa, Finland - UN-3 | ecosystem: Environmental > Terrestrial > Soil > Coastal area > Acid sulfate soil | place: Finland: Risofladan, Vaasa | collected...
TTCTTTTTTGATCTTTTTATTTAATTCTTCTAGTGTTAAGTGTCTCACAAGAACTTTCTCTTGCTTTCGTCCCATGATTAAAAGATGCGTGTTGTTAGTTTAAAAAAGTTACGTTAAGGACTATAATTGGAATTTAAATACTCAACGCTTCCTTTTTTGGATAACTTACAATTCCTATTTTGCCGGGAGTAATCATCGTTTCTCTCTCCCTGATCATCATGCCCGTTCTCTGGTACAGGAAAAGGGAGCTGGGACGAGGCATTGGCAGCCCGGGCCTTGATCGCCGACTCCGAGGAGACGCTTGCCTGCGTCTTTCTATCTCTGCCGCTCTTGCTGGGGCTTCTAGCCAATTACCTCGTTGGCTTTTGGCAGGCTGATCCCACATGATCCCATAATAGGATTGATAATTGTAGTATTTCTCATTCGAGAGGGGTTGATGTGTCGGCGAGAGGCGGGTGAGGAGGACGCAGGTGAGCTCTCGTGAGACCGTTCAAGAACATCGCTTTCTGCGTGAAGGGGTCGTGTACGCACTAAAACCTGGCGCTCTTTAGTGGCGCGTGATACTGATTGGCACAGTCGGACGACAGATAGGTTTATATAGAATTTTAACTTGGTAAGTTACCGATGACGATAAGCATTATTTTCTGCTGCATCACTCTCAAATCCGGTTTAGAACGGACTTTCTTCTAGCTTAGCCTTGGCCTTAGGCAATCCCTTTCAATTAATGCGAATTGCTGAAGCTTCGCATTATTAGCATAACTGCAAAAGGGGAGGCTTTTCTTGCGCACTGTATTATAAAGAAAGTATTATAAAAATCGGAGGTGACTCGCTATGATGAATCGCACAATGAAATTGCTCCTGCTCTCGGACATATTCGTCCTGACTGGATTTGGGCTGATCCAGCCCATACTGGCCATTTACATTAACGATGGTGGTGTGACAGGAGGGACGATGATAACCGCAGGCATGGCGAGCGCTATCTTCTTGCTCACCAAGTCGTTGGTGCAACTGCCCTTTGGGCATTACGTGGACGGCCATGGCGGGAAAGAGAGGTGGCTGATATTAGGAACCCTACTCATGGCTGCCGTTCCCATAATCTATCTATCGGCAAATAGCATATACCAGGTATACCTGGCAGAGATGGTTTATGGACTTGGCAGCGGCCTTGCCTACCCCACCTGGCTTGGCCTGTGGTCTGTTAATCTGGACCGGGGCAGAGAAAGCTTCCAGTGGTCCATTTACCACACATCCACAGGCATGGGAACGGCGGCTACGGGCGCTGCCGGGGCGGCAGTAGCCAGCCAGGTGGGCTTTTCCGCCACCTTCATGCTGGCTGGGATGATGTGCATCGTTGGCTGCCTTGTCCTTTTGGTCCTGGAGCGGAAAAGTGCTAGGAAAGCAGAGGATTTAGGGGGTGAGGCCCGTTTCCGTAGAAGAGGGATGGGCTCTTTCCTATCCCGGCTGGGGGACCTTGGGCAAAAGGCCCCCAGCTCTTGTTGATGCAAATAACTCTGATATTTGAGCATAATCGCTTTTCAGCTTGCCGCTAAAGTCTCCTTACGAAGGCTGATATAACAGATTCATTATTATGATTATTCAAGCACGGAGGATATTGTGATGCAAAAGGAAATTGTGCTGATGGCTGGTTTTCTGGCCGCGATGATTCTTTGCCTCGGAGCTTCTCTCGCTCAGGATGATAGGCCACAGACTGGGGACTTCATCAAAGTCGGTGAAATGAACGGCCTGTGCCTGCTTGACATCATCAATAACGGGGCAGACGATGCGGTGGCTTATCTCGTCTCCATGCAAAAGGAGACTTTCGCGGCAGTTTACATTCGCGGGGGAGACTTCTTCAATCTGACGGGGATCGATGACGGCAGCTATGATCTCTACTTCAGGCAGGGACAGGACTGGAACGCTAGTGCCGGCAAATTCGAGACCGATGCCACCAGTAGTCGCTTGGAAGAGCCACTGACTTTCGAGACCCAGGAGACTGCAGAAGGCGTCCTCTATACTTGGGGTGAGGTCACGCTGGAAGAAGTGGAGGACGGAAATGCCAACAAGGTTCCTGTGAGCGAGGAGGATTTTCCGGATTTGAAATGATTCTCTTTTTTTTGCTGTTGGTTAGCAATCGATTTGCTTTACCTGCTCGGGCCTGGGGGCACGAGCCCAGGTGAATGGTTGTGGCTCGAGCTCATGAGTTTAAACTTGCTAATTAAGAGATAAATACCAGAAAGTCTAATTGCAGCACGAGATGATTGGAGCCATGAGCCAAAAATTGCTTAGCATAGCTATTCTTGTGCTATTATCATTTGTTTTTCTCAGCCAGGCCCAGCCCGCTGACCGCCCCGAGACAGGTACCTACATCCGCGACATGCACCGGGATGGCTACGGCCTGCTGGTCATCTACAACAACTGGACCATGGATACGGTGGCCGTTCTGACCGATAAAAAGGTGAAGCCGAAGGTGGCCGTGTACCTGCGCTCCAAGGACGCGCTGGAGATCGAGGGCATCGAGGATGGGCAGTACGGCCTTTACTTCACCATAGGAAACGGCTGGAATGCCGGGGAAGGGAAGTTTGACAAAGTCTACGGCTATTATCGCTATAATACACCCATGAACTTCGAGACCAAAGAGGTTGGTGACGAGATCGAGTACACCATCTTGGAGCTGGACCTCTATGAAGCCGATGCCACTAACTTCATGCCCGATCAGTTTCAGTTTCCCGACATCAGCTCTTGAGAAAGACCGCCTCTACCTCGGCGCGCACATGGGTCTCTCCTTTTATGCGCAGATTCCAGCGGTGCGTGCCGATGGATGCGGGCTTCAGTCTGGAAAAAAGATCTTCCACTTCGCTTTCTGTGAAATAGTGGGTGAGAATGCCGTTTTTCCGCCGAAATGTTTCTGGCTCCACCTCTTCGCCCTGTCCGGCTCGCATATCTTCTGCAGCAAACTCCCGGAAAAAGAGCCTTCCGCTGGGCAGGAGCACCCGCTCTGCTTCTTGGGCCAGGGCGCAGCGCCCTTTTGCGAGCAGGTGGCCAGTCACATGGAACGCGAAGACTGCATCGAAGTTCTCGCTCTGCAAGGGCAGGCGGCTGGCATCGGCCAGGATAAGATCGACATCCGTTCGCACTTTGCGGGCGAGGTGCAGGGCCTGAGGGGAGATGTCCAGGGCGATGATTTTAAGGCCGGCTGGCATGCCTGCCAGCGTCTTGCCGTCGCCGCAGCCCAGCTCCAGGACGGACGAGCCCACGCGCAGCGCAGGCAGATTCTTTGCGCCGCTCCCCCAGAGGCGGCCGCGGCTGGCGTAGTCTTTGTCCCAGGCCTTGAGGTGAGTTTCCACGAAAGTCATGGTAGGAATGGAAAGCAATAATCCTTTGGCCGGTTCCAGGAAAGTGTTATTCCGATGGTTATTAGTCCCATGCCATAATCATTTCAGTTCATGGATTTATTGGACCGCTTCCGCGGCTGTCTCTATGGCGTGGCTGTGGGCGACGCCCTGGGAATGCCAACGGAGGGCTACACTGCCCAGGAAATTCGCTCAAAATTTGGCATGGTTCGAGAGATGATGCAGGCCCCAGAAGGCCACTTTCACAGCGGCCTATGCGCCGGCCAGTTCACCGACGACACCGAGGAGACGCTGCTTTTGACCGAGTCGCTGATTGAGGCAGCAGGCTTCTCCGCGGATCGATTTGCCGAGAAGCTCGCTGCTTGGGGCACGACCTGGACGCTGGACGAAAGGCTCAACCGGGGTGTGGGTTTTGCCACCCGCTCCGCCGTGGAAAGCATGATCGCAGGAACAGCCTGGCAGCAGTCTGGCCTGGCCATACCAACATGCGGTTCGGCCATGCGGGCGGCTCCCATCGGCCTTCTCTACCACTCCGACCTGAATATAGTGAAGAGCTATGCCGATCTGCAAAGCCTGCCCACCCACACCTCTACCGTTGCCCGGGCAGCAGCCGTGGCCGTAGCTGTAGGCGTGGCCCTCTCTTGCAGCGGCCTAAGCAAGGAGATGATCTTAAGGAATGCCGCCTCCCAGGCCAGTCGCCTGGACGAAGATTTTGCGGAAAGGCTTCTCTGGGTCGGCACACTGTTGGACCTTAAGCCAGAGGACGCCCTGGGCCTGATCAGAAACTCTCCTCTGGCTATGGAGACCGTTCCCGCCGCCTTCTACTGCTTCCTGAAGTTTGAGCCGCAGGAGGCGCTCATCATGGCCGCCAGCAGCGGGGGCGACACCGACTCCATAGCTTCCATAGCCGGATCCCTCTTCGGTGCGGCCCATGGCCCCTCCTGGATCCCGCAGAGCTGGCTCGCCTCTTTAGAGGGCAAGGAGAGAATTGAGGGCGCCGCGCGTGGCCTGGCGGAGCTTTCCGCCTCTTTTTGTCGCTAGGGCGCGGTGAATTTATATCATTAGCTCGTGGGAGATTTTATGATAGATGTAGGAATTGTCGGTGGTTCGGGCTACACCGGTGGGGAGCTCTTGCGTCTCCTCGCAAATCATCCCGATGTCAAGGTAGTTGCCGTCACCTCCAGGAAGCTGGCGGGAAAGCCCGTAACATCGGTTCACCCTCACTTAAAGAGTATTTATTCCCTTAACTTTGAGGCGCTCAATGCCAAAGAAGCTGCAGAGCGCTGCGACATTGTCTTTACTGCCGTTCCCCACGGTACAGCCATGGACTGGGTGCCCGAGCTTCTGGATGCAGAGGCGCGGGTTATCGACCTGTCTTCCGACTACCGTCTGCCCACAGAGGTCTTTGAGAAGACGTATGGCACGGTGCATCGCGCTCCCCGTGAAGCCGTCTTCGGTCTGCCCGAGCTTCATCCCGAGGTGGCAGGGGCCAAGCTGGTGGGCAATCCCGGCTGCTACCCTACGGGAGCTACCCTGGCCGTGGCCCCGCTGGCTAAAGCCGGTCTGGTTGAGCGTGTGGTCTATGACTCCAAGTCTGGCATCTCCGGTGCGGGAACGGAGCCGACCGAGACCTCTCATTACCCAAATATGTCGCAAAACGTCATACCCTACAAGATCACATCTCACAGGCACGTCCCGGAAATCAAGCAGGAGCTCTCCCGTCTCTCGCCAGGCATAAAAGTGTTCTTCACTCCTCATGTCATCCCCTCCGTGCGGGGCATCCTCACCACAGCGCACGTCTTCGCTCGCCCCGGCGCCGAGGAGACGCTGCAGGATAGGGGCCAGGTGGCTTCGATCTATCGTGAGTTCTACAAGAACGCCCCCTTCGTTCGCATGGCGGACGGCGTTCCCAAGCTGTCCTCGGTGCGTGGCTCCAACTTCTGCGACATAAACTTTGAGCCGGAGAAAGGGAGCGATCGCTTGGTGGTTATATCCGCCATAGACAACCTGGTAAAGGGAGCGTCCGGCCAGGCCATTCAGAACATGAACCTCATGGCAGGCTTCGATGAGAAGACTGGCCTGTGGCTGCCGGGCATGGCGCCCTGAAAAAAAGTTAGGTGAAATAAATGAAAGTCAGAGATGTTATGAACGTCAAGCCCATAACCGTCCAGGCAGAGGCTCCTCTTAGCGAGGCTGCCCGTCTCCTGCGCGAGAATAAGATCAGCGGAATGCCGGTTTTAGATGGAGAGAAGCTGGTGGGCGTTGTATCGGAATCGGACCTCTTGCGCCTCTTGTCTGTGGATGAGAAGGAAGGCGGTCTCTGGCTTCCCAGCCCCTTCGAGGTCTTCGAGATTCCATTTCGAGATCTGGTGAAGTGGGAAAGGATGCATGCCAGCTTAGAGGAGATTCCCAATAAGACTGTGGGCAATATCATGAGCAGAAACCTGCATGAGGTGGGACCGGATGACTCCATTGAGGAAGCGTCAAGCATCATGACCCGCCACCGCATCAACCGGCTGCCGGTCGTGAAGGACGGAAGGCTGGTAGGCATAGTAACCCGGGGCGACATCATTTCCGGTCTGGGGATGCGGCATGCAGAGGATTGATGGCGGCATCTGTGCTGTTCCTGGAGTGCGAGCCGCTGGAGTGCGCCAGGGAAAATACGGCCTGGCACTGATCGTTGCCTCCGGAAAAGCTGCGGGCATGTTCACCAACAACAAGGTGAGAGCTGCGCCCTTGGCTGTAACGGCCGAGCACCTGGTCGCTAGCGGCTATCTGGATGGCGTCATCGCCAACAGCGGATGTGCCAATGCTTATACCGGCCAGCGGGGCCTCGAGGACGCTCGAGCCATGGCCCGACTTTTAGCTGGTTTTCTGGCAACGGACGAAAAGAAGATCGCAGTAGCTTCGACCGGAGTTATCGGCCGCTACATGGATCTGCCCAGAATCGAGAGCCTGTTCGAGCAGGCCAAAGCCAGGCTGCGAAGCGATGGCGAGGCTAGCTCTGACGCAGAGCGGGCCATCATGACCACGGACACTCGCGAAAAAGAGATTGCTGTGGAGCATCAGGGCCTGCGTGTAGCCGGCATTGTCAAGGGCGCAGGAATGATCGAGCCCAATATGGCAACCATGCTCTGCTTCCTTTACACGGACGCCGATTTTCCTGCGCAAACGCTGCACGATTGTCTGGCTGATGCCGTGAAAGACAGCTTCAATATGCTCACCGTGGACGGGGACACCAGCACCAATGACACTGTGCTCCTCACGGCTACGGGAAAGGTCAAAGGCCGGGAAGAGGATTTCCGAGAAGCCCTGAGGTACGTCTGCATGGAGCTGGCTCGCATGATGGCTCGGGATGGTGAGGGCGCCAGCAAGTACTTTGAGACGGTCGTGAGCGGAGCTCTCAATGAGGAGGACGCTCGCCTCGCTGCCAAGGCCGTAGCTCGCAGCAGCCTGGTCAAGACGGCCGTCTGCGGCGCCGATCCTAACTGGGGACGCATCATCTGTGCCGTGGGATATTCGGGCGCGGAGATGGACCCGACAAAGATCACACTGGGCCTGGAAGGAAAGAGCCCGGATGGAAGAAGCCTCAAGGTCTCGCTTGTAGAAATGGGCCACATCGTGGATGGTGTTTTAGATCAAGCCAAAGAGATCATGAAAGGGGATACTATTCTCATCAATATCGACCTCGCCCTGGGAAATGCAGAGGCACGTGGCTTTGGCTGCGATCTGACCCACGAGTATGTGAATGTAAACGCCAACTATACAACTTAATTGAGCTGATATGTTTCGCGATCAACGTCTGGGCGAAAGCCAGCAGGATGTCTTAGACTACCTTTCCAGCCGAAAGGCAGACGAGAGGATCTTTCTGGCCGATCTGCTGGTGGATAAAGCCCACCTGGTAATGCTCAAGGAGCAGGGCCTGGTCTCGGTAGATGTCTGCTCGAAGATCATGTCTGCCCTCGATGATCTGATTCAAACTGGATCGCAGTCTGATTTGGGCGCAGGTGAGGATGTGCATGAGGCCATTGAGGCGCATATCCTGGCGCAGGTCGGCCCCGAAGGAGGCAGGATGCACACTGCCCGTTCCAGGAACGATGAGGTGGCCACCTGCATCCGCCTGGCGCTGCGCTCCGAGATGCTGGATCTGATGGCAGAGCAGCTCTCCTTGATCGCCACGCTGGTCCGGCTGGCGGAAAAGCACACCGAGACCATCATCCCCGGCTTTACCCACACCCAGCATGCCCAGCCCACCACTCTCGCCCATCATCTCCTGGCTCATGCCGATGCGGCCGGGCGGGATCTGGCGAGGCTGGAGGATGCCTACTCGCGGGTTAACAAGAGTCCACTGGGCGCGGCGGCCTTCGCCTCCACCGGCTTTAAGATCGACCGGCAGAGGACCTGCCAGCTTTTAGGCTTTGAGGGGCTGGTGGAAAACAGCATGGATGCCGTGTCCACTCGTGATTTCGTCCTGGAGGTCTTGGCGGACCTGTCTATCTTGATGGTAAACGCGAGCCGCCTGGCCGAAGAGCTGATACTGTGGTCCACCTCAGAGTTTTGCTACCTGGAGCTGGACAACCTCTATGCTTCCACCAGCTCCATCATGCCCCAGAAGAAAAACCCGGATACGGCAGAGCTGGCCCGCGGCAAGACGGGCTCGGTTTTGGGAAGCCTCATGGCTGCTTTAACCATTTGCAAAGGTCTGCCGCTCAGTTACAACCGCGATCTGCAGGAGGTCACGCCCCACCTGTGGCAAGGAATGGACTGGGCGCGCAGCACAGTGCGCATTCTGGACGGCTGCGTCTCCTCGCTCAAGTTCAACCTGGAAAGGATGGAGGAAAGTTCTGGTGTCGGCTTTTCCACGGCCACGGAGATCGCCGACTCGTTAGTGCGCATCACGGGTATGCCCTTTAGGACAGCGCACAGCATTGTGGGCCGGATTGCCGCCTCAGGCACAAGGCCGGGCATGGCCGAGCTGGACGAGATCGCCCTGGAGATGGCAGGCTTTAGAGCCAGCGAGCGCGGCTTTTCTGCAGCAGACCTGGAGAGGGCACTGGACCCGAAAAGCAACGTAGCCCTGCGGGCCAATACGGGCGGGCCAGCGCCAGCGGAGACACAGCGCATGATCAAGGACAGGCTAGGCAGGATTGCGGCGGGCGAAGAGAGGCTGGCGGAAAGAAGGGGGCGGGTCGATGGGGCACTGGAGGAGCTGCGGGCGGTGAAATAGTTGAGAAGGTCCGCATTGCATAGAACTTTTAAAATACCATGATTGGCAAAATTATCAGAGCATACTGGAAGGGTTGTCCAATATGTGATTACTCCCGCGTTAGGGCCTTTTTTTTATACAGTTGGCAATGTTGCCCACATCTTAGCCCTCTGGTTTGAATGTTTTCGACCAACACTAAAGCAGGTTTTCCAAGGCCAAGCATGCCCGTGCTTGTCCTGGTGATCATCACAAGCACTGCGCTATCGTGGCTCCAGACTGTAATGTTATGTTTGAGCAGGTGTGGATGCAAACGATACCTCCCCTCTCACGTCTTGCCAGGCCATATTCGGATAGGATCTTATCATATGGCCACCATAACTTAATTTTTAATTATCTTCAGTAATGTTAAAATATGTTGCCGATTAACTTGATTGCCATAAAGGGGGGAATCGAAACGAAGAAACTATTAATTTTGGCGATACTAGCTATTGCTTTAATTGGCATGGCGGGCGCGGCCAACTATATGTACGAAAAGGCATCTGTTAAGGGTGTTGGATACAAGAATGTTGAGATGATCATATCCACGCAGACGGGTTTTAATGGAGACAAATTGGTGGAGAAAGAATCAGGCTCTGGTAATGTTATCACAGAGTGGACAGAGTTAGAGGCAGAGAGACAGCTCAATAGAGAGGCTTTCCCGCTATATTGGAATATGTATATAGACGAGCCGATTTGCGACTATCCAACCGGTTTCATTCCAATGGATTACATTAACTTCACCAAGGAGGCCGAGTTCGAGTACATGCCGGTTTCATATCAGACCGGTACTTATGACCAGAAGTGGGTCGAGAAGCTGTGCGTGCAGAACTACAGAATCGGTGCAGTTCTGACGGAGATGTATACTCACGCTGAGCATCTGCAGAAGACTACTGAAGTCAAGACAAGGTCATATGGCTTTTGTCCTTATTGCTTGACTGATGCGGGTCATGAAGGTTATACACTTCCCAAGGATTGTTGCACCGGTGTTCTTGAGGCCAACCTTAACAGCAATGTAATCGGCGTTGCTCATATCGGCTGGATCTCCAGAGACCCCATGGCCGACAGCCAGCTCAAGGGTCGCCATGCCGAGTACGGCCGCAGTGTCGAAGATCTTACTGGTGTATTCTCTATAGAGAAGTTCATCCAGCTTTGGGGTAATTCCACATGCGGAGCCATCAGCGTTGATTGGCTTCCTTGCGTGTAATATTAGGAAGTCCCATCTCCTTTTTTTGCTAGCTTAGACTGCCTCTTGTTCAATGTCCTGGCTGGCATCTGATCTAAGGCATAAGCTTCGCCCTTCATTTTGCCCATGCTGCCAACAATGCCAACATCTGCTCCCAAATTCTTTTCATTAGTTAAAACTAATTTATAGGCTTATCGGCATGTATTTTGGCAAGCAGCAATTGCGTGGTTGGGTATGCAGGTTAACTATGGCAGTCTTAGCTTTCGCACGGCGCACAGCATCGTGGGCAGGATTGCGACGGGCGAAGAACGGCTGGCGAAAAGAAGGGGGGAGGGTCGATGGGGCGCTAGAGCAGCTGCGGAAGGTAAAATAGTCTGGCAAAAAAGTGTCTGCGGGCGGAAAATCGCTCAAAGACTTAGGCTGCAAAGCTTTGCATATTCTTCAAAGCTGACGAAATCATTTTTTTCGCGTTCAATGAGGGCATCGCGTGTAGCTAGATAAGGTAATCAGGGGGAACTTATTCCCCTCCAAAGTAATCCAAGTCTATTTTCTTCACAATATAGGTGGCATGAGGCGATACACCTACACCGTGATCAATCATCAAATCGGTTAACTCATGTCCGTCAATAAGCACGATCTTCATGCCTATGTGGTTTACATATTCTCGGGCATCAGGAGAGAACTGAGATGTAGTGATCAATACACCCTTGCGTGCTCTAACACCTTCCAGGCTCCCGACAAATGCTTGCACTACTGGGCGGCCAACAGTACTCTCCCATCTTTTAGCTTGGATGTAGATTGCATCAAGTCCCAGTTTGTCTTCCTTTATAATGCCATCAATCCCCCCGTCGCCACTGCGGCCTATGGCCTTTCCAGCATCATAGAGGTTGCCTCCATATCCCATCGTGACCAGCAGGTTTACTACTAATTCTTCAAAAAAATCCGGAGAACTGTTTTTAATTTGATCCAATAACTCATCTGCTAACTTATGCCTCATCTCTTTGTAAATGGATTCTAATTTCTCCTCAGGCGTCTGGATTTCTGTTTCCGATTCCCTCTTTGTCTCACCTAAAGATTCTCGTCTTGGTCCGCCTCGATTTAAATCATAATCTGGAAACTGCATTAAGAATCGTACATCTATTCTCTGAGGATTAGATTTCAAGACGTTCTGGCCCCTGTCTGTTATTCGAAAAGTTCCGCGGCCGGTGTTTTCCATGATGCCGCCCATTTTTAGGTGCGACCGTGCCCACGCAATTCTATTCTTAAACGTGGACTGACCATTTGATAGTCTTTCCTTTAGATCATCATCGGTTAGCTTAAACTCAATAGCTAATGCGTCCCACGCCTCGCTATTATTATGTTCTTGTCCATCTGCTGCTATTTTCATAATAGGAAGCATCAAACTCTGAAAGTCGGGAACGGTCATCCATGGGCCACCATCCACATCAGCTGCTACATGTGTAATAAAGTCTTTTGATTGGTGGTGAACACTCCTATAATTTCTTCATGGGTAATCGGTAAATTACTGTTTAGATATCAATTAACCATTTGATGTTTTGGCCTTGCTGCCACAAGCTCCTTTGCCAGTCGCCAAGAGAGACGTCTCTCCCCGATCGTAGGCCGGAGTCAGCTCGTTTAATATCCATGCCCACCGTCGGGCGCGAATTCGTGATCGTGGGTTCGCATATCGGATATATGTCTGCTTGAAGATAAGGCATGGGCCTAATCCAAAATTGTGTTGTGTTTGTTTTAGAACTATACAAAAAATTTTTAGATTGATTTCTCCCATCCCTGCCTAAAATCGATCAGAGGCCTCACTTCAGTTACCTCGAAGGTCGCCAGCACCGCAATCATCTCTGCCGCCTGCTCGCCCACAATCTTGGCTATCTGGCTTTTATACGCCTCTAACTTGGGCCCCGAGGTGGCAAACTCCAGCATCTTGAGATAAACCCGGATCCCTTTCCAATCAAGGATTCCCTCACCCACCTCCATAATCATGAACACAGCATTGGGATTTTCCTCAAGGTTGGCAAAGGTGCGGCCCCTGGCTAATGCCACTATTACCGTCTTTTCGTCGATCATCTGCGGAGAACCGTAAACGGCACAGTCCACCTTTCCATCCTTGCTCGATGTGCTTATGACGCCCAGCCTCGGCTGCTTGTTGAAATACTCCATCAATTTTCCCGGCATATTTGCTCCTCCTTTCTAATCTGCTAAATTTATTATCGTCTGACCGTTTCAATTCTTACAAACAGGATTGAAAACTATTTTTCTTTCGATTGGAATTAATATTTGGCCCTTGCCGCTACAAACTCTTCTGCATGTCTTGTTGCCGGGAGCGTGATCATTGCAGGAATCGGCTCATTTATTTCTGGACCACTTAGATCCCTTCTTGGCGGCAAAACTCGTCAAAATCCATGTACTCATTCTTCTCTTTGAGGAATTGCCTGTATTCAGCACCGTCGTACTCTTTCTCTTGGGGTGTGGCCGCTATTTTGAAATCCATTCAAATTGCCTGCTTTGCTTTTGCCGCTATGAACTCTCGCGCCAGCCGTGCCGCCAGGAGCGCCGTCTCGCCGCGATCATAAGCCGGAGTCAGCTCGTTTATATCCAGGCCCACCGCCTTCGGCGCAGCCCGCTCAATCACTCTCTTCACATCCCAGGCGGTGAGGCCAAAGGGCTCCGGGTTGCCTACCGCCGGTGCGAATGCCGGATCGAGGGCATCCAGATCGATGGACAGGTAGATCCGCTCGCAGTCCAGGCCTTCTATTGCCCGGTCCAGCACATAGTCGATGCCCTTCTCCTTTACCTCGAGGGAAGTAAAATATGAAATACCGTTCTCCTTCGCGAAGGAAAACTCCTCTTTGCTTCCGCTGCGAATGCCGATGGAGGCGTAAGACTTGACGCCCTTCTTCTCCAGGATTCTCCGGCTGGCACAGGCATGGCTGTACCTAGTGCAGCCGTACTCCTCGCGCAGGTCAAGGTGCGCGTCCAGCACCAGCACGCCAAGCGCGCCCTGCGCGCTTCGCTGCGCCAGGCTCTCCACGATGGGCGGGGCGATGGAGTGCTCTCCGCCCAAAAAGATGGGAATGGCCGCCTTCGGCAGTAGGGCAATGCCCTCCTTTATGGTCTCTTCCGCGTAGCCTGGGTCTGCGCCAAGTTCCATATTGCCCAGATCGCAGATGGCAAGCTCGGCTAGATCCACATCATAATAGTGGTCATAACTCTCGAAATTAAAAGAAGCGAGACGGATGGCATCCGGGCCATCCCTTGACCCGGACCGAAAAGAGGCAGTGCAGTCAAAGGGCAATCCGACTACTACATAGTCTGCATCCGGCAATTCTGCATCGGCATCGGCAAAGCCACACCTTTGGAACATGAAAACGGAATTGGTTGGATTTAGCGCAGGTCCAGCTTGGTCCTGCCCATGACGAAGAGATAGGGGACCTCTTTTCCTTCCTCGATCTTCGGTTTCTGATCCTCGGATATGGGAACTTCGATTGTGGCATAGCTGCCTAGGTCCATGAGTTGCACTGTGGTGTCGCCGATGGATAGAACCTGGCCCGTTTTGCGCTCCACGGTGGGCACATAGATCTTGGTGGTAACCGGCTGAACGATGGACTTCTTCTGGTTGTCGAAGATGCCTATAGCGTCCACTCTGGCCTTGGCACTGCCGTGTTTCCCTGGCTTGGAATGGGATATATTCTTGATTACGCAGGGTTCTTCGTCGATGATGACGTACCTTCCCTCTTTTAGCTCTCTGACCTCGACCTGCTCCTTCATTTCATCACTCCTAGCGACGAATGCAACTCTCCTATTTAAAGGATGTCTTTCATGCGCAGCAATGCTTCCTCAAGCTGAGAGCGCGCCGCAGCATAAGAGATGCGAATGTGCTCTTTTCCGCCTGATCCAAAGGCCGATCCAGGAACGGTGATGACTCCTGCCTGGCCCAGCCGGGCGGCCACAGCATCTCCGTCTCCCACACGGGGGAAGAGATAGAAAGCGCCCTCCGGCACAATGATGTCTACGCCCATCTCTCGAAAGCCCGCAACCAGCAGATCCCGGCGAGCTTTGAATTCGTCCCTCATCTGGGCCACGCAGTCCTGCGGCCCTGTGATGGCTTCTATTGCAGCCGCCTGAGAGATGGAGCTGGCGCAGGCTTGCACATACTGGTGAATCTTGAGAAGATGCTCTAGAGCTTCGCCTTTGGCCACCAGATAGCCCAGCCTCCAGCCGGTCATGGCATAGGTCTTGGAGACGGCATTGACGGTTATGACGTTATCTGAGAACTGGCCTGGGCTGACATGTTTTCCTTTGTAGATGAAATGCTCATAGACCTCATCGGAGAGCACAGCGATGCCCCTATCCTCAGCAATCTCGGCAATGGCGCGCATCTGCTGGGGCGTTGCCACCGATCCCGTGGGATTGGTGGGCGAATTGACTATTATCAGCCGGGTTTTGTCTGTTATCCTCTCCTCTATGGCCTCAGGAGCGAGCCTCAGGCTGTCATCGAGAGGGACGCTAACGGGCCTACCGCCTACCAGCTTGGTCAGCTCGGCATAGGACAGGAAGCTTGGATCGCCTATCAGAACCTCTTCGCCCTGGTCAACCAGCGCGGCAATAACTAAAAAGAGAGCCTCACTGGCCCCGCTGGTCACCATAATCTCCTCATCTGTGCACTCGATCCGGTTCTCAGAGCGGAATTTTTCCGCGAGGGCGGAGCGAAGGGCCGGCACTCCGCAGTTGGGTGTGTAGCCGCACATTCCCTTTTCAATAGCCTGGATGGCCGCTTTTTTGATGTGATCCGGCGTGTCGAAGTCCGGTTGGCCCAGTCCCAAATTCACTGACCCCGGGGCCGCACCCTCAAAACATTTCCTTATGCTTGAAATCTCAATTTTTTTTGTGCAGCTTGCAAATTTCATTTCTCCTCCCTCCTGCCACCAGTTCCCGCCTGCTCATCCTTATAAACCACGTTGAGTGTGCCAAAGCAATCGAGCCTGGACAGCTCCTCTTTTATAAGATTCATCCTGATTCTGCCTCCCCTCCAGTAAAGGGTGATTTTAACGTCTTCTTTTTCCGTCTCCTGGGAGATGGACTCCATGAACATCTCCAGCGCCCGGGAATTGGAGAACGGAACCACAAATATGGCCCTGTACTTTTCATTCTTTCTGGCGTAGGAGGTGAGGATGTAGCCGTTGTTTTCAAACTCGCTGATCTCCTCGAACCGGCATAATACTTCCTTCTCGTGCTCTGCAGTTCCATCGATCTTGGATATAATCAAGAAAATCTTGGCAATCAGAAACTTATCGAATTTTCTTCCAAACCAGATATTGATAGCGCCCTGGGTGAGGACAATGGACACTGCAGAGCCGCTCACCTCAATAGAGACCGGCTCCGGCCTATTGCCTGAGGAGCTGGGCATATGGCTCTAGATCGAGCGGAGCAGATATAACGGTTTCGTGAATAATCCCAAGAGAGGGAGAATAATTAAAGAGAGGAATGATGCTTTGGACCAATGTCTGGCAGCTTTAGAGAAGCACTTTGAAGAGGAGCCTTATGCCAAGATTTTCGGCATCAGGATTGTAGAGCTTGAGGCGGGCCGCGCTCTTCTCAAGATGAAGACTTCCGAGAATATGAACAATATCTTTGGCACTACCCATGGAGCTGCCATCTTCTCGCTGGTAGATGCAGTCTTCGAGCTGACCGTCAACTCGCACGGCACCGTGGCGGTCGCTTTAGGCGTGAATATGAATTACCTCAGCGCGCCTCAGGCTGGCGAGACCTTGCAGGCAGAGGGTTTGGAGGTCAATCGCTCTCGAAAGATCTCGGCCTGCCAGATTTCCGTCACCGGCGAAGACGGGCGATTGATCGCGACCTGCCAGGCCCTGGCTTACCGAAAGAAGGACAAATTGCCCTTCCTTTGAACC
>Ga0307380_10006221_pt1 | contig 15704 bp, 10 predicted proteins | sample UN3MG_FD_202239 | JGI IMG/M metagenome (GOLD analysis project Ga0307380, IMG submission 202239) | Soil microbial communities from Risofladan, Vaasa, Finland - UN-3 | ecosystem: Environmental > Terrestrial > Soil > Coastal area > Acid sulfate soil | place: Finland: Risofladan, Vaasa | collected...
GTGGCAGCTCTTCTGCGGCAGATTCCAGGATTTCCCGCCCGCGGGCCCACCCGTCAAGACAATAGTACTCCTCCTCGCTGAGCTCACGTCTCGCCGTTTCCAGAATTACCTCGACGGTTCGGTCCGCCTGCCCCTCGAACCTCGTTCCTTCAAAGCTCTGGAGGGCGTCAATCGCCTCCAGCGTGATGCCCAACCAGCGCGATTTCCCGAGTTCCATTATGGAATCAAAGACGGTGGAAACCAAACGCCGACTGGCTATCGTTGTGCCGTCCGAAAGACATCGCAGCGCAAGCATCTGACCCCGATGCAGAAAACGGCCAACGGGATCGGGATCGTCCAAGATGCTGGAAACGAGCGACTCAGCCGGCGTAGGTGTAAGCTGGGCGGCCACCAATCGAACGACTTCCGACCACTGCGGATGGAAGTAGTACCCGCGGAGACAACGCGTCACGTCCCGCGAGGGTGATGCGTCCGCTTCGTCGATCACCCCCAGTGAGGCAAAGTACTCCTGGAGGGTCCGGTGGGAGAACCCGAACAAGTCGAGCCCTCGCTCCTCGATGATCCCGGTGCGCTCCGTTAGATAACGGATGATCCGGTCGGATGCGTCCTTGGCTTGCTCCAACGGAAACCCGAGCTTCTCGTGCAAGTAGTCCTGCATCCTCTCCGCGATCCACCATCTCGGCGCGAGGGTTCGATCGGCTTTCTGCATCGCCAGCGACAAGTCCGACAAGAGCCACCGGAATTCGCGGGCGTCCAGATCGAGGCCGTGAGTATCGTCGAACTTGCGAGTCTCCCGCTTGCTGCTTTCCCACGTGTCCAGAAAGACATCGACGACCTTTTCGTACAAGTCGACCCGACGCCGGGGCAGCGTTCCGCCCCGCGCCTCGTTGAGCAGCACGAGAATCGTGAGAATCAGAGGGTTCGCGGCGAGAGTCCGCACCCGGGGATTGGAGAAGATCGCGCCGGTCAGGATCTCCAGGACTTCGCCATGAGGTCTGTTCTCGAGGCGCGCGAGAATCTTGGCCCACTTCTCCGCAAAGGTCTCCAGTTGCCTCCTCTGGTACGGCAGAATCCGAAAAACGGCGAAGCCTTGTCTCTTCCAAGGGGCTGACTCAAAACCGACGACCCTGGAGCTGATCACAAAGCGGTTTTGCGGGTAGCGTCCGATGAATTCCTGCACGCGTTCGATCAAAAAGGTCCTCTGCTCTTGGCTCCCGACCTCGTCCAGCCCATCGAGCAGCACGAGACAGCGACGCGTTTGGTCTTCCAGCGCGCTGTTGAGCGATTGTTCTACGTTGGGACAACCGCGCTTCGCAGCCCAAGCGGCGACATACTTCACGGGATCGACGCGCTCGTCCAACTCTTGCGCGCGGCACAACTCCGGCAGGCGAACGTAAATGGGGATTTCGCCGTCACCCTTGTCGTCCGAGGCGCGGAAATGCGCCAGAAAGCGGAGCACCGTGGTCTTGCCGCCCCCCGGATTTCCCAGCAGCACCACGCGGTCGTGCGTTCGGATGCACTGCGTGGCAGGCATAGGCTGACCGGGACCGCGCTGCTGAGGCGGCGAGAAGGGCCCTTCCGGGAAGCAGTCGTCATCGCGCTGCGACGCTTCCGGCAAGTCAAGGTCTTCACGGACGTCGAGGTCCACAAACACATCCTCAATCGCCAGCTTCTGAAGCCCCGGCATCCCGATCCCGCGAAAATCGAGTTCCGCGTGCTCCCTGCCGACCAACTCCCTGAACGACTCCAATTCGCCCCCCGGGGCAAGCTGCACCACATCGATTTGGAGCGCCCGAGCGAGCCGTTTGAGGGTGCCCTCACGCACCCGGGCCTGATCGCTCGCGAGCAGTCGACTGAGCTGGGCTCTCGACACACCGGACGACTTCGCAAGTTCAGACTGTGTAATGCCTTGCGCGCTAATGGCAGACCTGAGACGTGCTACGTCGAGCGTAGTGATCATCCTTTTCCCTCGGAGTGGCAAGCCGCTTATACAACAATCATATCACCGGCGCCTCATTTGTCAAGCAATATTATGTGCATAGACATCCAGAACGAGGCGCGCTCTGGGAAAAGGTGGCATTCTGCTTTCTTGCGGAAGAAGAGGGGGCGCAGCTCTTCTCGGGCCCTGCTACTGCGACCATGGGAGCATGGGCGGATCGACGCGGCCGGGTCAGATGTCGCACAGCCTCACCGCGTAGCGCAGGGCGGCGAGCTTGTCGGGCCAGGTGGGGATGAACTCCTGGGAGACGAGGCCGGTGTAGCCGGTATCGAGGATGGTTCGCAGGATGGCCGGGTAGTAGAGCTCCTGGGTCTCGTCCGGCTCGTTGCGACCGGGCACGCCCGCCACGTGGTAGTGGCCGATGTAGTCCTGGTACTGCCGGATCCGGCGGATCACGTCGCCGTTCATCACCTGGACGTGGTAGACGTCGAACAGGAGCTTCATTCTCGGGGAATCGACCCGCTTGATCAGGTCGATGCAGAGGTCGACGTCGTCGCCGAAGTAGCCCGGGTGGCCCTTCATGGGGTGCGAATCGTCGCGGGTGTTGAGGATCTCCAGGCAGAGGTTGACCTTCTTCTGTTCCGCGTAGCCGATGACCTGCTTCCAGCAGTCGACGCAGTTCCGGGCGCCCTGTTCGTCGGCGACGCCCTTTTCGCGCATCCCCGTGAACGTGATCACCTGGCCGGTGTCGCACTCGACGGCCGCGTCGATCCCCTCGCGGAGCTTCTCGACGCAGAAGGCGTGGTTGTCGCGGCTGAACGGCCCCCGCGTGAACCCGTGGCCGCCGGCCATGGTCAGCTTCATGCCGAGCTTGCGCAACGTCGGGTAGTGCTGTTTGCCGACGTCCATCGCCGGCACGCCCATGCGGTGGCACGCTTCGATCAACGCTTCGGTGGGCATCGGATTGAAACACCATCCGTAGACCGACTGCTTGATGCGGCCGTTCTGGATGCGGTAGTCTTCCGGCGGGATATCCGGCTTCGGAGGGGCGGGGGCTGCCGAGCTTGCGTCTGCGCAGAGGCCGGTGCCGGCGCAAGCCGCCGCGGCGCCGGTCACAAAAGCGCGTCGCGAAAGGACGCCGGTTCGTGCGCGGTGGGTTCGCATGACGAGTCCTCCTGTCAGTTTCGACCTGGGATCGGTTCGCTGAATCGGGTCTGACGATCGTGACACACCGTCCGACGTTGGCTCCTGTCGGCTTGCCGACGCTATCGTACAGACGAGCATAGACGGCGGCGCCGGCCGTGTAAAGCGCGGAGGACGCGACGAGTCGTCGACTTCCACTGCGAGCCGACCGCCGGGGCATTCAGCGGCGGGCCTCGGGCGAGCCGGAGCGGGCGGAACGGCGACGAGGGGCTTCCGCTTCTTTCTCTACGGCCTCACGCTCGCCCAGGAAGACGTCCATTCCCACGGGCGAGGCGGCGCGGTAGATCTCGTCCATCGCGTCCAGGAAGTTCGCCTCGGCCCGCCAGAACGGGAAGGCCCCCAGCCGCTTGGGCAGGGCGGCGGAAACCGGTGGAACGCGGACTTCGCCGAGGGCGCTTTGGGCAGTCGTCGCCGCGTCCCAAAACGCCCCGGGGTCGGAAGGGAGCGGCTCCGCGGCCGGTGGAGCTTCTTCCGTTTCCTCTTCGGGCGGGGCAACCTGCCGCTTCCCGCCCGCTTTCTTCGCGGCGCCCGGCTCGCTGCCGATCAGCTTCACCAGCTCGTCGCGTTCCATTCCGCGGAGCCGGAAGATGAGGAACGGGTCGCGATCGAACTCCTCGCCCAACAGATAATACACGGCGGCGATGTGCTTGCAGGGGTTGGACCAGTCGGGGCAGGAGCAGTCGGTGCGGAGATCGCGGTGCTTTGCGGGGAACAAGGAGAGCCCCACGCCCTCGAAGGCCGTCTCGACGTCCTGCGGCATCTCTCCGGCCAGCAGCTTGGCGGCGAACACGGCCTGGGCGGAAAACGCCTCGGCCAGTCGCTTCCAGTCGGGCTTCGACAGGGTCTTCACCTCAATTCTCACCTTGTACGGCGTGCTCCGCGAGCCTTGGACGCTGGCGGCCACGGTTCCCTTGCCGACGTCGACGGAGAGCACCTGTCCTTTGCGGGCGTAGGAGCGTCCGCGTCCGAGCCGGGCGCCGATGTCGAAGCTTTCGAGCACCTCGATCCAGCGCTTGGCCCACCAGCTCGTGCCGAACGAGCCCCGCTTCGACTGGGCCTTGATCCCGCCGGTCGCTTTGCGGGGCTTGGAAGGCGGGAAGTAGCCGTACCCGAAGTCGTCGTAGCCGTAGCGTCGTCGTCGCCGGGCCATGTGGGTGGTCCCTTCAAAACGGGATGTCGGAAGGTGCCGTCCCGTCCGACGCGAAATCGTCGCCGGTATCGGGGGGCGGCTCGTGGACGTGTTTCGTTTCGGTATCGGCCGGCGGCTCTTGCGGCGGGCGGAGTTTCTTCTCGGCCGCCTTCTTCTGCTGCTTTTTCTTCTCGTAGAGCTCGCGGATCCAGTATCTCACGGGCGCCTTCCACGGCTGGCTGGGGCTGGGGATGTTCTTGATCAGCGAGCGGGGCGAGATGCCAAGCTCCTTCGCCATCTCGGCGTCCTGCTGATTGAGCCGACAGAGCCGCTTCGCTTCGGCCCAGTCGGTCTGCCGTTTGCCGCGGCCGGGTTTCTCGTCTTTCTTCTTGCTCATGGCATGCGTGTAGGATTGGTGCTTGAAATAGAACGGTGATAGCGGTCGTTCGGAGTCTTCGCCTGAGAACGGCGGGGTTGGCAGGCTCTGCCCGGCGCTTGCAGGGTGCACCGGAGCTTGCTTCTCGTGTGCTGCTTGGGGGCGAGGCGGAGCCTCGCGTTAGGGCGTTCCCAGGCAGAGCCCGGGAACGAGGGGAGGCTGGCCGTCGCGTCGCTTGATTCGTTGCCGATAGTCATGCCCCCACCGCCTCCTTGCCGAGCGCGAACACTTCCTTGAGCTCCCGGTTGGACAACTTGGTCAACCACGCTTCGCCCGTGCCGACCACGTCTTCGGCGACGCCTTTCTTGCGTTCGATCATCTCGTCGATCTTCTCTTCCAGGGTCCCGGCGCAGAGGAACTTGTGGACCTGGACGTTTCGGGTCTGGCCGATGCGGAAGGCGCGATCGGTGGCCTGGTTCTCCACGGCGGGGTTCCACCAGCGGTCGAAATGGAACACGTGGTTGGCCCCGGTGAGATTCAGGCCGGTGCCGCCCGCCTTGAGCGAGAGGAGGAAGACGGGCGGGCCGTCGTCGGCCTGGAAGCGGTCGACCATTGCGTCGCGCTTGCCCTTGGTCACCCCGCCGTGCAGGAAGAGCACTTCGCGCCCGAACGTCTCCTGGAGGTGCTGCTCGAGGATGTCGCCCATCTCGCGGAACTGCGTGAACACCAGGGCCCGGTCGCCCACCTCGATCAGCTCTTCCAGCATCTCCGTAAGGCGTGCCAGCTTACCCGACCGGCCGGGGATGGCCGAGTGGTCGCCGAGGAGCTGGGCCGGGTGGTTGCAGACCTGCTTGAGCTTGGAGAGGGTGCCGAGGATGACGCCCTTGCGTTGGATGCCGTCGTCGTCGGTCTCCCCCAGGGCCCTTTCGGCTTCCTTGACCACCGCCGCGTAGAGCGAGGCCTGCTCCTTGGTGAGGGTGCAGTAGACCTTCATCTCCAGCTTCTCGGGCAGGTCGGAGATGATCTTCTTGTCGGTCTTCAGGCGGCGGAGGATGAAGGGGCCGGTGATTCGCTTCAGCCGGGCGACGGCGTCCGGATCGCGCCCGGCCTGAATGGGGACGAAGAACGTCCGCTTGAAGGCCGCCTGCGTGCCCAACAGGCCCGGGTTCAGAAACTCCATGATCGACCAGAGGTCGCCGACGTGGTTTTCGACCGGCGTGCCGGTCAGCGCGACGCGATAATCGGCGTCCAGCGACCGGGCGGCCCGGGCCTGCTTGGTCTCGGGGTTTTTGACGTTCTGGGCCTCGTCGAGCACCACGCCCGCCCACGCCACCTTGGCCAGGTACTCCAGGTCGCGGTGCAGCAGGGCGTAGCTGGAGACGACGATCGCCTGCTCGGCGGCCGCTTCGACGAACGCCGCCTGCTTCGCCCGCTTGATCCCGTGATGGACCATCACGGGCAACTCGGGGGTGAACCGGGCCGCTTCCTTCTGCCAGTTGCCCACGACCGACGTGGGGCAGATCAGCAGCACGGGGCGTTTGGGGCGGAGGTGCCAGTCCCGCTGGATCAGGACGAGCGTTTGGATCGTCTTGCCCAGGCCCATGTCGTCGGCCAGGCACGCCCCCAGGCCCCACTGGCGCAGAAAGGCCAGCCAGGAGTAGCCCCGCAACTGATAGGGCCGGAGCGTTCCCTGGAACCCATCCGGGGCCGACTGCTCTTCCAGGGCCGCGTCGCCCTCCAACTGTCCGATCAGCTTGCCGACCCAGCCGGTGGCCTTCACGCCCTCGAAGCCGAGCCCGCCGGGCGGCGCCGCGGCGCCGACCGCCATCTGGACCACCTCTCGAGCGCTGACCTCCTTGTCGGCATTCTTCTTCCAGTAGTCCAGGGCCGCGTGGATCTGTTCGGCGCTGACCTCCACCCACTGGCCGCGGACCCGGACCAGGGGCTGTTTCGCCTGGGCCAGCCGCTCCAGCTCCCGGGGGTCGATCTTCTCGCCGCCCAGCGCCACTTCCCAGTCGAACTTGACCATCTCGTCCAGCGACAGGCCGCTCCCGCCCTGCATCTGTGGGCTCTTGACCGTGGCTCGAACGCTCAGACGCTGCTTTGTGCCCGTCCGCGTCCACCAGGAGGGAAGCATCACGCCGAAGCCGGACTGCTCCAACGCGATGGCCCTCTCGGTGAGGAACTCGTAGGCGGCCGTGGCATCGAGCCCGTAGCCGGCCGGTCGGGCCGACTTGAGGCTCGCCTCAATCCGCGGGCAAATCCCGGAAGCCTGGCCGAGCGAAGAGAGGAGGTACTCCTGCGGCTGGAACCCTCGGCGATTGAGCACCGAAGCCTTGCGCCCGCGAGACTGCCACGCGTCGGCCACGGGAACCAAGAGACTCGGATCATCCGCCGCCTGAAGCAGGTAGCGGACGTACCACCCGTTGTCCTGCACGCCGGACGGAACGTCTCCGTTGGCGGGCGTCTCGTCATCTCCATCGGGCGGCTCTTCCAAACGGAAGCAGAGGCGAAACGGCGAGGCCGTGGAGACCGCAATGGGGCGCCGCCACCGGCGGGCCTGTTCGGCGAACTTCGCCAGCTCGGACGGCTCGCCCTGCATCGTCCCGTCGCCGTGCCGCAGTGCGTAGAGCCACTGATCGTGGATGCTGTCGAAGCGCGGAGACTCCGCTCGCCGGGCGCGGCGACGCGCCTTCTCAGCGGCTCGCTCGGGCAGCGAGGAGCGAACCAGCTCGTCCACCATACGAGCGGCAAACCGCTTCAGCAGGTCGATCGCCGCGGTTTCGGGCGGTGCGGTCGTCTCGGGGGCCGACATCGCCCGGGCCGCCCCCGGCATTCGGCGGGCCATGTCGGCCAGCCGCTCCGCATCGGCCGCGGCAAAGACCGGCTCCCAACATGCGCGGTGGGCCCCGTTCTGTTCGGTGACTCCGGGCAGGAACTGCTGCCGGGCGACGAGCGAGGCGGCCAGGCGCAAGGCTCCTGCCCAGAAGGCCAGGTCCCGGCCGACCAGAACGCCGGGCGCGAGCGTCGGCCGATCGGCCACTCCACAGAGCAAATCGACCGTCGCCGCCGGCTCCAGCGGCAACGTGGTGACCGTCCAGGAGGACAACTTGGGCCTTGCGCGGCTAGCGGGGACTTCCGCCACCAAAGGGCTCGACGGAACCGGCACGGCACCGCGGGCTGGAACCCAAATCAGCATGGGCCGCGATTGGGCCTTCCGGGGCTTGTCTCCCAGAGGAGCCGCCCGGAGCGCAGCGGCCAACTCATCCCAACCGGCCCCGTAAGGTAGGTCGATCGGACGAGGGGACTTTGGCGGTCGCCCTCTTCCCGCATTGGCAGGCGAGACGCCCTTGCCGGACACTTCCGCCCAAAGCCACAGGTCGTCGCCGAAAGCGGCCGCGTGCAGAACGATCATCGCTCGGCCTCCCTCCGTGTGCCTCGAACGTTCCAGAAATACGACCGAACCCTTCCAATGTACCGTTGCCGGCCGAAGACGGGAAGCACGTTTCCGGCGATCCGCCGAGGAGGTGACGGGGTGACGGGGTAACGGGGTGACAAGGTGAAGCGACTTCCGCGACGACCCCTCACGCCCTCACCCCGTCACTTTGTCACCGCCTAACCGGACGCAGCGCCCCATTGCTCAGGCGATCTTGCCCCGCATGTCTTCCCGAATCGGGTAGAAGACGTCGATCGCCCGCATCGGGCGGTCGCCGGCGATCACCTTGTGGGCAACGCCGCCGGGGAGGCGCCACATCTGGCCGGCGCGGACGTGGAACGATTTGCCCTCGATGATGAACTCGGCTTCCCCTTCCACCATGTAGCCGATCTGCTCGTGGGGATGGCTGTGCTCGTCGATGACCGCGTGCGGCTCCATGTCGACCACCGAGAGCGTCATCTTCTCGGCCTCCATGGCGTGCATCTCGACGCCCGCAAACGGGTTCCTCCGGACACAGTCGTCCCAGTTGACGATGAACGGGAACATGGTCGGCAGCCTCCCGGCTAGGATGAGGTTGGCACTGAGCAAGGGGAGTCTATTGTACCGTCTGCGAGCCCGCTACCCAACGCGGGGCCTCCCTTGTGAAGCCGCGACCGGGAGTGGAGAATACGCGGCATGTCGGACTCTTCGACCGAGGAAACGAAACAGCCTCCGCAGGCGGCCAGGTACCAGCCGCTGGTGATCGTGCTGGTGGCCGTTTGCGCGGGCATCGTGGCCGATCGCGCAGGAGGAGTGCCCGTCGGCGCGTGGTCGGGGGCGGCCGGCGTGGCGTGGGTCGCGTGGGCGGCCTCGTGGCGACGCGGGCGGGATCGGACGGCCGGGCTGGTGCTGTTGGCGTCGGTTGCCGCGTGCGGCGGTCTTTGGCACCATCTCCAGTGGAATCGGTTCGCCCCGGATGACCTGGGGTGCTACGCCCGAAGGGAGCGGCAGCCGGTCTGCGTCGAGGCGATCGCGCTGGGAGGGCCGCGACGCGTGCCGGCACCGGAGTTCAATCCGATGCGAATCATCCCTCCGTTCGATCGCACCCAGGTCGAGCTGAAGGTGACCGGCATCCGCGACCGGGCACGCTGGCGATCCGCGTCCGGCCGGGTCCGGCTGGCGGTCGACGGCCACCTCTTGGGCATCCGGGCGGGGGATCGGCTGCGGATCTTTGGGCAGTTGTCCGCGACCCGTCCGCCGCACAACCCGGGCGACTTCGATTCCGCCGCGCACCATCGGGCCGATCGCCGGCTCAGCCTGTTGGGGAGCGATTATCCCGAGTGCGTGAGCGTGGCTCGCCGGGGCAACTCCCTCAGCACGCGCCGTTGGATTGAAAACGTGAGGACGGCCGGGCGAGGGCTTCTGCGGAGGCACCTCGACGAGCGCCGCGCCGCGCTGGCAGCCACCGTGCTCTTGGGCGCCCGGGAGGAGATCACCGAGGCAGAAGTGCAGGCGTTCATGGAGACGGGCACGGTTCATTTGCTGGCGATCTCGGGCTTGCACGTGGGGATCGTGGCGGGGGCCTTGTTTCTAAGCCTGCGGCTGGTTTTCGTGCCCCGGAGGCGCGCCGTAATTCTCGTGGCCGCGGCAATCGTGTTCTACACGTTGCTCACCGACGCGCGACCTCCGGCCGTTCGGGCGATGATCTTGGTGCTGGCCTTCTGCGCGTCGACGTACCTCGGGCGCCCTCAGTTGGCGTTCAACTCGCTGGCGGCCGCGGCGCTGGTCGTGTTGGCGCTGAGCCCGGCCGACCTGTTCCGCACCGGGGTTCACTTGTCGTTCGTCTGCGTCGCGGGTCTGATGTGGTTTGCGCCGCGGTGGTTCGCGACGGGAAGTGGACAGGACGTCATCGAGAGGCTATTGGCCAAACAGCAAACGTTGGCGTCGCGGATCGGATGGATGTGCTGGCGCAGCCTTCGTCGTCTGACGCTCGTCGGCGCAATGATGTGGGTGTTGACCCTGCCCTTGGTCATGGCACGCTTCCATCTTTTCGCGCCGGCGGGCGTGGTGTTGAACACGGTCCTATGGCTTCCGATGGGCGTTGCCCTGGTCAGCGGCTTCGGGGTGCTGCTGTTGGGGTGGCTTGTGCCGCCGTTGGCGGCGGTGTTCGGGTGGTGCTGCAACGGGTCGCTTTGGTTTCTGGAGTCGGGTGTCCAGACGGTGCGAGACGTGCCGTGCAGTCACTTCTGGGTGCCGGGCCCGGCCGACTGGTGGCTTTGGGGGTTTTATGGTGGATTGGGGCTTTTGGCCGCATTTCCCGCGATTCGGCCGCCGCGGCGTTGGTGCCTGGCGCTGTTGGCCGGATGGATTGCGGTTGGATTCATCCCATCGATGGCGCGTAGCCATGCGGCTCGCCTGGAGTGCACGTTCTTGTCGGTCGGCCATGGCTGCTCGACACTGTTGGAGTTGCCTTCCGGTCAGACGATGCTGTACGACGCCGGGTGCCTTGCCTCGCCGGAGATCGGGGCGCGGTCGGTCGCCGCGTCGCTCTGGTCGCGGGGGATCACGCACCTGGACGCCGTGATCCTGTCCCACGCGGACGCCGACCACTACAACCTGCTGCCCGACCTGCTGGAGCGGTTCTCGGTGGGCGTGGTCTATGTGTCGCCGGTGATGTTCGATTACGAAAACCGGGCGATCCTTGCCCTCCGAGAAGCGATCCGCGAGGCGGAGGTCCCGGTGCGAGAGATCTCTGCCGGGGACAGGCTCTGGGGCGGGGAGGGCTGTCGGATCGAGGCCCTGCACCCGCCCCGGCGGGGCGTGATCGGCGAGGACAACGCCAACAGCATCGTGTTGGCGATCGAGTATCGAGGGCGCCGGATCCTCATTCCGGGCGATCTCGAATCCCCGGGCCTGGACGACGTGTTGGCTGAAGAGCCCTGGGACTGCGATGTCCTGCTGGCCCCGCACCACGGGAGTCGAAGCAGCAACCCCCCCGGGTTAGCCATGTGGTGTCGGCCCGAATGGGTCGTTGTCAGCGGCAGCCTCGACTCCTACCAGCCGGAGACCGCCGCCAACTACCGCGAGGCGGGAGCGCAAGTGCTTATCACGGGCGAGGTTGGGGCGATCCGTTGTGCTATCGACACGAAGGGGCTCCGCACGGAGGGGATCTCGCGGCGCCGGACGGGGCCCCGAGATACCCCAGATCCCCCAAATTGACGATATTATTACGCGGCGCGTAGACCGGTAGTCTGCGAAGCGGGCAGTTACTACAATTACGCATCGGACCGCGCAATCCGGAACCCCCGTTGCAAAGAAATCAATAGATGATACACTTACGACCTTAGTGAGTTGGTATTACAGGAATATGGATGAAGTTCTAGGAGACATGGTAGGAGGAGCGTGCTTCGGCAGGGAGGCATGAGAAGCCGGCTCGACTGGAGGAATCGCGGTAGCAGATGACTGTCACGAAAGAGCGGAAACAGGAGCTGATTGAGCAGTTCAGACGCAGTGGGGATGACACCGGCTCCGCAGAAGTGCAGATCGCCATTCTCACGACCCGGGTCAATGGGCTGACTCAACATTTGCGGTCTCACAAGAAGGATTTCGCCGGCAGGCGGGGTCTTCTGATGTTGGTGAGTCGGCGTCGCCGGTTGCTCGACTACCTCAAAAGGGTGGACCCGCAACGCTACCTCGACATCATTCGGCGCCTCAACATCCGCAAGTAGTGCGCTACTCTTCTGTCGCTCCCGAGGCCGGCTCGGTGCGTGTCGTGACGTTCGCTCTCGCGATCTTCCGGCAGTCACTGGCACCGGCTCTCGTCTACTCCGTATGGGGCACGACACCCCTTCTCGTCGATGGCGACCGGGTCGCCTCCTCTTTCGGTCTCGGCTAGGACTAGAACCAGTAGGTGAAGGTAGGGAAGAACATTGAAAGTGCGCATTGAGAAACAGATTGGAGCGGAGACTCTTTGGATCGAGACCGGAGAGCTGGCAAAACTAGCGGCGGGCAGTTGCCTGGTGGGTTACCGAGACACGGTTGTCCTTTGTGCTGCGGCCACCGGCCCGCCACGGCTGGGAATCGACTTCTTTCCGTTGACTTGTGACTATCGAGAGCGGGTAGCGGCAGCCGGAAAATTCCCCGGCGGGTTCCTCAAGCGCGAGGGTCGGCCCACGCTCAAGGAGACCCTCACCTCGCGGCTGATCGACCGTCCCATCCGCCCCCTGTTCACCGAGCCGTTTTGCGACGAAGTGCAGGTCCAGGCCCTGGTGCTGGCCAGCGACCGGCAGACCGACGGCGACGTGTTGGCCATGAACGGGGCCTCGGTGGCTTTGTGTGTCTCCCCCATGCCGTTTGAAGGGCCTATCGGCTCGGTCCGGCTCGGGTACGTCGACGGGGAGTTCGTTCCGTTCCCCACCCACGCGCAGTTGGACCATAGCGATCTGGACCTGATCGTGTCGGGCTCCAAAGACGCCATCTTGATGATCGAGGGATTCGCCCGGGAAATGCCCGAGGACAAGATGGCCGAGGCGATCATGACGGCCCACGGGTACATTCGGGAGATCTGCGAGCTCCAGTTGGAGATGATCGAGAAGGTCAACCCCGAGAAGGCTCCCCTCGAGGTCCCCGAGCCCGACGGTCTTCTCGATCGGCTCAAGGAGCAATATGGCAGCGCGTTCCGTGAGGCCAAGCAGACGGAAGGGAAGCAGGCCCGGTCCGAAGCCTGTCGGACGCTCAAGGAGAAGGTCGTCGCCGAATTGATCCCCGACCCGGAAGCCGAGGATGCGATCGAGCGGGGAGCACTGAGCAAGGCGTGGCACGAGTTGGAGGGCCACGTGGTGCGAGAGCTGATCCTATCGGGCAAGCGGGCCGACGGCCGCGCCAACGAAGAGATTCGCGAGATCGCTTGCCGGGTCGACGTCCTGCCCCGCGTGCACGGGTCGGCCCTGTTCCAGCGGGGTGAGACGCAGGCGATGATCACGGTGACGCTGGGCACCACGCGGGACGAGCAGCGGGTGGACGGCCTGGTCGAGGAGTACACCAAGAAGTTCATGCTCGACTACTACTTCCCGCCCTTCTCGGTAGGGGAGTGCCGGCCGATCCGCGGACCGGGCCGCCGCGAGTTCGGCCACGGGGCCCTGGCCGAGCGGAGCGTCAACCCGGTTCTCCCCGGCCCCGACGAGTTCCCTTACACGATTCGCATCATCTCCGACATCCTCGAGTCGAACGGCTCCAGCTCCATGGCCAGTGTCTGTGGGGCCACGCTGGCGTTGATGGCCGCCGGCGTGCCGATCAGCAACCCGGTGGCCGGGATCTCCGTGGGCCTGGTCAAGGAGGGTGACCGGTGGGTCCTGTTGACCGATATCCTCGGCGATGAGGACCACTTCGGCGACATGGATTTCAAGATCGCCGGGACCCAGAACGGGATCACGGGCATTCAACTCGACCTGAAGACCGACGGGATCAGTGAGGAAATCCTCCGCGCCACGTTGGCGCGATCGCGGGAAGCTCGAATCGAGATCCTGCGGACGATGCTCACGGCCATCTCGCGGCCGCGGGAAGAGATCTCTTCGTGGGCCCCGCGTCTGCTTCGAACCCACATCGACCCGGAGAAGATCGGCCTGCTGATCGGCCCGGGAGGAAAGACCATTCGCGCCATCCAGGAACGTACGGGCGCGGTGATCGAGGTCGACGACGACGGCACGGTGACCGTCGCCTCGGACGACGCGGAGGGGGCCCAGCAAGCCCTGGCGGACGTGGAGGCCCTGACCGCCTCGGTCGAGGTCGGCAAGATCTACGAGGGCCGGGTGACCAGCGTCAAGGATTTCGGGGCGTTCATCGAGATCCTGCCGGGCAAGGACGGCCTGTGTCACATCAGCGAGCTGTCCGACGGCTACGTGACCAGCGTGTCCGAAGTCTGCAAGGTCGGCGACGTGATGAAGGTCAAAGTGATCTCCATCGACGACCAGGACCGGGTGAAGCTTAGCCGCAAGATCGCCATGAAGGAGTTGGCGGCTCAGCAGTAGGCGGTTCCCGTCGGTTTTCGCAGAACCAAGCGACACGAAGGCGCCCGGAACGCGAGGCCCTTCGTGTCGCCGGCAGTTGCGCGCCACCAATAGGGCGATCAAGGTTCGGGTGATGACCCCATCGGCCGATTCCACGAGCGACGTCAACCAGAAGCTGGTCGACCAATACACCGAGATCGCCCGGCTGGCCGGCGGATTGGCCCACGAGATCAAGAACCCGCTCTCCACCATCCGCCTGAACATGGAGCTGTTGGCCGAGGATTTCAGCGAGTCGGACAACCCTCGCGACCGCCGGGCGCTGTCCAAGGTGCAGGTGGTCCAGCGGGAATGTCAGCGGCTCGAGAAGCTCCTGGACAACTTCCTCGACTTCGCCAAGGTCCGCCGGCCGAAGCGGAAGCCCACCAACCTCAACGACCAGGTCCGAGAGGTCCTCGATTTCTTCCGGCCCAAAGCCCGGGAGTGCGGCATCGAGGTGATCGACTACCTGGCCAGCGATCTGCCCACCGTGCTGTTGGACCGCGAATCGTTCCGCGGCTCGCTCTTGAACCTGGTGCTCAACGCCCAGCAAGCGATGCCCGACGGCGGTCAACTGATGGTTCGCACCAGCGCCACCGGCGACGGGGTCGCCCTGGACCTGATCGACACGGGCCGCGGGATGGACGAGAGCACGCGGGCGCACATCTTCGACGCCTTCTTCTCCACGAAGAGCGGCGGCTCGGGCCTGGGGCTGCCCACGGCCCGCAAGATCATCGAGGCCCACGGCGGCCGGATCCGGGTCCAGAGCGAACCGGGCCGCGGCACCCAGTTCACCATCAAGCTCCCCGTCCCCGCCCGATTGGCCGCCGTCCCCGATGTGCCGGCGCAAGAAACTTAGCCCCCGCTTCTCCAGGCTCCCTACGCCGCGCCTGCCGCGACGGCTGCCTGGGGCACGCAGCATTGGAGCCGGGCGCGATATCCGTCGGCGGCCTGTTCGGCGAACCGATCAAGCCCTTCGCGGAGCATGGGCATCGGCCGGCCGAGCTCGCGCCGGGCCCGTCGGGTCGAGAGCGACGTCTCGCGGAGGTGAGCCGAGTCGTCCAGGTCGAGCGGGGCCTCGTCGGCCAACGTGTCGCCGCTTCTCAGGCCGAACGCGGCGGCCAGCTCCACGGCAAACCGATACGCGCTTACCCGCTCGGCACCGGCGACGTGGTATCGCCCTTGGAGGCCGCGATGGTAGGCCAGCCGGAGGAGCTCGGCCAGGCAGGTGGCCAGGATCGGCGTGGCGTGCCGATCGGGATCGAAGCGGGTGGATCGCCCCTCAATGAGCGCCTCCCAGACGCGTTCGGCGAAGCCGGGCGGCGTGCCCGCCGGGCTCCAGCCGTATGGGTGCGTTCGTACTACCAGCGCGCCGGTCGCCTCCAGGGCGCCTTCCGCTTGACGGGCGGCCCGGGCCAGCGGCTGCCGACTCGCGGCGGCCGCCCGCTCGTCGTGAAAGAGCCGCGGCCCCGCGAAAACCGCGTCGGTGGAGATCACCGTCAGCCGGCTCCCCACCTCCTGCGAAACCTCGGCCAGAAGCGCGCAGGTGCGAGCTTCCTGCTCGCCATCCGGACAAGACTCCGGGACGTCCCAACTCCCGC
>Ga0307380_10006222_pt1 | contig 15703 bp, 21 predicted proteins | sample UN3MG_FD_202239 | JGI IMG/M metagenome (GOLD analysis project Ga0307380, IMG submission 202239) | Soil microbial communities from Risofladan, Vaasa, Finland - UN-3 | ecosystem: Environmental > Terrestrial > Soil > Coastal area > Acid sulfate soil | place: Finland: Risofladan, Vaasa | collected...
ACTGAGGTAATATTCGTTTGTGCTGCTGTAGTTAATGTTCCGCTAACGCTAGTGAATACGCCGGTTGTTCCGTATAAGTTACCAGCAGTTAAGTTGCCAGTTACAGTTTGTCCGCCTGTTATTGCTAAGTTAGTTCCGTTCCAAGTAAAATTTGAACTAGCGCCTAATAGGTTTGCATTGTTAAACTGTACTTGTGTATTTGCTCCCGCTGCTGCAACATTACCAATAACGCTTCCAACAACATTTGCAATAACATAGCCACCAGTTGGGGTGATTACTAAGTTACCACTGCTATCTGTTTCCAAGTCTGTATAAACTGATCCTGGTGCATAAGAAAGTCTGACTTGTGGGTTGCTTCCATCTTCTACTTCAAGTTGTCTTGCTGGAACATTAGCTGCCGCGCCCAATCCTACGTTACCGGTTACATTCAACGAAGTTAAATTGCCGACTGATGTGACGTTTGTTTGTGCTGCGGTTGATAATGTACCTGCGATAGCGCCAGTAACTGTTAAATTGGCTGCTATTGCTGTATTTCCGGTGTTGCCTACAGTTATTGCAGCAACCGGAATAACGCTGGCATTAGGAGTAATAGATAATGTCCATTTACCCGGGGAAGAAGTTTGTGATATTGTTCCTGTATCTGCAGCAAAGACCCAAGAACCAAATAATTTATAGTTTGTACCTGCATATCCTGCCGCATATACGGAACCAATATCCTGGCCTGCCGTTACAGCGGCATGGCTCGAAGTATCAGAATTTGATCTAGCATATAAATGAAGTGGACCTAATGTTGTAGAATGCCTATGAATAATAGTTTGAGCTGCATTTGATCCACCAATGTCAGACGTTTTGTGCGTTGATTGATACGTTACCCCTCCAACATTAATACCAGAAGACTCGGTACCTGGATCTCCAAAAATTGTATGTCCACTTATTATAGCATTACCAGATATGTTTGCAGATATGCCTGCTAAGTTACCATCCGAGTCCGATACGATGAATGAGTTTTGCCCGACCGTTAACCCGTGTCGCGCATTAAATTCTATAGCCATTTAAGTTCCCTGTCCCCTAAATTGCAATTTTCAAATTGTCAATCAAATCTTTAGTTATTTTTGTATTATACTGTGGTCATCACACAATGCGACTTAAATACTGTGGAATTAGCCGTTAGCGGAGTAACTAACAAACGCAGGTTGCCAGTGTTATAGTCTACGTCAAACGTAGCACATGATCCTGTTATTGTTATGTTGCCGTACTCTGTATGCTCAGCCGTTACGTTACCATTGTGTACTGCTAATATCTTAGTTTTTTGGTAATATTCGTTTGTTGAATCTATTGCCTCAATTGTAAATTCTGCAGACGTATAAAGGTTGCCATCGAATGAGCCCAATACTTGATCTGGGGTCGTTGCTGAGGTTGTCAGTGTTACATCGAAAATTGCAGTATTACCAATGAACACCGTATTAACTGATGATGCTGCGTTTCCAATATTGTAAGTATCGTCTGCTACAGGAACAAAGTCACCATTAAGATCAAACCGCCATATTTCACCCGGGTTAGTATATAATCGAACACCAATGGATCCGTCTGCAACAACTTTAACGTTTCCTTCCTCTAGCGCGCCGACTGTATCCACAGTAGTAATACTTCTTAATTCTACCTCTACGTTTGATACTGGCGCTGTTACAAATGTTAGCGAATTTCCAGATACGTTATAGTGGTCACCCGGAATTTGTACGTTACCATCTAAGCTTGCAATAACTGAATTTGTTAATGTATTAGATGACAATGTATAAACTGTAGTGTTACCATCACCGACATAAGAGTCGCTTGTAATTATTGTTACTTCATCATACAAGGTTTGCCAAATTAACCCATCGTAAAATTCTAACCTAAGCGACTCTGTGTTAACTCGTATTAATCCTGCAACGGGTGATGTTGGGCGTTGAGCAAGATTTCCAGCTGGCAATACTGTGCCATATGTTCCTGCAAATTGAACTGAACCCTCTGCACTAGTAGATAAGATAATATTGGCATTAGCTGCTGCTGTTAATGTATTAGTAGAATCTAAACTTAAACTGTTTAGGTTAACTACACCTGTACCAGTGGACGATAAAGTTATATTACCATTTGCGTCTGTACTAGTAAGGGTGTCAGTGCTTACATAGATATTTTGAATTATTGTTGGGTTTGCTAATTCTATGTTACCGCTTGCTGCGGTTATTATGTTATTCAAATCTAATCTTAAGCTATTTAAATTTACGTTGCCTGTACCAGTGGACAAAAGAGTAACATTACCATTTGCTTCTGTATTAGAAATTGTATCAACTGCAATAGTAACGTTATCAATCTTTGCATTACCGACTACAGTTAGAACGCGGTCAGGTGTGGCAGTCTGGATTCCAATTTTACTATTGACGACGTCAAAGTAAATTAGGTCGGTTTCTATACTAAGATCGACACCCAACCGTTCTAAATTTGAGACTAACATCGGTCCTGAAATTCTGCCTATTGCCATTTAAATAACCCGCTTTTATATATTTAGTTGATTTTCGGTAATTAAGATACCGTAGTTAAAACTATCAAATCGTCGTCATTGATCATTTGGTCCCATATACGCACGCCTCGGATTACCCCACTAAAGTGGAATGATGCTCCGCCACCTGCACCTACTGCTATATTGCCAGAAATCGTTGTTCCGTTATATTCCTTTTCGACGCCAACATTACCTTGTGTTATGCTCTTGTGTATTCGCAAATCTGTATGCCATATGCCTGCACCTTTTATTAAACTGTCTGGTGCAACTACGGGAGAAATAGTAGGTTTTGTTGTAGTAGTTACACCATCTGTGGACAGAGCTGGTGTGCTATTGCCGCCAAAGAAGATCGGCGCAGCATTACCGGAAGGATAATCACCTATAATTCTACTAGACCCTGCTCCTACTCCAGTGTGTGAAAATGCATACTCAGCGTAACCTGTGCCCTCATCGTTATAAATGTTATCTGTAGCAAGGATGTAGTATTCATCAACCGGCCTAGTTATTGTAGTTCCGCCTGTTCTAATATATGAAGTTGGGAAATCACCCAATTCAACTTGCGCTGCCCAAACATAAAAACTTGAAGTACCGTCTCCCGTGTAATTAGATAAATCTGAATCATTAACCATATAAAGCCCAGTGTGGTCATTTAATGCAGAATCATATATTTTAGTTGCGGTACAGCGATACCAGTTATTTCTAATGTGTGTAATAGTAGCATCACTATAGCCGGTCGAAGAAATAACTACACCATTTGCTAAGTCGAACTTGGCATCAACACCGTCGTTAGATATCCCTAATCCGATTCTAGTTCTAGTATTAGCTTTTGCATAGATAGAAACTGTATAAGTGGAAGCATTCGCCTTGCCTGGTAGTTGATAGAATCGATGTTGACTTGCTGTTGCTGATTCTATTATTTCGTCAGCAGTCCACGTACCATCGGGTGCAACGGCAGTATTTGTTGTCACATTAGCACCAACCGCCGCCCAAGTATTTCCAAAATCCTCTGACTCTAAGAATAAGTTTTCTCGCTCAGGATCAATCCTTAGTCCTTGTAATGGGCGAGTTAAGAATTGTATCTGCCCCACCGACGACCAAACTTCACCTGTGGTTGAACTGGTAACTGACGAATTACCTACTACGCCATCGTTTATATTAAAATCTGCTACTAACGTTCCATCTTCATCTGAGAACCCGTCGTACAACATAAACCTTCCGAATTTTCCTGGGAATGGAAACGATGTACCGTTTATGTGAGAACCTATTGCTATATCAGCAACTCCTCCCACTCTAGTATGGATATTGGCGAGAACAACATTTGCTCCTAGTTGTGTCCACGATGCCGGAACGTCTCTGCTTCCGTCATACCCCGAATAAAAGAATTGAACTGTTTGTCCACTTGCACCATTATCAACATCATGTTTAATTCGTAGCCACTTAGCTTCGCCTCGGCCTGCTCCGGCAGCAAGCATTCCAGCTGTTGATTGTGTATTGATACTATTTGTTCCGGTGGATCCGTAGTGAACCAGACCGCCCGTGCCGCTTGTGCGGTATGAAAAGAAGGCTGCACCACCTCGGTAAACGAATGCTTCTACTCCCGGCGGGTCCCACTTATTGGGAGCGACTAACATAACTATTTCTAAATCTCCCGGAAAGTTTAGTACCGCCGCGTTAGGAGTTAAAAGATAACTTCCTGCCACCCCAGATAAATCTGCCCAACTTAATGTGTTTTCGGTTATTGAACTTTTAATACTCTCTGTTACATAAACATTAGACACAGTATTTGGATTTTCTGTATCAAAATATTGTACTCTATCTACACCGGCTCCATGGTATGGCCAGGATGTAACTTCTGCACTAACATATTCGGATGGACTTTGATTTATTGAACCGGATACATCCTCAACTTGCGGGTGCCATATTAAAATGTCGACTGATTGAGTTGTACCTAGGTCTCCCCTAGTTAATATTTCTAAGGAAGTTTGTACGGTGTCGGCTACTATACAATTGGGTAAAAGAATACCAAATTGTTGCCAGGCTGTTGTAATCTCTACCTCTTTATAAGTAGGTGGTGCGTCCGATCCGTTCAATCTTACAATTTGATCACCTCCAGTATTACTTTTCATCCACACTGATCTAACATAACCATGATCAATTTGAGAGGTAACATTGCCTCTAATATATGAATGATCAGCACTGGTGGATCCTGCACCTTTATCTAATTCTACCCGCCATGCTGTACTGGTCGCGTCAGGTGCAGTAAATCCGCTAGTAACTGCTGGCGCTGATCCTGTGCCACTGCTAGTTTTGAACCAACTAACATCGTTTAAATCTTCCGAATCTGTTAATAAATTCTCTACCCTTCGAACGCCAGTAAATCGTGTTTCGTTGGCGGCCACTGTGAGTATCCTGTTTTCATGGTCGGTAATAGAAGCAAGATTTGCTCTAGTAAATGTCGGACTGCCGGATGATATTGAGGGAACTAATGTCGTTTTTAACGGGGCATAAAAGCTTTTAAGTGATGCTGCTGATGCCGCTACAGTTAGTCCTGTGCTACCAAGTCCATGTAAAATGACAATGTCTACACCGAAGGACGGAATTTGAGTAAACGTAATTTCATTCTCTTCTATTGTATATGCGACATCTGGCTCCTGATAAACATTGTCGATGAATACTAAGACTTGATTTGCATCAAACGGATAATAGTAATAACTCATTGGGCTAAAAACTATAGTAGAAGCATCGCCTGTAAACGAATCCTTTTCGATTACAGTATTACCAGCGACCGCAGCTCGTTCCCACTGTGTAAGTCTAAACACTTCTAACATGTTAGTTGATGTGTTAAAGAAAAGCTGTCCGTCAACAGGATTTGGGGGACGCTCGTTCTCTGAAGCGCGAGGAATCTGTGCGGTATATTCGCCGACTTTCATTACAGTTGATTTAATAAATCTACCCATTATGGTGGTCCTGGGGGTCCTGGGGGTCCTGGGGGTCCTGGGGGTCCTGGATGGTCAGGTCTATTAACTGGTATTGGAGTTGCTGCAAGACGTTCTTCTCCTGTTAAGATTGATCCTGTGCGTTGCATTTTTAAATTTACATACCATTTAGGACTAACTAGCACTGGTTTATTTTCCGGCCCGACAAAAATAAAATCTTGATATGGTATTGCCCAAACAGTAGTCTGTCCATTAGCCACACTTTCGGCGTACTGTGCATCTGCCGCTATTAAGCGATTTTGGATGTCATCGGCGAAAGCTTGTGCCTCTTCAAACGTGTGAAATCTTATTCTGGTCGCGGTCATAGCGCCCCCAAATAAGTAGTAACCTGAGCGCGAGTATTTGCATCATGTACTCCGCTATAAACTAAAACTTCTTTCATTGATATATTAGTAGACCCAGCGCCGGTAGGAAGCTGAGCACCCAGTGTAATATCGACGACGTTCCCCCAATTATTCGAGCCCATATCACCACTGAACTCGGCCTGACCATCCAAGTATATTAAAGATGATGCTCCATTTACAACTGCTACTAAAGTTTGCCATTGTCCGGGTTGAAGATCATCTACCGTATCTGTTGCAGTATGTGACCCTCCAAAATATGCAACACAGTTTGCGGTAGTTGCCCCGCCCGGCCCATTAAGCCTTATATTACTACTATCACTGTATCCCAATAAACTTTTATAGTAGACCCATGTTATAAGATTTATTCGCATATAAATGGTAAATGGTTGAGCTAAAACGAATGGAGTATGTAAAACATTATCTATGCCATCAAATGTAATAATTCCGGCAGACACACTAGGTTGTAGTGAACCTATTACCTGTGTCCAGTGTCGATCGTTAGCACTTTGATCATCCCACTTTGAAACAAAGCCCCCTGCTTGAGTGATACCAACATTAAATCTGTTCCAGGCCTCCAAGTTTGATAAATCTGAGGGCAAGAATGGCGCAACAAATGGAGCACCAGTGTAATCTGTACTAGCGTAATTATGTAAAACAATAATTGTTTTGCCTGAGGGCGGAGGGCTAGTAAACGTAATTGCAAACGAACTATCAAATGTGTACGCCACATTAGGATTTTGATGTACGTTGTCAACAAAAACTACTGGCTGAGTTTCTTCACCAGAGGAATATGCATAGCTCATTGCTCCGAACACAATCGAAGATCCATCGCCTGTAAATGTATCTTTAACGACAGTAGTATTACCAACCATTGTAAAGTTTTGCCAAGAATTGTTATAATATACTTCTAATATTCCTGTTGTAGTATTAAATCTAGTTTGTCCGTCGTTGGGATTTACAGGACGTACAGTGCTTTCGCCATACGGAATTCTAACCACGTATTGGTCAGCACCACGTATATTTGCGTTCTTAATAAATCGTCCCATTATATTAGACTCTGTAAATGACTGATAACTTGTGCTCGCTCTGCTGCGTCATGTGCAACATTGTAAAGAAGAAGTCCTTTTACTTGAATGTTCGCTCCAGTACCTGCGGAAATAAAGCTTTGATTACCAAGAGTGTATCCAGTTGCGTTTGTCGGATCAGCATCTCCAACATCGAATGTTGCATCAATTTGAAGCACGCTGGTAGCCAAACCATCATAAACTGCACAGAACACTGCATATACGCCCGTTGGTGCAGAAAGGTAGTTTACTGGATCACCACCCACAATATCGACTCGATATTGATTTGTTGCTCCATCCTGTTGAATATAGGTGTTGTTGAAGGAAGCACCATGGGAAAGATAGCGAGTACCTGTCCACGAGATCGGCTTACATAAAATGTACTGTGTTGAAGGTTGATTCATCGTAAAGACAGCTTGCATTCCATCATTGCCGTCGGCGGCGAACAGCAATGTTCCGTCGCCTTGAATGAGTGGTTGTTTTCCAGCCGGACTATTTAATGTATGACCTAAACCACTTTGGTCTGCCCATGCTGAACATGCTCCGCCACCTGCATCTGTTTGTCCAACCCCTGCTTGGTACCAACCAACGAGGCTTGCAAAATCGTCTGGCGAAAACGGTGGAACAAATGGTGAGACAAATGGCACACCAGTGTAATCTGTGCTAGTGTAGTTGTGTAAAACAACAATCGAATGTCCTAGCGGAGGAGGACTTGTAAACGTGATAGAAGTTGTTCCGTTGTAGGTATAGGAGATTGCTGGGTTTTGATGTGTGTTTCCAATAAACACCATGGTCATCGCTTCTTCGCCAAATGCGTACGAATATGTCATTGCACCGAATGAAGTCGACGATCCATCTCCTACAAAAATATCTTTAACGATCTCTACATTACCGACCATAGAGAATTTCTGCCAAACGCCGTAGGAATAAACTTCTAATGCGTTTAGCGTTGTATTATATCTAAGTTGACCTATTACTGGAGAAGTTGGACGCACATCAGTTGTACCAAATGGAACAACTACGGAATATTGGTCAGCCTGACGAATTTCTGTGTTCTTCAGGAACCTTCCCACCGGGATTAAGCTCCTGTATATGTGACTGTAACTGTTACAGTATTAGCAATGTTGGTATTTGCCATTAATGCATCATCATTACTAAAAAGTAATTTCTCTACGTCCATAACATAAGTATCTGTTGCTACAATAACTAAATTGCCGTAAACTTGTGTGTTGGCATTTGCTGTTCCGCCGGCCGGTACTGCAAAAACTTCTACTAACGCAGATGCTCCAGATTGGTTATAGAAATACACAGTAGCGACTACAGTATTGCCTACGCTAGCATATACATTTGCTGCTGTTGTTGATATAAGAGTGTTTGTTATCGCCATCGTTTTATCCTATTATAAAATTAGTCCGAACATTATTGCTTTTGTCTTGCTTACCAACTCGTCGGGTGAAACTGTAGTTTCGTCGGTTTGAAAGAATACTCCTGATCCACCTGTGGATACATTTTTGTGATATACAAAATTATTGTCTGCTACTGTGCCAGGATCTGTTCCTAGTTTAGTTAATCTTACATAATCTTCAAATATAATATATCCTGTGCTATTAGCAGACAGAACAACATTACCAGTACCATTCGCATTTAGGACAAGATCTGCGGCACCAATACTCTGAATTTGGAATGTATTTGTATCTAAGTTTCCGCCTAGTTGCGGAGTAAGGTCATCGCTAACCTGTGACATGATTGCAAAATAGTTTGCACCATCGTTTGTCAATGTCCAGGATGTGACCGACTCGTTCCAAAGCAAGGCAGTATTAGCTAAGTTTCCTCGGTCAACCGATAAACCTGCTGTTCCTAAAGTAACACCGTTTCCAGTCTCTCCGACGTTAACCGAAATAATGTTATCAGTAACATCTAAGTTGGATTGTGATACGGTATTTCCTGTTACCTGCAAGTTACCGTGAATAACGAATTCGTCGGACCAAGTATCAATATTTCCCGCAACGTTGCCCGCTGCATCTACTGTATAAAGGCCGTAGCCACCTAGTGTTTTTTTGGTTTCGCTCATATTAACTATTTATAAATTCTAAAAATTCTGCCATTTCCATGTGTTTAATGTTGGATATGTTTTGAAACTTCACTGGAGTAACAATCCCAGCCTTAATTACCCGTATAAATTGTCTATTCTTATACTGTTTGGCAATTCCCACAATTTGGCCAACCCAATTGCCATAATATGTTTCTTTTTCGCCTGTTTTCTTGTAATGCGGTGTATCTGCATAGATATTATTGAACTTTCCTTTGTGTCCTGCTAGATCAAAACCCAACAAATAAATATGCGAATGCTTGTCGTGCGCTGCGTATGTCACAGCAACGGGGCCGCTACTGAATCCAAAATTCAGCATGATCTTTTTTGCTCCTGTGTCGGCGAATGGTTTTCTTGTGTAAAAGACGTTTCTCTTCGCATAACTCGCATTTTGTATTTCTAAGCTAATTCCTGGATCGGTCGCAACTAGAACGTCTGGGGTGAAATCCTGATATAGGCGATTACACCCGTAGGTCTTACCGTGCTTTTTGAGCAAGTTTAAGTCTACGTCTAGCCTAGATTTTCCGTTACCTAATACAAATGCTATTGTCATAATTTAGCCAAAAAGAAACCACTGTATATTTACTACAGTGGCTCCTTAGACTTAATAAAAAGATATTAAGTATTTTCTACGCTAAGAATTATTGGTGGTCCAGCAACTGCTGCACCGAATGTCCATTGGTATTTAACATCCGAGAAACTCCAAATAAACTTATTGGAAATCCTCGAAGCTCTGATAATCGAACTTCCATCATCAGTTGCTGTTAAAGACATAAAGTCATCTGCTAGCGCACCATCAGCTGAATCAGCTAACGTACAAACTCCAGTGTTAGTACCGTCAGTCACCAAGAACTTACTACGTCCTTTTTGACGGATGATATAACCCTCAAGTTCTGGGTTGGCTCCAATCTTAACTCTTACTTGGATCTGTGATCCAACAATAGCTGTGTCTCCACCGACACCCCCGATGCTTGCTGTTCCGCCGGGAATTGCGATATCAACTAAGATTGATCCGTTTAGTTTTGCTATTTTTAGTGGTCTACCCATTTTGTTTTCTCCTTTTGCCGTTTTAGGGCTACGCGGCTTGGTACCGCATAAATCCATCAAACCTCTTCCGATGGATAACAATATTTATGGCAGACTAACTAAAAATGGGTACGTTGTACTTATTTGACCATGCTTTGACATCGTTCTCGTTATTAACCATCGGCTCGCCCTTAATGTTAAGGCTAGTGTTTAACAACATAGGACAACCTGTTCTTTCATACCATACCTCTAGTAATTTTCTAAATCTTGGGTCGTCGTTCTTTCCTACTGTTTGAACACGACTGGTATTGTCGAAGTGAACAATAGCAGGAAACTCATCGGGTTTCTTGCAACGAGCGACATATTGCATGTATGGAGAATCATATGTTGGCATATCAAAATAAGTTCCTGCATGTTCTTGCAAGATCGCCGGTGCGAACGGTCTGAACTGTTCTCTATGCTTCAACTCATTTACTTTGTCTTTAATGTCTTGTCCTCGAGGATCAGCTAATAAACTTCTATTTCCTAACGCACGAGGACCAAACTCGGCTTTGCCTCTTGCTACTCCGCAGATCTTATTCTCTATTAAATAGTCTACAATCTGTTCTTCGGTAGCAGTATAGCCTAGGTCATATCCCAAGTACGGCCCCGGCCATTCTATGTGTCTGTTCTTAGCTGATAAGACTGCGCCAATAGCAGACCCGGCATCCCCGGGCGCAGGCATAATCCAAACGTTTTCAAAGTGTTTAAATGCGATCGGATTAGCTGCACAATTTAATGCGCAACCGCCTATTAGGACTAGGTTCTCACTGTGAGAAAATTCTCTTGCACATGCTAGAATGGCAGAGAAAATTGTTTCATAAATCCGTTGCGTAGTTGCAGCAATATCATATATGTCTTGCTGTGATGTTAGGTCTGGGCGCCAGTCTTTACATCCTCTGTGTAAATTCTTTTTAAATTTTATTGGCCAAATACTGTCAAAGAAATCGTATTGTATGCTTAATTGCAATTTCGCCGGATCGCCCAATGCTGCCATTCCCATCAAAATATATTCTTCCTCATTCGGCTTCAACCCACAACGTTGCGTCATTGCAGAATACCATAAGCCAACACTATGGGGGAAACTTAAGGTGTACAGTTTAGTAAGTTTGTGACCGGCTGCTCGCCACAATGTTAACGTTTCAAACTCGCCTATGGCATCTATTACTACGATGCAAGCGTTATCAAACGTTGATGTAAAATAGCCCGCTGCGGCGTGGCTACGGTGATGCTTTTGATAATTGATCGGTGCTACTATCCCATAACTTTTGAGATAACGTTGAATGTCGTTAGCAACAAATCCTTGTCCTGCTTTGAATTGACGTAATGATTTAAGGATTGGCTTTTCGTACCAATATAATTTTTGTGGCCAACCAAACTTGGAGGATGCATAGTCTACTAAATCATCGTGTAAGTTTCGGTCGTTTTTAATACGCGAAAAGCGTTCTGCTTCACTTGCAAAAACTAGACTGTTGTCGTTGAATACCGCCAATGCGGCATCGTGACTGTCGGCAGATATGCCCCAGGAAATCATGTTAATATTTACTGTTTGTCTTTAGCTAAAACTAGCATCATATAGTGTTGTTGAAATGTTTTCAAAAGTTCATTCGCTTTTTCTAAATTCTCTGCAATCCGCAGTTCTAAAGCAGGGGACGGTTTACGTTTCATTCCCACATGCAATTTGCTAATTGCTGTGATGTAATATTCAATCGTTTTAACAATCGCGTCAATATCTTTAAAGTATTCGGGGAATTCCAACTTGACGTCCCTGAGCTGCTCGCGGATATCATACCAATCACTGTAAGATTGGATTGTTCTGTATGCGAGATCGTCCATATCTGTAATCCGTAATCCGCTAATAAATACTATTTATAGTAAGGAAAAACATGGTTATGGCAACTAACAACTTTGACGAATGCATTAAGATTATTTTACAGCATGAGGGAGGTTTTGTAAACCACCCCAAAGATCCAGGTGGAGCAACTAATTTGGGTGTTACCAAACATGTCTTTGAATCTTGGGTTGGAAAGAAGGTATCCGTAGATGAAATGCGGGCTTTAACAGTTGCCGACGTTTCACCAATTTACAAAAAGAATTATTGGGATAAAGTACACGGTGACGATCTTCCCAAAGGATTAGATCTATGTGTATTTGATTTTGGCGTCAACGCCGGTCCGGGTCGCGCCGCAAGGTACCTACAAAATCTAGTAGGAGCTGCTGATGATGGACAAATTGGACCGAACACTTTAGCCAAAGTAAATGAATATGTAACTGAACATTCCGTCGAAGTTAGTGTTCATAAGTATCAACAAAGTCGACAGGAATATTACGAATCATTGCACCACTTTGATACATTTGGCAGAGGATGGACAAGACGGGTGAACGAAACTACCGAAAAAGCTATCAATATGGTGAACGCTTAATATTGACTTTGTTGGACATTTTTGTTATAGTTAACTATGAGCGCTGACGTTGGTAATGGATGGGATCATATTGTCGATCCGTTAATAGCTGAGGCTAAACGACTAGGTGCGACAATCCACCAAATAAAAGAGAAGTTCGGCGGCCTACGTTTTTATTATTCATTTAATGAGCAGGTTAACATCACCGATTACGAAACTAAACAACGTCAATCATTCCGTAGCATGGTAGTTAACGCAGAACACGCAAGTATGAAAACATGTGAGGAATGTGGGGTGCCTGGATTTACGGGCGGCGATAATTGGATTAAAACTTTATGTACATTGCACCACATTTCGAGAATGAATTAGTTCGCATAGCTCAATGGCGAAGATTATAGGAAAACGAACATAGCGTCTGAAGCTGAATGGTTAAGCAAGGGTCTCTAAAACTCTAAATAGTGGGTTCGAATCCCATCAGACGCGCCAAATTATAAAGGTAAACTATGACAAACGTAATAAAAAGGTATCACAAGCGAACTTTCCTAAATGATGATCCGACTATGACCGGAATCGTAGCAGTAAGTTTCGAGGTATTCAAATACAAACACGAGAATAAGAATAAAACAAAAAAAGAACGACACGAAATATTTGGGTCGATTGCAATCTCAGATTGTAATCGGTTAATAAGCCTTGATTTTGAGGCCAGTACAAAATCTAGATTGGCTAAAATGAAAAAGAAGCTTGCTAGGCTTAAGGAAGTGATTGTATGTGCCGAAGAATTTATCAAAGATAACGAACACTATATAAATAGAAAGTAGGGCAACAAAACATCCTGTTACAATTGTATACAGATGACAATAGAATTTCGTTGTATACTTGTACACTGTCGAAGGAGATTATATGAACTCATTAACCAAATTAATTGCCGCAGCATTTTTAAGTACCTCATTGTTTGTTTCGGGTGCAGCATTAGCCGATTCTCCGCGTCATAAACAAGGACGTGGCCACGTGTTAGATCATAATAAGAACTACGCCCACAAGCATAATTATCAACGAGGATATACTTATTACTATTCACACAGAATGCAAAACAGACACAGTCGTCGTTACCACGAGCACAACCGTATTGTGTATCGTCATCAGCAGAGCAATATACTAATTGGAATTTTGATCGGTGGCGCTGTTGCCGTGATACTTGATCAACATCATCATTAAAAGGAGAAAGGTATGGAATGGTTATTAGTAGCATGGTTTATTACAGCTAGTGGTTCCGGTTTAAATCAAAATCTCATTACCACACGAATGAACACTAAGAGCGGCTGTGAAAACGTTCTCACCAATGGATATAGCGCAGGTCTGCGTGGCGTTTGTGTTTACGATCCTGTCGAACTGGGAATATAAATTTGACTTCGCTTAAAAAATAGCGTATAAATATACATATGAGCTAGATTAAACAATTAACAGATTTATCGCGGCCTGCGCTTCGGCGGACACGCCGCGACCCCCTAGGGCCGATAGACCTAATACGTTTATCGGCCCTTTTCTATTTAAGGAACCCAAATAATGATTAAACTTGCATGTGATAATCTGGTGTTTCACTTTAACAAAAAACACCTACAAGATCCCGACGTTCCAATGTGGGTGATTAAAGCTAAGGGCGAAACATACTACATTCATCATGTAACTGCTGATGTGCCGTGGACAACAAAAGAGACACCGGATAACGATCACACAAAAGGTAGTCTCAAGTTCAAAAAATGTCTCTGTACAATTGATGATGATAACAATGCTAACCTTACTGTTTTAACCAAAGATGACGCAACATAGATTGAAAAGAATCCTGTACTTATTGAGTTCATGGATGATGATTTTGATAAGATTTTAAAGAATTATCAACATTCAAAAATTATGCCTATATACGGAAGTTGTGGCGAAGAATTCTTTATCTGTGAACTAGAAGATGAGAAAGACTTAACTATGTTAACATTAAAACATCATGAAGAATTTCGGGTATTAATGCCCAACGAGGATCACTATAAACAATACAATGGAAAGAGAGAACAGGAGGAAAAATCATGGCTCGGATCAAATTTAATAAGCCGACTTGTAAAGTCATACAAGAAAGAAACATAAGCCATGGCCCTATTACTAGGTACAGACCTATCGGTGCGACAGAACATGAATATACTTGTGAGATTTACTATGATAAAGAGTTAGCCTGGTTAACACTTCAGGCCGCAGGATTATTTACAATTTATTAATGCGTGGGTGGCAGAGCGGTTATGCATCAAGTTGCAAACTTGAATTAGGTGGGTTCGACTCCTACCCCACGCTCCAAGATTTGCGGGAAACAGGCGAATTATGTCGGCATGACACCATGACCCAAACAGGAAGGTTCGATTCCTTCTCCCGCTCCCAATTCAGAGAAGTACGCTCATCACAAAGTCAATAGCTTCCACAGCTAACCGTGTTGCGATCTCATTGTTTGCTAAGTCAAGTGCAACCTTAGCTTCTTTCAGTTCGCTAAGAAGGTATTCAGCTTCTTCTTTGGTAATGTCGCCTTTTTTGTTGCTGTGAACTACTTCTTGTATCGTGGCAGCAATTGATGCAGCTTGCGGTCCTAATACTTTTAATTCTTCTAATGTTTTTTGTAAGTCCATTGTTATCTTCCTTCCCAAGCGTGACGCAAGGCGCCAATTCTTTCTCTTGCTACTTTTTTAGACAGCTCGCAGAATGCCCGTGTTTTTATTACGTCAGGGACAGACAACTTTTTAGCATTGTTATACATACCAATTATGTTATCTAACTGTGGGTCATGTCTCCAATCGGCATACCTAACTAAAATTTGTAAATCTTCTGCGATAACAGCCCAAGGCAGCCAATATGGAATCATATTCTCTGGGCACGGGATACCTTCCATCATTATGTCAATTTTTACCATCTCAAAAAAGATAATGTTATCATGCTTAGGTGGAAGGAAAGTTGAACATCCTGCTAAGAACATAAAGCTAATTGCTATAAGTAAATTTCTCATTTGTTTACTCCAATAATTGAATTTTCTACAAAGTCTGTGTGACTACTATTTATTGCATAATATTCGCCGTTAATCATCACTTCATTTTTAGATTGAAATGCTTGTTCTAAGTTGTGATTTTGGAATTGAAAAAAGTTATCAAACCATCTTATGTCCTGTATGCTATCCATATC
>Ga0307380_10006224_pt1 | contig 15699 bp, 12 predicted proteins | sample UN3MG_FD_202239 | JGI IMG/M metagenome (GOLD analysis project Ga0307380, IMG submission 202239) | Soil microbial communities from Risofladan, Vaasa, Finland - UN-3 | ecosystem: Environmental > Terrestrial > Soil > Coastal area > Acid sulfate soil | place: Finland: Risofladan, Vaasa | collected...
GCTGCGATCCTCGGGCGCGCGCTTTTCCAGGTCCTCGGCCTGGCGCTCGAAGTTGGCGGCAAGCGCCTCTTCGCCCATCTTCTTGAGCAGGTGCGTCGCCTCGCGCAGCCTGCGCGTAGCCTGCTCGACATCGCCGTCTTGCTGGGCCCACTGGGCGTCCCGCTCGGCCTTGTACACGGCCACGCGGTCAATCAGGCGGACGACCTCGGGATCCTGGACCGCGGGGGTCAGGGATTTCCGGTAGGGCAGCCTGACCTCGCGCCGCTCGGTCTTGCGCTGCTGGGAGCCGAGAGGTCGCCACGAGACCTCGAGGGTCGCTACCTGCTGCGAGCCGTCGGGCAGCTCCGGCAGCCCCAGCTCAGCCAGCACGGCGCTGACCTCGCCGCCGGGCAGCTCGCCCAGCTTGACCCGCGTCCACCCCTGCTCGGTGACGATCTCGTCGAATCCCTTGATCGCCGGCTGAACTTGATACAGGTCCACCACCACCGCGTCGCGCTCGCCCTTGAGGCCGACGGTGACCTCCTGGGCGGCGGTGGCCTGCAGGCGCGCGAGCTCGGCGCTAAGGTGCTCGCCGAGCTCGGCAGGATCCTCGGCGTAGTAGTATTGGCCGCCGCTGCGATCAGCGATGCGGGTGAGGTACTCCTCATCGAAGTCGAGGCCGATGCCGATGGTGGTTATGCCCGCGCCCAGGGTGCGCAGCGCCTCGATGCGAGCCAGGGTGTCGGAGGGATCGTGGACGATGCCGTCGGTCATGATGATGACGCGGGCGACGGCCCCGGGCTGCGATGATCGCTCAACCTGCTTGGCGGCCAGTTCGACCGCCTGCGCCATCCTGGTGCCGTCGCCGAGTTCGAACGCGGTCGAATCGGTCAGGAGCTCGTTGATGACCTCGAACATCTGGCCCTTGTCCAGACCGCGGACCCCGTCATAGACCGTGTTGGCGCGATCGGCGAAGGCGACCACGGAGGCGCTGTCGCTGTCGCCGAGGGCGCCGACCACGCGCTTGATGGCGCGCGCGGCGGTGACCAGGGGGCGGGTGGCGGCGGACTGCAGTTCCTGCAGGGTGCGCCCGGTGAAGATGGCGCCCTCGCGGCGGTCGGCGGTGACCATCCGCAGCTCGCCGCGGCTGCGCGCCAGATCGCTCCAGCGCGCGATCTCCTCCGGCGAGAGCTGGAAGCGCCGCATGGTGCCGCTGCAGTCGAGGACAAAGCAGATGTCAATCGGCACCCGCCGCTCCGGGGCGGCGGAGGGCAGGAGCTTCACTAGCAGGTGCATCTGCCGGTCTTCACCGCTGGCGGCGCCCACCGCTGCCCGCTCGGGGGTGATGTTGATGTCAATGCCGTTGCTCATGTCTTCCCCTGTTCACTTGGTGCGCTTGCCGCGCGCGGCGACGCGCGCGCGCAGCGAGTCGTAGATGCCGCCGAAGACATCCACCTGGACGTCCACCTGAGCTTCATGTCCGTCGGCGGCGCGAAATCCGATGCGCGCGGCGTGGGAGCCCTTGGGCAGAACCTGTGCGTCAACCTTGACGACGAGATCGGCGCTGTCCGACGGTTCCAGGTGCAACTGGCGTGGGGTGACCTCGATCCCCTGGGCTCCGGTCACGAAGCAGGCGACGTCCGCACCCTGCTCCCCGATGTTGCGCACCCCGAGATGCGCCTGCTGGCGCCTGCCAACCTGGAGGTTGACGTAGAGCGAGGCCTGCGAGACTTGCAGAGTCGCAGCCTGCGGCACCACCGCGATGGCGCAAGGGACGGTGACCCGGCCCATTTGGTATGTAATTTCCAGGTCCGCGTGCAACTCCACCCCGCGTTCGCCGATGCGATCAGGGTAGGCGATGACGGTCAGCGGCACCTCGTCCCCGACGAATGCGACCTCGCGTTCCTCGGCGGTGTCCGGCGCCGTCAGCCGCAGCCACTCCGCCCGCACCCGCGCTTTGCCCTCCAGTCTCTGCGCGCCGCGGTTGGTCAGCGTCACCACGCGCCGCTCGTGTCCACGGCCGCTGACCTCGTCGAAGTCCACCGCCGGCGGGTTAAGCTCGAGCGCGGGTGGCCCCTTGGTTCGCAGGTCCTCCAGCATCTCCCGCGCATTCTGGTAGCGATAGTTGCGATCGAAGCTCATGGCGCGGATGAGCACACTCACGAGCCCCGGATGGATGTCGCTCAGTTCGCGCAGCAGCGGCCCCACCAGACGCCCGCTTTGCCCGTCTATGTCATCCTGCGTCGGCCGCCGCCCCAGCAGCATTTCGTAGAGCACACAGCCCAAGGCGAACACGTCTATGCGCCGGTGCGCCTCCAGGTCACCGCGCGCGAGCATGTCGCGGATCTCCGGCGCCATGTATCCGTCTGAGCCGTAGAAGTCAGACTGGCGATCGCCCGGGACGTGGGCCGAGCCCATGTCGAGGATGACGGGGTCGCCGGTCGCGGCGAGCTTGATATTGTCAGGCTTGAGATCGTGGTGGATAATCCCGTGCTCGTGGAGATAGACCGCCGCCTCGCAAAGCTTGAGCGCCCACCTGATGACTTGCGTTTCGGGCAGGTGCGGGTCGCGCTCCAGGATCTCCGCCAGGGTCGGTCCCTCGACATATTCCTGCACCAGGTAGGCGCGATCGTCGAAAGCGAAGTCATCGAGGTAGTCCGGCACCAGCGGATGGCTGCCCATGCGCCGCAGCACCTCCCGCTCCTGTTGGTAGAGGTGCTGGAAGTCCCCCTTTTGCCGGGGATCCGCGGGAATGCGATACTCCTTGAGCGCGACCTTGACGCCGTCGTCTCGCGTCGCAAGGTAAACCAGGGCAAAGGTGCCCCCACCGATGAGGCGCTCGATGCGGTAGCGCCCGGACTCGGGGAGGGCTTGCCCCGGGGTAAGCGCGAGTTCGTCGCGGTATCGTCGCCGCGTGGGCATGGGGCGACCTCACTGGAGGCGAACCGTGAGCTTGCAGTTCTCCCCGAGACGTATCTCGTCGCCGTCAGCCAAGGGCATCTCTTGTTGGCGCGGTATTTGCCGCCCGTTGACAATGGTGCCATTGGTGCTGCCGAGGTCAATGATGCGATACCCGCCCGCGCCCCGCCGGATCTCGGCGTGCCGACGCGATACGGCGGAGTCCATGCTCAGATCAACGTCCGGCCGCAGCCCCGCGGCGGGATCGCTGCGCCCGATGGTGACGACCTCCCGCTCGAGGGCGCAGAAGCCGCCGAGGCCGCCCACGGCGATCTCCAGGCGCGGCCCGGTCGGCGGCGGTGTCGCGGATGACGGCGTCGCCGGCGCAGCCGCGGCCGCCATGCCTGGATCCGCGGGCATCGCCACTTCGGCAGGCTGGCCTTGTTCACCCGCTTCTGCTGGCAGGTCCAGGGGGAAAGCCGCAACTTCGGGCAGGTCAAGCTCCGTATCCGTCAAAGCGCCGCCGCAGGAGGCACAGATCGCTTCGCCGGGCTGAGCTTCCTTGCCACACTCCTGACAGTACATGGCGAACTCCTTGGCCGCCCCGAATATCGGGGCGAGACAACCGCGACTTCAGCGAAATCGCGTCCTTGTTGGGGCCTACTTCGGCGACGCGCCCTCCATCGCCACCAGCATCAGCAGCGCCGCCGTGCATTTCGGATCCTGGTTCCAGGCCTGTTCGAACTGCGCCTTGGCGTCAGCCACCTTGCCCTGGGCGAGTAGTGCGTTGCCCAGGTTGTAACGCAGCGTAGTGCGATCCGGCCCCAGTTTAAGCGCGCGCCGGAAGGCGTTCTCCGCATCCGCATAGCGCCGCGCCGCGTAATATGCCGCTCCCAGGTGCCCTATCACCCGCACGCTGCCCGGCATCGCCTCCGCCGCCTCCTCCAGCAGGCGCACGGCATCTTCAGTATTCCCATGCTTGTGCGCTTGGATACCGGCGTCCGCCGCGCGCGCCGCCTCAGCGCCTGCGCCGACCGCGGGCGAAACGGCCGGCTCGGGTGCCGGTTGCTCGCGGGCCGCCGGTGCTCGCGCGTCCGGCCTTGCGCGGCCCCTCGCCTCGCCCCGCTCGCGCAGGACGCCCGAGAGGGCGATCGCGACCTGCCGCGCCGTGCGAAACCTGTCGCGCGGGCGCGCCGCCAACATGCGCATGATGACGTCGTCCACCGCGGCGGGCACGTTGCCATTGGCCGCGCTCGGAGGCGGGACCTCGGTCCCCGCGGGCATCCCGCCGACCAGCGCCTGCCACATGATGAGGCCCAGGGAGTAGAGGTCGGAGCGGGCGTCAACCGGCAGCCCCATGCCTTGCTCGGGGGACTTGTACGGATAGGGATTGCCTGGCGCCTCCACCAGCATGCTCAAGGGGTCTATGGCCTTGGCGATGCCGAAACCTGTCAGTCGCAGCTCACCGCCATCGGCGACCAAGATCCCGCCGGGATGCAGGGCGCCGTGGGCGATGCCGTTCTTGTGCGCGTGGTCAAGGGCCTCCAGCGCCTGGCCGAGCAGAGCGAGCACTTCCGGCGCCGGCAGGGGCCCTCTCTCCTCGATCATGCGGGCCAGCGGGCGCCCGTCGAAGTAGTCGAGCACCACGTAGAAGTTGGGCTCGTCGTGGGCGAAATGGTTGACATGCAAGATGCCGCGATGGGCGAGCCCCCCGGCCTTGCGCATGCGGCTGTGGAACCGGTCAGGGAAATCGAGGTCGCGCGCCAGCTCGCCGGGTATGACTTGGATGATGACGGAGGCGCCCAGCGAGGGACTGGTAGCCTGGAAAAGCCGGCTCATGGCGTCCCTGCCGATCTCCCCCGTGACCCGGTAGTTGTGCACAATATGCGCCGTCAACTTGTCCACAGGCCCGTCGGCCACCGGATCAACGCCTCCTTCCAAGCAGGTTACGGCTATAGGCTTCTCTCAAGGGGCCGGTTTTCCCTTCCGTCGCGCAGACCGTGGGAGGACCATGGCCGGGGATGCAGAAGCATATCCTTGCGCGCCGCCACCATACCTGCGCTGCCGCAGCAGGGAGCGAGCATAGCTCGTGCAGCGTGCCGCAAGGAAAGGCATGAGTCCGGCCCACGAGGAATGGGAGGGCGCCCTGACCGTTCTCTCCGTCGGGGAGGACGAGGCCACCATCCGCGACTTTCGCTGCGATTGCCGCGGCGAAACCAGTTGCCGCGCAGAGCTGGGGGAGATCGTCCAGTTGCTGGAGCGTCGGCGCGCCGACGTCGCGGTGTTCTACTGCCACCCCGATCTGGCGGGCGGCCTGGTCGAGCAACTGCGCCGCAGCGACAAGAGCGTTCCCCCGATCGTGATCGCGACGCATCCCGACAGCGACCAGGCGGGGGTCGGCGTATGCGTGTGGCTGCCGGGGCTTTCCGCAGCCGCCCATCCCTACGATATCCTGGCGCGGCTCTACCAGGCGCTGTGCGCCGTCCAGGGCGCCGGGCCGAACGGGGGCGGGGACCGATCGGGCTCATCCGTCGTCCCCGCGGGTGACGCCGCTGCGGTGATCGAGGGGCCGGCGCGCGCACAGCCGCCGGCCCGATATGAACCCGCATCGCCGCCGGCGAACCCGCCCGATGGCGCCTCCCCTAACAGCGCAGCGGGCGACTCACCCACAGCGGACGAAGATCCCGCAGGTGCGGTGGTAGTCGGAGCCGATGACGACCGGGCGCCGTCAGCCGAGGTGAGCGAACTCGGCGCCCGCCTTGAGCGAATCCTGGAACAGCGCCTGCGACGGAAACCACACGCCTGAGGAGCAGCGACATGCCGGACAACCGCCGCGGCGTGCGGCGCGGTGAGAGCAATCGGGCGCCCATCATGCGGGCTCCCTCTGAGCAGGGCGCAGGGGAGGACCCACCGGTGCCACTACACGTGCTGGCTCGACTCGGGCGCCTATGGCGCGGCCGAAGCGATGACCTGGCGGACAGCCTCGAAGGCGGGGATCGCATCGCCCAGCTCCACGCGCTGCGCGGTCTGGGCTTCCTTTCCGCCCGCCGCCGGCGGCAGTTGGAGCCAAGCCTGCTACGGCTGTTGGCCACCGCGGAAGAGGAGGTGCGGCGCGAGGCGCGCCGCGCCATGCGCGGCCTGTACTCGCTGGAGCAGGTGCAGCAGCGCATAGAGCACGGTGCGCCCGAACAGCGGGCGGCGGCGCTGCGCGACGAAGCGACGATTCCTTTGCTGTTCCGGGAGGCGGCCGGCTCCGATGCCGTGGTGCGCGACGCGGCGGTTGCCGAGCTGGTGGCGATCGGCGGGGAGCAGGTGGTGTGCGGAGCGATCGAGGCGCTGCAGGTGGACGATCCGGGGATGCACGGCGCTGCGGTGGAGGTGCTGCGGGCGATGGGGGAGGCGGCGAGTTCGCTGCTGGTGCGGGCGTTGGGTGCTCCCCAGCGCGAGGTGCGCTTCGGTGCCATCAAGGCGCTCGAAGTGATACGCGCGAGCCAGGCGTGCCCGCACCTGGTGTCCCTGCTCAACGACCCGGTGGAAGAGATCCGGGGCCAGGCCGCGCGGGTGCTGGCAGCAATGCGTCACCACGATGCCGTGCCCAATCTGGCGCGGGCGCTCAACGATCCCGCGCAATCGGTGCGCATGGAGGCGGCGACGGCGCTGGCGACCTTCGGGGGGCCGGAGGGGGTGCAAGGTCTGCTGGAGTTCTTGCGGCGCTGCAGCGAGGACCTGTCCTTCGAGGTTGCGGATCAAGGCTTCCTGACCGCGGTGGCCGCCATGCCCGATCTGCCGGCAGCGGGCTACCAGGGGGTGCTCGAGGGCGACAACCAGCCGTTCGCGGTAAGCATGGCCCTCGCCCTGGAGGACGCCGGTACCGTCAACCGCTGGCTGCAATCCATTCCCGAGGCGGCGGCCGATGAGCGCCGGACGCTGATGTCGCTGCTGGAGGCGGTGGCGCGGCTCGGGGTGAGGGAGCCGTTCATGGAGGGGCTCAGCCTTCCCGACCCGGAGCTGCGCGGGTTGAGCGCGTGGTTGCTGGGCGTGTGCCGCCACGGGGAGGCGGTGGGAGCGCTCACCGGACTGCTATCGGACACATCGGCGCTGGTGCGGCGGCGAGCCGTGGAGGCGCTGGGCGAGATCAGGGATCCGGCCTGCGCGGGCGCGCTGTCGGCCGCGCTGGGAGACCCGGATCGGGAGGTACGGGCGGCGGCGGTGGCCGCGCTGGCGGACATGGTCGAGACCGGCGCCATCAGCCCGTCGGCGCAGACCACCGACATCATGCTGGCTGCGGAGGCCGAGCAGCATCAGCTCCCGGCGCCGCGGCAGGCGGCCTTGCCCGACCCCCGGCGCAGCAGCTACAGCCTGCCCGCGCGCGTGACTGATGTCCTGGGTGGCCTGGCCCGGATCAGCACGGACGCCGCGCAGATGGGAGTAGACAACGTCCTTAGCGGGGCGTCGGCCCTGGTGCGTGCACTCCACGACCCGGCGGAGAACGTCCGCACCCAGGTGAGCGAGGCCCTGGGGCGATTGGGAATTGACTCCGCGGCTCACGATCTGCTCGACCGCGCTTTGCACGATGACAGCCCCGTGGTGCGCAGCAGCGCCGCGCGCAGCCTGGGCAAGCTCAATGCCTCGGAGGTCGCGCCGGCCCTCATCAAGAGCTTGCAGCACGACGATCCCGACCTGCGTCGGCGCGCAGCCGAAGCCCTGGGCGAGCTCGGCGATCCGCTGGCGGGACCGGCGCTGGTGGCCGCGCTCGAGGACGCGTCGCCGCCCGTGCGTCAGAAAGCCGCACGTTCGCTGTGGCAAATCGCCGACTCCTCGCTGGTCGAGTCCCTGCGCGAGCACCTGCACAATCCGGATCCGAAGATTCGCTGCGCCGTCACCGGGGCGCTGGGCAGACTGCGCGCGCTGCACGCGCTCGAGGCGATCGCCGGCCGTCTGGAGGACCCGAGCAAGTACGTGCGCGCGAGCGCCCTCGGGGCCCTGGCCGCTGTTGGTGCTGAGGCTCGTCACCTGCAGCCGCGCATCGCCGGCAGGTTGGCGGACAGCGACCCATTCGTGCGGGCGCGCGCGGCCCAGGCCTTGGCGGAGATCGGCGAGCCGGGGGACGAGCAAACGCGCATGCTTCTGGCCGCCCTGGACGACGGCGCCGAGGAGGTGCGTCGCACCGCGCGTGCCAGCTTGCTCCAGCTCGCCAATGCAGGCGCGGTGGGGGGGATGGTCCAGGCGCTGGGGGACGATCATCACCGGGAGCGAGTGCGCAGCATTTTCCTGCAGACCGACCTGGCGGTGATGCGGTCGCTGCTGACGACCGCGCGCCAGGCCGGCGATGAGGTGGGGCCGGCGCTATTGGGCATCGTTGCCGACGCGCTGCGGGAGCGGGGATCGATCGAGGACTATCGCCGCGACCTCATGTCGCTGGATCCCACGGTGCGCCTGGCGGGGCTCGAGGCGCTGGCCCTGCTGCGGACATCGGAGGCGATTGATCACATCACCTCCGTGCTGTTCAGCGATCCGCTGCCGGCGCTGCGGGAGAAGGCGGCGCTCATCCTGGCGGAAACCGACGATCCCGCGGCCCTGGCCGCGCTCAAGCGCGCGCGCGACATCATCCCGCAGCGCGAGCAGAGCGCCGCGGGGCGCTCGTGGCCGGGCGCCGGCAGCGCCTAGCGCTCTGAGCCCAACTCGCCTTCGCGGCTGGGGCGGCAGAGCATTACCGCGCAGGTTGCACGCCGCAGCACGGTCTCGAGATCGGGGCTGATGCACCGCCCCGCCGGGGTACGATCAACGACATCCGGCGCCAGCAGGGCGAGCAGATCCACCCCCCGCACTCTCGCCTCCGATACCACCACCGCCCCCAGCGCGCGCGCGTAGCGCACCGCCGAGGCCGCCTTGACTCCGCGGCTGTCGGCCAGTCTCTCCGCCCGGGCTACGAGGTCGTCGGTCTCAGCATCCTTGCCCGGCTCGTAGCGCGGCAGCGGCTCCTTGAGCGGCACCAACTTGACGTGGAGAATGGTCAACTGCGCCCGGTGGGGGCGCACGATGCGGCACACCATGTCCAGCACGTCATCGGCCGCAGGCGTTCCGTCATACACCGTCATCGCGTGGGCATAAGGCATTACCATTGTCCGGGGCACGGCACGCCGTACCCCTACCTCCTGCGCGTACTATACCATGACCCGCCCGTGGCCCTATGATTGCTCAACATGATAGCGCACGTTGGTCACCACCACCCCGGGCTCAAACATCAAGGCGAACTTGATCATCAACCCCGACTGATTGTGCAGCAAGCGGTGCCACCAGCCGGTGGTGGCGAACTCCGGGATCACCACCGTAACCAGGTCCACCCCCTTCTCCGTGCGCACGGTGCGAATGTAGTGGAGGATGGGCTCGGTCAGCGAGCGCCAGGGGGACTTCAGCACCGTCAGCGGCATCCCGACGCGATAGCGCAGCCATTGCTCCTGCACGCGGGCGGTTTCGGCGGGGTCAATCTCGACGAATACCGCCTGGCATTCGGGATCAATGGATTTCGCATACAGGACCGCGTCAATCACCCCGCGATGCAGACCGGGCACCAGCACGATCACCGCGTGACGCACCGCCCGCGGTATCTCGAACCCCTCCATGCTGAGCGCGGCCCCCAGGCTGCGGTAGTGCGCGGCGACCTTGAGGAAGACCAGGATCAACAGCGGGATGAACAGCAAAACGAGCCACGCGCCATGGATGAACTTCACGCCCACCACCACCAATAACACCATCGCCGTGGTTGCCGCGCCCATCCCATTGACGATCGCGCTCACCCGCCAGCCGGTGGTGCGCAGCCTGAGCCAGCGCCGCACCATCCCCGCCTGCGACAGGGTGAAGGAGATGAAAACCCCCACCGCATAGAGCGGAATCAGGTCATGGGTCTTGCCGTGGAACAGCACCACCAGGCCGGCGGAGAAGAGCCCCAGCACTACGATGCCGTTGTTGAACACCAGGCGATCGCCGAGGTTGGCGAGCTGGCGCGGGGCGAGGCCGTCGTGGGCAAGAATCGAGGCGAGCCGCGGGAAACCGGTAAAGCTGGTATTGGCGGCGAGGACGAGCACCATCATCGTCGCGGCCTGAAGGACGTAGTAGAGCAGGCCCTGGCCGAAGGCGGCGCGTCCCAGCTTCGAGAGCACCGTTTCGTGGCCGCCCGGGTGGATGTGGAAATATTGGCCCAGCAGGGTGATGCCGAGGAACAGAGCGATACAGATGCCCGCCATCCACAGCAAGGTCGTCGCCGCGTTGCGCGATTCCGGCGGCCGAAAAGCGGGCACGCTGTTGCTGATGGCCTCGATGCCGGTGAGAGCGGCGCAGCCCGAGGCGAACGCGCGCAGCAAGAGGAAAAAGGTCAGCGGCCGTGCCACCTCGACTACCGGATTTGTCACCGCTGCCACCGGCCCGGCCCCGAACGCCAGGCGCGCCGTTCCCACCATCACCAGCAGCCCGGCGCTGAACACGAACAGGTACGTCGGCCCGGCGAACAGCTTGCCCGATTCCCGGACCCCGCGCAGATTGGCGAGGGTAATGAAGGCGATGAACAGCACACACAGGCCGACGCGGTGCTCGGCCAGGGTCGGCGCGGCGGAGATGACGGCGGCGACGCCGGCGGCGATGCTGACCGCGACGGTCAAGACGTAATCGGTAAGCAGCGCCGATGCCGCGAGCATCCCCGCCGGCAGCCCCAAGTTGTCGCGCGCGACCGCGTAAGCTCCGCCGCCCGAGGGATAGGCCATGACCGTCTGGCGGTAAGAGATCGCGACGATCGCGAACAACGTCGAAATGGCCGCCCCGATCCAAGGCGAGAAGCCCAGCGCGCTCGGTCCCGCCACCGCCAGCGCCAGCAGGATCTCCTCGGTCGCATAGGCGCAGGAAGAGATGGCGTCGGAGGCAAAGACCGGCAGCGCCAGCAGCTTGGGCAAGCGCTCGTGTGCCGCGCGCGAGGTGGGCAGTCGCTCACCCAGCAGAAGCCTGCGAAGGAATCCTCCCAATCCGGCCATTTGCGGTAGCTTCTCCCGTTCGCAGCGGACGTTTCCACGTCCGAGGCTCGGCTTCCTCTGGAGGTCGGAAACGCAGGGAGATGCGCAGCCGCGAAGGCGAACGCGCCGTCAGCCGTTGAGAGGAAGTGCGGAGGGGAGCATGGTCACGTGGAAGTCAGCAGCGACCAGCTTTTCAACGTCGTGCGCGGGACCCACGGAAAGCACCGCGACACCGTCCGCTTCCACCGCCTGGTCAATACGCTTCGCGACGTAGGCGTCGCGGGCCGCCACCAGCTTACGCTCGTTTTCCTCGTACAGTCTGCGGGCCTTCACGCGGTTGTCCAGGCTCGGTGCTGCGAGGGCATCGCGCAGCAGGCGGTCTCGGTCTCGCAGTAGCCGCGGATCCTCAGTCTGCTCCAGCCTCGCTCCGCGCCCTACCAGCTCCAGCACCAGTTTGCAGTTGGGGCTTCCCTGGCTCGCCATGTCCGTGACGATCCGGAGCGCGTCTCGCCCGCCGACGGACAGCCCCTCCAGGAATACATGGACATCCGCCAGCGAGGCGCCCGCATGCCTCGCGTTGAGTGTTTCCATCAATTCGACGCGCATCCGACCCCAGTGTGCCCCGAATCCCGCGTCCGCCTCCGATTCGCGCTCGCCGATCGGCGCCTGTGCCATGATGTCTTCTGGGCCAAGCCCGGCAAACGGGATCCTCACTACTATCAGCATCCGTGCCACGTGTGCCTCCGCCTCTTGCCGTGCCGACGCTGCCAGGGTGCAGCACGCCGCAGCCCATCCCATCATTCCTATACCCCAACCATCGTGGCTGCTGACGAGGGACCGCCCGAGGCTTGTGCGCATCTGCAGACATCAGGGTTTCCCGTTTCGAAGAACGCAGGACGCAACAAACCCATGGACGTTCTGATCGCCGCACTTGACACTACGGCAGGGTGGGGGAGAAGCCGCCGGCGGGACGGGGTAACCTATGCCCCTTCAATCAGCCTCAGTCGCGCCCCATTGAATCGCATGGCATCGCCGCATGCAAACATGTGAGTGCCCACCAGCGCTGCGGTTTGGAGCACCACGATGCCGATGGCCAGAAGAAGGCCGCCGCCAACGATCCGACCTGCTGTCCGGTGGCTTCGATGTAGGCGTGAGAACAGCAGTAGGATAAGCAGCGCGGCGGCGGCCTTCAATCCGAAAGCCACGAGGAGATGCATCCCCTGATAGAACGGGTTCAGTTCCTCGGCCCATCCGGTGCGGGTCAGGATCTGCGTCGAGCCTTCGTCGAGCGCGTTAAGCCCGAGCCAAGCCCATGCGAACTTTGTCATTCGAAGCCACCCTGTCTCTCACGCCTTGTTGTCCGGCGCCCCTGGCTAGGGGAGGTCCTCGCGGCTCTCATCCTCGTCGGTCCTGCCTTCTTCCCACCTCCTTCCCTTGCGTCCGATAATAAGGGTTATGTTAACACGCGTCCGACAGGGATAGTCGGCCGGAGCCCGGAAGGTTGCCTGGTGCCCTCCTTTTCCCCTATAATCGACGGGTCAGGCTCATGAGCAGGCAAGGTCGAGGCAGCGTGAGAATCGTCTCCGGGCGGAACGCCGTGTTGACGGTGTTGCGGATGGGCGCCGCAGTGCGTGAGGTCATGATAGACGCCGCGGCGGCCGGAGAGAAGGCGGCGGCTATCGTCGAGGCGGCACAGCGCGCCGGCGTGCCGCTGCGGCGGGTGGACAGACGAGAGCTGGAGCAGCGCGCGGGGGCGAACCACCAGGGAGTCCTCGCGGTGGCCGAAACGCTGCCGGAGATGAAGCTGAAGGACGTGCTGACGCGGTGCGCGGATCAGCGGCGACCGCCGTGCATCGTGCTGCTGCGCGAACTGCTACACGAGCACAACCTCGGGGCGATCTTGCGCACGGCCGACGCCGCCGGGGCGGTCGCGGTGGTGCTGCCGAGTCACGGCGCGGCGGCGCTGGGCGCGGAGGCGGCGCGGGTGTCAACCGGAGCGGCGGAGACGGTGACAGTGGTCCGTCAGAGCCTGACCCAGGCGCTGGCGGTGCTGCGGCGGGAGGGGATAACGGTCATTGGCGCAGAGCCCGAGGGGAACACGGACTACTGGGATCAAGACCTGAGGGGGCCGGTTGCATTCCTGCTCGGCGGCGAGAATCGCGCCTTGAGCGGGCCACTGCGGGATGCATGTGACGCGCTCGTTCGCATCCCGATGGTTGGGCAGGTTACGTCGCTGAACGTCAGCGTCGCGTGCGCGCTGCTGCTTTACGAGCGGCTGCGGCAATCCACCACCGGACGGGTCAGGCCGGATTGCCCTTGAACCGGCGCACCGCCTCCTCGTAGCGATCCCATCGAAGGTGCAGGTGGATGCCGTGGATGGCGCACAAGCCGTAGAGGTACCACGCGAAGGTCGGGAAGGATAGCCAGGTAAGCACCAGACCATAGACTGCCAGGCTGGCGCCGAAAGCCGAGATGATGATAGCGGCCACGCCCACCCGGCTTTCCGCCGTCTGGGGGGTTATCCCCTCGGCGGTCCTCCCCCACCCCTCGCTGAGCAGCAGCCCCTCCATGAACAACGACACCGCATAGCCCGCGACCCCCACGCCGAGCATAGCCCAGCCCAAGAGCGGAAAGTTCACGCCAGCCGGAGATCCGACCAACGGGGCGACAGCGAGGTCCAGAACACCCTGCGCCTGTTTGTGAAAGATGATGAACGGCGCCAGCTCCCCGACGTACATCAACGCCGACACGATCCGTGCCGTGCCCAGGCTCAGGCGGATTCCGCGCGGTCGCGCTGTCGGCCCGTTGCCGTTGGCACCAGTAGTTCTGTCGGAACTCATGTGGGCATCATACCATGCACAGTCCCTGGTGTGAATCGCCAATTCTTCTGACAGCGCCGGTATGGACCACGCCTCAGGGCAGGCAGCGCCGGAAGGAAACCGCACTGCCCCGCCGAAGGTGCACCCGGTAACCAAGCCTCGATACCGGAGGGCGTCATGGCGTCTTACTGGATGTGGGCGCTGGTCGCGGGCGGAATCATTGCCTTGGGGGGCGCGATGGCCAGCCGCTTGGCCAGTGACCGACAGGCGCCCGCCTTCCGCTTGTCAACGCTTCCCGCCGTACTGAGCGTGCTTCTCCCCGTTATCGCGTTCTTATTGTGCTTGCCGAGCACGCGCCCCTTTGCCAGTGGAACCGATATGGGTTACGGCGCGCTCCTGGGGCTTGGCGCCGCGGTCATCGCCCTGATAGTGCTCCGGCTCGCCAGGCTGAACGGCTACCCTGCGGCTGCCGTTGCCGCATCGGCCGCGCTGGGCGGCGTGACGGTTATGTGGGTGAGCGCCACGCACCTGCTGTTCCCGGGTGATCCCGTATATGCCTTGTACGGAGGAATGGCGGGGGGGGCTGCTGGCCATTCTACCCTGGCTGTGGAGCTTGCGCCAAACGCCCGAGAACCGGGCGCTGCCGGCGCTGGAGTTCTTCGGCCTTACCATCGCGGTGCAGGGCCTGGGGGCGCTGCTGGCGATCGAGCGCTACAACTCCAGCGCACTGCGCGCGTACTGGGGGTTGCCGGTGCTGGCGCTTGCCGGCGGGCTGCTGGGAGCGGTTGTGGCCGCGCTGCTGCTGGGTCACGTGGCTAAGCCCGATGAATCGGGCCGCCACCCCGGCCTGCAAGGCTTAGGGGCCTGGAACCGCAAGGCGGCAGCGGGCGCCGCGGCGCTGGTGATCGGCATCGGCTTCGGGGCGTGGGCCGGTGGGGAGGCTCTGCTGGCACAGGGGCACGAGCCCATCTTCGGCTTCGACCGTCATCTCTACCGCCTGCTGGCCGCCGGATGGCTGGGCTTTGGCTTGCTCGCCCTCCAGATGGGGGCCGGCGGCAACCGGCGCGCCTTGCGCCTGACCGTCCCGCTGCTCGGGGTGGCCCTCTTGGTAATCGGCTTCAATCTCGCCGGCGGTTACGGCGTCTCGCTGGCGCTGTCGGCGGGCCTCGCCCTCGCGCTTCCGTTATGGTCACTGGGAGAGGAGCGGGAAGCCGGTTCGGCCTTTGCGTGGTTGGGAACCCTGGGCGTCCTCTACATGACGTACCGCCTGTTCCTGACCGCTTTCGGCGACCAGTTCAACGCCGGCGCCGCGCTCGACCTCGGTCGCCACTACGTGTTTGTCGGACTGGCGGTCGGGTTGCTGTGGCCAGCCGCCCTTCGACAGGCTCAGGGTCGCCCCGCATGTGCGAGCGAGGGCCGTCCCGAGCAGAGTCGAGGGGCCGCGGTCCGAGGGGCGCGCGCGACACTCGCGGCGACCGCCCTGCAGTGCGCCGCCCTGGTTGTGCTGCCGGTGGTGGTATTCGTGGTCTTCGGTCCCAAGGGCCTGGTGGGGATCATCCTGGGCCTGTGGGTAAGCCAGCTCATGCTGCCCACCGTTGCCACTGCACGAAGCGGCGGGGAGGCTGTTTCGCTACCAGGCACGGATGAGGAGCGCCGCTGGGCGCCGGCGGGAGTGGCGTCCCTATTCTTTCCACTGGTCGCGGTGTGGGCGCTGATTATCCCGCGCTGGGGCGACTTCATGCTCGACCTGCCGCGCTGGAGTCGCGGCCTGATCATCGGCGCGGCTGTTGCGGCGGCGATCATCACATTGGGCCTTGCGGGGCAACGCGGACGCCCTGCCGCACCCGGCGCGCCGACGAAGCAAGAGGATTGAGGCCATGCGCAGCCCTTCGACAGAGTTTACCCCTTCGCGTTGCTGCTATGTAAGAGTCAAGGCTCTTTTTCCGAGCGTGCTGTTTTTAGGTATTGGTTGATGGCACAGACTGGTGAATGCGCTGAGCAGG
>Ga0307380_10006225_pt1 | contig 15698 bp, 12 predicted proteins | sample UN3MG_FD_202239 | JGI IMG/M metagenome (GOLD analysis project Ga0307380, IMG submission 202239) | Soil microbial communities from Risofladan, Vaasa, Finland - UN-3 | ecosystem: Environmental > Terrestrial > Soil > Coastal area > Acid sulfate soil | place: Finland: Risofladan, Vaasa | collected...
TAGGAAAGTGAGAAGGAACCCAATCGAGGATCACACCAATACCGTTTTGATGGAGGTGGTCAATAAGATACATGAAGTCCTGAGGTTTTCCATAGCGGCTTGTGGGAGCAAAATATCCCTTACCCTGGTATCCCCAGGAACCATAGAAAGGGTGCTCCATAACCGGTAAGAATTCCACATGGGTATAGCCCATACGCTTTACATATTCAGCCAGCTTCTGGGCCATTTCGCGGTAGTTTAGCGGACGGTTCTCTTCTTCGGGCATTCGCATCCAGGACCCCAAGTGGACTTCATAAATGGAGATGGGAGAATTAAGTGAGTTATGATTGTGACGGCTCGCCATCCATTCCCTATCTTCCCACGTGTAATTAAGGTCACAAACGATCGAGGCAGTTTTGGGCGGAATTTCGTTGTAAAATGCAAAAGGGTCAGCCTTATCTACGCGGTAGTTATTATATCTTGAGAAAATATGATATTTGTAAGAGGCACCCTTGCTTATGCCGGGGATAAAACCCTCCCATATTCCAGAGCTTCCTTTCGGCATAAGTAAATGGCTGGCCGTGTTCCAGCCATTAAAGTCTCCAATAACTGAAACTTTCTCGGCATCCGGAGCCCAAACTGAAAAATACGTCCCATTAACACCATCTATATTTAAGGGATGAGCGCCCAACTTGTTGTAAAGACGATAATGTTTTCCCTCATTAAAGAGATAAAGGTCGTCCTCAGTCAGGAGGGTTATGTCATACCGCAGGAGTTCTCCCGGTTTTTTTTCGAGATTTTTTTTGCTGATTTTTTTCTGTGCCATAATGTAAACCCTTTAAATATAGATAATTTATCATAATTATACACCTTGGTCAATATAATTGCTTTCATCTGCTAAAAGCGCTTTTCATTTCTGAGCACGAGATTTTTCAAATGAAAACAACTGAGCTTTATAAGAAGCTCGCTTTTTTTCTGTTATTGAAAAAGGATGTGGTAGGTTAAGATATGATAGGGATTTACTATACAAAAACATCCTCAAAGGAGTGTCTTGACATTTAATAAAAAAACAGTAGATTATTTAAATATAACAACTATCTTATGTATCATAGATAGAGATTTTCAAATACCCATATAAGGAGATAGCTGTGACAAGGAAATTAACAATGATTATGGCTGGGGGTAAAGGGGCAAGACTCTTCCCACTAAGTAGAGACAGGGCTAAACCTGCTGTGCCCTTTGGCGGCAGATTCAGAGTGATTGATTTTGTCTTAAGCAATTTTACAAATTCTGGATTATATAGAATAAAAGTATTAATCCAATTTATGTCAGAATCACTCAACCGCCATATCTCCTTGGGATGGAGAATGAGCAGTCAATTAGAACATTATATAGACATCGTCCCTCCCCAGATGCGTAGGGGACACTCGTGGTATCTTGGGACTGCTGATGCCATCTATCAAAATATAAATATTATAGAGAATGAGAATCCTGATTATATCTTTATCTTTGGAGGAGATCACGTTTATAAAATGGATGTGAGGCAGATGCTGGACTATCATATCGAGAAGGGTGCTGATCTTACTATTTCTGCGGTACCCATTTCTCTTCATAAGGCAAGTGAAATGGGAGTGATTGAGGCTGACCCCTACGGTCAAATAACAGGCTTCATTGAGAAACCCAAAAACCCCAAACCAATGCTTGAAAAAAAAGATATGGCATTGGTTTCCATGGGGAATTATATCTTTAAAAGAGAAGCCCTTCTTGAGGTGCTCGAGAAAGATCACCATGACAAAGATTCAGCTCATGATTTTGGGCGAAATATTATCCCGCAGATGATTAATCAATATAATACATATGCCTATGACTTTATGACAAATCATTGGCCAGGCATGGAAGAGAAGGAGCGGGGATATTGGTGTGATATAGGAACCATAGATACATACTGGGAAGCAAATATGGACCTCTGCAGTGTCACCCCCAGGCTCAATTTATATAATCAAGAATGGCCTGTAAGAACCACAAGGCTGCATTACCCCCCTTCAAAATTTGTCTTCGCCAATGAACCTCAGCGTAGAGTTGGTCGGGCAACGGACAGCCTTGTCTCTGAGGGATGTATCATTAGTGGTGGATATGTTAATAGAAGCGTGCTTTCCCCGGGTGTCAAGATACATAGTTATACCCGTGTAACCGATTCCGTTTTAATGGAGGGGGTTGAGATCGGAAGGCATTGCAAGATAAAAAAGGCAATCATTGATAAAGATGTATATATTCCTCCGTATACGGTTATAGGATATGATCTTTTACATGATAGAAAACACTACCATGTAACTGAATCAGGGATTGTGGTTATTCCAAAGAAAGAAAAAATCCATCCGGAAGATTAGGGCATGAGAGATTTATATCACAGTCCTTTCAAAGCGTTTACATAAAATTTATTGATATATTCCATGACCATCCGCCGGGATGAGAACCGGGGAGCGCTACTCTTTATCGACTCCTTCATCACTTTAACCCAACTGTGTGGAATCCCGTCCTCAGAGAGATTGTAATAGAGAGGAATAATCTCATTTTCGAGGATTTCATAGATTGCCTCGGCATCTTGCATATCCCGGTTGCCGTCTATTTTATCTTCGCCAAAAGCCCATCCGTTTTTCCCATTGAAACCCTCTAGCCACCAGCCATCCATTATGCTCAGGTGAGGGACTCCATTGAGTGCGGCCTTCATCCCGCTGGTTCCGCAGGCCTCCATAAGCGGCACAGGATTGTTAAGCCAAACATCCACCCCATGGACCATGTACTGGGCAAGCTGTTCAGTGTAATTCTCCACAAAGGCAATACGTCCCCCCATCTCGGGATCACGGCAGGTGTTAAATACCTTTTGCAAGATTCTTTTGCCTGGTTCGTCTGTAGGATGAGCCTTGCCGGCAAATATAATCTGTAGGGGCTTCCAGCGATCATTCAAAAGCCTTTTCAGGCGTTCCAGATCAAAAAGAATCAGGTCTGATCTCTTGTAAGTGGCAAAGCGACGGGCAAAACCAATGGTTAATACCGAGGGGTCCAACAAGTTTCCCTTGGCTAAGACAACAGAAGGGCTCACTTTCTCTTTTGCCCAGCTTCGTCGTGCACGTTCGCGGATGATATTGATCAATTTCATCTTTAACCAGTAATGGGTCTTCCATAGCTCCTGGTCAGGAATCTTGTCCACAAGCCCCCAGACCGCTGGGTTGTCATGATCAGAGAGCCAGGTTGAACCAAGATACTTATTAAAAAGGAGTTCGATCTTTGGTTCAATCCATGTTGGAACATGAACACCGTTTGTTATATAATCGATCGGAACCTTCTCCTCTGGTAAGTTCGGCCAAAGACTCTGCCACATGCGACGGGCCACTTTCCCGTGCTGTTTGCTGACCCCATTCTTATATTCCGACATCCTGATGGCAAAGGCTGTCATATTGAAACCAGCTTTCGGTTCCTTGGGGTTGAGTCCCAACTGGAAAAAAGAATCGTGATCGAGCCCAAGTGCGGGCCAGTAGGAATGAAAATATTTTTCTATCATAGGAAATGGAAATACATCATGGCCAGCTGGCACTGGGGTGTGCATCGTAAATACAGAAGTGCTTCTCACCTTCTCAACCGCTTCTTCGTAATACATTCCTTCCTCCACCTTCTCCCTAATCCGCTCCAGAAGGGCAAAGGCAGGATGACCTTCATTGAGATGAAAGATGGATTGCTTGAGACCCAGAGTGTTCAGGACCTGGGACCCTCCAATACCCAGAACGATTTCCTGACGCAATCTTTGTTCAATATCGCCGCTATAGAGACGATCTGAAATCCCTCGATTCCAGGGGTCGTTGATTTCTATATCCGTATCCATGAGATAAAGGGATATACGACCCACCGCTATCTTCCATACAGCCACATGAATATGGGGTTCAATCAAGGGGACTTTAACAAGGAGTTGTTCTCCTTTATCGTTTGTGACCTTTAATATCGAGGCTGCATCCCGATCAAGAATTTGTTCCATGCTCTCCTGCCAGCCATCCTCACGAATTTTCTGTTGGACATAGCCTTTCGGATACATGAAGCCGATTGCCACTAAAGGTATCTTTAAGTCGCTGCATTCCTTGAGGTAGTCACCAGCTAAAAAACCCAGTCCACCAGCAAAAAAGGGCAGGGAATGGTGTAATCCGTACTCTGCTGAAAAAAAGGCAACGGAGTAATGGTTTGAAGAGTTCTCCGCAGGCCAATTTTCTTTCTCATTCATGTATCTTTTGAATTCAGCGAGTACTGACTCATAGAGGTGCATGTAGTCAGGGTAACTTGCCGCTGCATCAAGGAATTTTTTGGGAAGCTCCTTAAGCATCTTTACCGGATTATGGCCGCTCTCTTTCCAGGCAGGACGGTCGAGTTTCTTGAAGAGGATTCTCGCTCTGGGATGCCAGCTCCACCATAGGTCAGTGGCCAAATCTCCAAGCCCAATCAAACTCTCTGGAAGCCTAGGAAAAACATTCTCTTTGTCTTCTATCATAGTCGCTCTTTTTTAATACGCTATCCAACAATTCTATTCTTTTCTTTATTTTCTCTCAGAAATTTATCGCAATCGCTCAAAGTCCCAAGGTACACTTAAATCAACAAGTCTTATAAGACATTCAAGCTTTTGATTCTATCCGAGACTTATTGATTAGTCAAGAAATTAGAAGATTAAGTTATGTTGGTCAGAGTTGGGCGGAGGCGGATATGTTCCTTTTTTCCTCGTTCACTTGAAAAACCCCTAAAAAGCAGAGGGGGAGATGAGAAAAACTTCTTGATTTTCTTGCTTTTTGTATTCCTGAAAGATCTAAAGGGGATTGGTGATATTTTTTATCACAAATTTATCACAGTCTACTATCCCATTGCTCATCCGACAATTTCATAATTCTTATGTATTCTTCTAATAAAGATTGCTGGTATTTATCTTCATCAAATTTTATAGCAATATGGTACTCTTCAGCGCTTTTCTCTTCGCACCGCACAACCTTTCCAGAAACATTTATCAAAGAATTTAAATGTGGTAATAAAAGACCAACATAGATTTTAGAGTCCTTAGCATAGGGTTTGTTAGAAAGAAATTTTGCTCCTAAAGTAGAAACATCATAGATCTTTCCTCTCAGTTCTCTTTGAGGTTGCATATTAATAGGGTATACATCCATAACAGCAGAATGGAGAGCTGTTCTTGGAACTCGTCTTTTCTCTTTTTGTTCTACCAATGAAAAAACCCTCCATAATTAAAAACCAAAAAAACCCAGCCTCTGATATGACATAAGAGCTGATAACTTTTATCAGTAAATAAAAATCATGTCAACAATTTTTTGTAATTTTAATTTATTGCAGATTATTTATGTAAACTAAAAATATTTATAATTACTTGAATTTTAAGATTTTAAAAATATTCTTTTTAATTAGTAAATATTATGTAAACTAAAATCTTCCTTTGAAGTCTTAAGGAATGTTAGAAAGGCAGGATTGAGTCAATGAGGTTTGCGATTTTTTATGTTCATTTCTTGCTTGTCCAAGAAACGAACCAAAGAAGGACACCCCCGTCGATTTTCTTAACGGGATTTGCCTTTGCTCGCTCAAAGAAGCAGCAAACTCAGCCTTCGGTTTCAGACAGCTGCTTCTCTTTTCCTCACTCGCTTGTCAAATCCCTAAAAATCGAAAGGGGGATTAAAAGACCCCCTCCTCCTGCTCTCATTTCAGCCTTTGGAGTCCCTTATCCTTGAGTTATCTCGCCTCGCATATGGAAATCTTATTTTTTTAACTTTTTTTCTAAACCATTTGACACACGAATGAAACCCCGTAATTTCTCCATCATTTTTCGTAAGTCCAATATATCTAAGTTAGCTTTTGATTTTGAGACTTTAAGTGCAACTTTTATTTTGTCTGCTGTAACTGTATCATTTTTGTTCTTTCTTTTATATTCTAAGCAATTTGAGTATTTTCCCAGACTTATTATTGATTTAACGTTTGAATGGGTCTGCTTTATTGCCTTTTCTAATAATTTTGGGTCAATGTAATTCTCGATCTCTCGACCTTTGGTCACCCAAGCAAAACCTTGGCCTTTATCAAATTCTTTTTGAAGTCTCTTCTTTGTTTTGTTAATACGATCCGTAGATTTTGACATATCACTATCCATAACAATACATATATTTCTATTCAGTTTTCTTAGAGAAATAAAATCTTCAATTGATGAATCTTCAGCAGATAAATGACTCGCCAGCCTCCCTCCATAAAACATGATTGAATAATGTATTCCTTCAATCAAGCTCGGATCTATTGATTGTAACCAATGATTAAGATAAATCCTATCAGATGGGCCTTCTACCCATATAATAGAATTTGACTGTAATAAATCAGAAGCACGATATCCTAGATCATTACAAATAGTCGATTTTTCTTTTGGTGAAATTGCTGATTCTATTATAGAGTTACCCTTATCATATTTAATATGAAAAACTGCAGCATTAGGAGTATCCATAAAATGAGCAGAATGAGTTGATATTATATATTGGTTGTCGGTCTTTTCTAACAAATAACAAATAAGTTTCTTTTGTAATACAGGATGTAGATGTAATTCAGGTTCTTCTATACATAATACATGATTTTTTAATACTGTTGCAGCTGCTGCTAAAATTATAACTTCATGAACCCCTGTTCCCATTGAGTCTAACGGTAATGTTTTACCATCCATATAAACATTGATCATATCTCTCTGATACGGAATTTCAATTGAAACACTATTATTACCTAAGACTTCTCTTGCAAATTCATTAATTTGATCAAAACTCTTCCTGAGATGTGGCTCATTGTATGATGGATTCTGAATTTTTGCTAAACTATGAATTATACCTTCTCCGCTGTAATCTGGCGTAGCAACTGTTTGGCTAACCTTCCTTATTGCTGGTATCATCTCAATTTTTGGTATTTCAATATTTACTGGGCTTAAGTGTTTTAGTGATTCGGGTATCCAATGATTTTCAAGTGAACCACCAGAAGTCCCAGTCGATTGTGACCACAAATATCTCCACTCTTCAGGAGAAAGAATATTTTCTTGTATTATTTTCTTTATCCAGTCCGGACTAAAAGCATATCCAGATTTAAATGAACTCTGTGGTTGATATATAAAAAATGCAGCTCTCGAGCCATCAGTGAATAATTTAGCTGATATTAGTCTATCTATAAGCTCATCACGCCTTTGATCTTCTCCTCGCCTATGACTAATCATATCTTTTATAGCCGAATATTTGGGACCTTCTAAGTTTAATCCAATACCGAACTGAAAGGAAGATTGTTCAGGTCCCTTATAAGTATCCAATTCTGAGAATTTTAGTTCAGAGGGGGGCTTACGGCCTCTAATTACGTTCACTAAATCTACATAATGTTCTTTAAGAAATTTAAGAATATTAGATTTGCCCGAGTTATTCTGACCAATAAGGATATTTATTTTTTGAAGTGGTCCAAACTTTTGTAGTTTACTTCCAAAACTACGGTAACCTGATAAAGCTATTCCGTCAATTAACATTTTATATTTTCCTTTTCAAAAAAATTTTAAATAAATAGCCTTAAATATCTATAATGTTTTATAATTCATTTTAGCACCATATCAAGGAATTTCAATTGCAAAAAATGCTTTTTTGTATTATAAAAATTAATAATCATTCTTTACCTTTGCTTTTTAACTATTCTATCTCTCCTTTTAAAATAAGGAGATTATAAAGATGTCTAAATGGCTCTCCAAATGTTTATGTTTTAGACTTTGTTTTATTTTGTTGATTCTCTCTCAATTCTTCGCAACCTCTTCTGTATGTTCACAAATAATTATTACTGATGAAGAGCTATCATCAGAACAGATACTTTTTACATCCCCTTTAATTGGTTATAGAGAGATTTATCCAGAATTTTTTAAGCTTGCAAGGTATTCTCGTCCTTATTTTAAAAGTTCTATTAGTGCGTCTTTAGAAGTCTATGAGCCTAAAATTGCTATTCCAGCTCATATTTTTATTGAAGCAGCAATGGCAGATCTAATAGTTAGAAATAGACTTATGAATTTGGAAACTGATCCCTCAATGTCAACAAAAGAGGCTATGATGTTAGCTTTAGAAGCTCAGAGAGCTCACCCTAAACAACTTGAAGCAGAATTAAAGAAATTAAGAAAAAGCCCAGAAAAAATAATTATTTCTCCTCTTTTTGAAAAAAGAAGAATGAAATATCCTCCACAAGCTCGTTTTTCACCTTTGCTCGCAATGATGAGCGATCCTTTAGAGATTGACCCATCACTAACGTTAAACTTTTTAGGAACAGAGCTTTTTGAAAAATATGATAAGCTATCAACCTTTTTTGAAAAGATAGGTAATGAAAAAATCGAATTTATAGAGTTAAATCCAGGTCCTTTTTACACTTTAGAAAAATCTTATGCCAGTCTATCAAAAGCATTATACTTATCCCCTGCTCAATTCTCGCATAATCTCATAGAAATTAACTCTTCTATGAAAAAATATCCGAAACTTGCAAGGACTACTCAATATAAAGGAGGCGAGATAACTTTTGGAAGACCGTTGGTATATAAAGCAAGGGAGAAAGGTCTTATTATCGAAGATTCTATCATATTAGAAAATGATGTTTATTGGATTGAGTTTGCAATATCTTTGCGAGATGTCGATTGCGAAAAAATAGAAAATATAAACTTTTTTGTTATAGCTCCATCAGAAACTTTTACATTACAATTAATACCTTTAAGATTTAGTAAGGAGGAAAGTATTACAAGCACTCTTAAAACGCCTGAAGTAAAAATAAAGGGGATAGGTATTGGGGAAATTTATAAAAAAGAAATATATTATAAGTCATTAAATCCTACAATTATAGCTACTGGTCTTCAAGAAAATGAATTTTCGTGGTTACTTACAGGCGATGCAGTTGGAATAGGCTCTAAAAGATTTATTGCAATATTAGCGGTGCCTAAAAATAAAGATTCTTTATCTCTTCAATTGCAGGTAATAGCACAAACTAAATCTAATATGTCTATGCAAGGTAACAAAATGTCAACAGAAATTAAAATTGTGGAAATAAAATTTAAAAAATCTGCTAAATAAACTGCTTCCATTTTCTTTTTTGCCTACCTTCATTTCACCCATTTTTTATTATTTTTATTAATGATAAAAAGTGCTTAAAAAAAGACATCTTTTCCCTTTTAAAAGGTGGGACTTAGTTAATAAATCATTGCGTTTTTATTATTTAATTTTAATCTTTTGATTTATAATAATTTAAGGAAAATTTGATAAAAATATTAGTGAGAAAACAAACTAAAAACTCATCTGGATTATCAACGGGAAGAGGCAATAATCTGGCAGGAATATTACGGTCTGGCATCTTTACCCCGGTATTTATTCTACGGATAGTAGTGTGTTGGAGTAGTGTCATCTTCATTTAAATCATTGATAATATAAATAATTACTCCTGCAAATAACAGAGCCAGACCTGCCAGGATTAGATTCCGAAGCCATAACGGAATTCCATTATCGTCATCATCATCTTTATTTGCATCTGTGCCAAGCTGACCTGAATCTGCATACATAATAGGATGATTAGTGCTGTTCAATGCAACACCGTTGACCCTGTAACCAGAACAGCCAACCACATTGACAAGGAAATAGAGACAGGCAACCGTTAGAACAAGTTTCTTGTTGAGGATTTTTCTTATGGCAGGAATATTACGGTCTCGCATCTTTACCCCCCCTCCCAAAAGGTAAAAGTTAATCAAAAGATGCAGAACCAGGAAGATAGAGTATTTAGATTACGCCTTAATATATATTTGTCAAGTAAAAATAGCAGGAATTTAAAGTATTACTGCTGATGCTTCTCTTTTAACGACCAAGCTCACTGGCTGGCCGTGCAGCCTTGGAAAGACTTTACGCGGATTTGAAGCGTGTGGGAAGCCTCGAAAAACCACGCGTGCCCGCCAGTCCGATGGAGTGCCTTGTTAGGCCATTTTTTAGAAGAAGTATCTCACTGAAAGAAAAAACTCATGTGTTTTTACGTCAAACGTTAGTGGTGAAATTAAGGTGGAAGTCCCATCATTGCAAGAGAGACTTGATTTTGCTTCCCCATAATCAGCATAAGAGTATGAAGCATCGAAGACGAAGTGCTTATAAATAGGGTATGTAGCACCTAATGTAGCTTTCCATGCAAAATTACTTTCAGTATTTCCTGCAATATTATCTTCCACATCAGGAATAAACGTAAATTGACCAAGCTTGTTTCTAGCATACCCCAAACCGAAACCTATATAAGGCCTTAATTTCCAATCTTTTTTTATGTCTATTCTTCTAAATTCATTCTTTAGGACAGTTGCCATATCCAGCAGGCCGCTCATCATCACAGACGTTGTTTCCAAATCAACTTTCCCTCTATAATCAATTGGTACACCATCATTAATATAAGGCCCTTCCAGATCAAATTCTGAATTGTACTGTAGAGATAGTTCCATAGTGATGTAGTTATTAACTTTGTATCCGATGCCAACCTGATAGGAAACAGAATTTCCAAAATCAAATTTTACTTTGTCAGGCGGATCAATATAATCGCCAATAGTCCCATCTTCATCTTGCCCATAGACCAAACCAACACCTGCCTTTAGATAGAAGCCTTTCCCATGATCTTGTGCCATAGCCAAACCGGGTTGGCTCAAACAAAGAACCAATGCAATAAGTACTACTTTTTTCATATTTTTCTCCTTTTATTTGAACATTAATCTTTGCTGTTGATTAAAAAATATTATCAGAAAAAAATTAAGCGAGCAGATATAAAATGATATTTTTTGATGAAATAGTTTTGCAAGAATAGTACGGCCTCGATCTTTACCTTTCCTCCCAAAGGGTAATTGCAAATCAAAGATACAGAACCAGGAAGATAGGTTTTTAGATTACGCCTTAATATTTATTTGTCAAGTAAAAATAGCAGTAATTACTTTTGATGCTTTTCTCTCAACTTTTTATCTCAATCGCAAAATTAAGTTCGTTAAAACTGTCCTTTTAGGAGGATATTGCACCTGCTATCGGAAACGACCCTCGGCTTCATCCAGTTTTCTTTCCTTCTCTTCTTCTAACCTTTTCATTCTCTCTTTTTTAAGCCGTTCCCTTTCCTTCTTCTGTATTTCTAATGCTCTTTCTTGAGATTGCGTAGGATCAAATTGTTTCATTTGTTGTGTATCAGATTTAAATCCTTTTTCTCCTTCGCCAAAAGAAATGCTTGCTGATGCAAATAAGAAAATCAGCGCTGCTAAAAATACCAACCTTTTCATTTCCTTCTCCTTGTATTTGAGATTTTTAAAACAAAAATAAAGACTTTTGCTGATATAGGCAGGAATCCAAACCAAAACTCATCTTGATTATCAATGGAAATAGAATCACAGCGTAAATCTGAATCAGTTAATTTATATCACAAAAAGAAAATTCTGCAATAATTTTATGCGTTTTTATTATTTGATTTCAAACTTTTGTTTTATAATAATTTAAGGAGAAATTTGAAAAAATATTAGCGGGAAAACAAACTAAAAACTCATCTAGATTATCAACGGAATTTGGAAGATATTTTATCATGGATTTATAAATAAGAAATTGTTTAATTAGGTTCTAATTTTTTAGAAAATCGACAAATTCATTTAATGGAATAGGATATCAATGACCATTCTAAATGGCCCTCTCCTCTTGCTGATATTTTTTGTTTCACAAACCACTTAACTTCAGGCGAATACCAGGTTTCAGAGATAAGCTGTGATCTGTTATATTCTTCTATTTTAAAAGCCTTAAAAGTTCCTGCCATCGTATGCAGTGGGGATACCATATGTAAGAATGGATTTACCTAAAAGAGCTGTCTCAGCCTCGTCCTGCCAAAGATAGTGATTTCCTAAATTCATTAGAAATAAAAAAGATGCGCAGCATAAAACAATAAAAAGAAATATATATTCCCATCTCTTATTAATATTGCGATTTCTCATAAGATGGAGACAAAAAAATCAATGGATTTGTTTTTTATTATTAGTCCCTTAAAACAATATTTTTTATCTTCTATGTTTTGAAGTTTCAAAATTTAAGCACTTTTAAAACCCCATAAAAATTCTTCTTCCACTCATAAGGGTTTAAAGTAAAAAACCTTTTTAATATGTAACTTGGTCTAAGATAAAAAGACCTATGGGCTTTTTTAAGAATCTGCTGGAGCTCATTAATATTCATTCTGGTAGCATTCATAACACATTCGTCAGTTCTTATATTTAGAGGATCAAAATTTTTTAGTAACCAACCGTTTTTTTGAGCCAAATTGTAAATTTCTGTACCAGGAAAAGGTTTGGTGAACTCAAAACTTCCATAGTCAGCTTTTATTTCTATTGCTAACTTTATCGTCTTCTCAATCGTTTTTTGATCTTCATCAGGATTTCCAAACATAAAATGAGCAACTGTTTTCAGTCCAGCTTCTCTACTCATTCTAAATGTTTCTATAACCTGCTTAACAGTAATCTGTTTCTTTAAAATATCTAGGATCTTCTGATCTCCAGACTCAACACCATATGAAATGAGCCTGCATCCAGCCTCTTTCATCCTTTTCAATAATGGTAATGTAACTCCACCAATTCTACCATTGCAAGACCATTTGACATTTATTTTCTCTTTTTTGATAAGATCACAAAGATTTTCTACTCTTTCCTGATTCAGTGTGAATTCACTATCTTTAAAAATTATTTCTTTAACTTTGAAATTTCTGATTAAATATTTTATCTCGCTTACAGTTCTTTCTGGAGAATTAAACCTATATCTTCTACCGAAAACTACATGTGCATCACAGAATATACATTTATAAGGACATCCCCTACTAGTAATCATAGATATAAATGGCTTTTTTGATATTTGTGAATGAAAGTAACTATTAATAGGCAAAAGGTCATATGCAGGAAAAGAAAGTCTATCTAGGTTTTCGTTTAGAGGTCTTGGATCATTAACAATGACTTTTCCTTTGTTTTTATAAGCAACGCCTAAAACATCTATAATTTCTTTTGATTTTTCGATAGACTGAACTAATTCTACAACGGTCTCTTCGCCCTCTCCATACACTACATAGTCAACACAATTTTCATTAGCAACTTCTTTCGGAAAAAGAGTAGGATGAACACCTCCAAAGATGATTCGAATATCTCTGTTTATATTTTTTAAAATGCGAGCAATCTTTAGAGAAGCTTTCATGACAGAAGAAGAGACACTGATCCCTACTATATCGGGCATGTATTCTTCTGATGTTTTTCTTACATCCTCTATTTGATTTATTGAAAGATCAGCATCAAGTATCCTTACATCATAATTAGCTCTTCTTAAATTTCCTGCTATATAAGCAAGTCCTAAAGGAGGTAGCTTTAAGTCTTCATAAAAAATATCTTCAAATTTTGGATGAATTAAAAGTACTTTTATTTTGTGCATGTTCGTATGTACCAATTTAAACTTTTTTGTTAATCATATCTGAATTAGTTATAAGATATGACTCTTCCAAGATATAAAAATGGCTTTTTTTGTTCATTTGAACGACATATACTCTTCAATAATTTCTTTGCCAAATTTTATCATATCGTGAATCCATGCGTAGGTAAATCTACCGTTTCTACCTGTAATTTTTAAATTACTAAAACTTTTAAGAAATGTATTAATTTTCTTTACCTTATCTTTATATCCTATTTCCAATATTGGATAAGCAAAATTCATTTTAACAACTGAGGCATCTATGATTTCTTCCTCTTTTATAAAGCCAATCTTAATAAATTGTGAGCGAATTAGCTGAATAATTTTTTCTTCTTTAAGACTCCAAAACTTATCTCCTTGCCGACAAGGAATTTCTACAATGAGTGAAGTTTTTCCTCGAGGAGACATTTTCACACTTCTGTTTTTTGGTTCATAAACTCTGGTAAAGGGTAAATTAGAATCAGGGAAGTAGACAGTAGAAGCATTAGTAACTGATTCCCTATTAAGAAAAAGAGCTACTAATATAAGATTACGATAGCTAAGATAGTTAGCTGACTGTAATACTTCATTCGGTGGTTTTGGCTCCATCATATGCAAAAAAAGATTTATTGGCAGAGCGCTTACCAGTTCATATGTTTCTATTCTCTTCTCACTATTAATCTCTACTGCCTGGATTCTTTCACGATTATGAAAAATTTTAGTAACTCTTGAATTTAACAAAATATTTTCTTCCCCACAAAATTTTCCAAGTTTTTCCGCTATAGCACCTATACCGGTCTTAGGATAATAGAATGAACCCTCCATGTGTTCAGAGTTGGCTTTTTGTCCAAAGATTACTTCTGTAAAAAGAGTCTTCAGGTTTAGCCCCTTCATTCTTTCACCAGCTATGTCTGGAGAAAGTTTGTTACAAGATATTCCCCACAATTTCTCGGAGTAATTAAACAAAAAATGATTACCTATGGTTTTCCCATAAGTATGTAATACAAAGTTTTCAAAATTCTTGTCTAATTCTCTTGTCGTAAATCTTGAGTTCATCAGCTCCACCAAAACTTTTGTAGAAGTATATAACCCTAAATTTTTTATTAAATTCAATATGGAAAAAGGAAAGTATAAAAACTTACCATTATGATAGATCTGGCCAGGAACATTTAACTTCATAAAATCTTCACCTAAAAGATTTTTTATTTCTTTTGTTACTTCAGGATATTTATTATGAAAACGATGAGCTCCTGAATCAAACAGAAAGTCTCCGTGTTTTAGAGTGATAGAATTACCTCCTATATGATTACTTGCTTCATAAATTTTAAATGGCATTCCGTTCTTTTTAGCATAAAACCCCACTGCAAGACCAGAATGGCCCCCACCCAAGATCATAATATGAAATGCTTTTTTTATTTTACAGATGTCTCTATTTTTACCAAGCATATAATTATTAAATATATTTTAATATTATTACTAACATTATTTTTTGTGTTATTTGATTATTATACTATCGAATTGAAGTTTTTATATTTTGAGTTTTTAATAATTATTTATTTTTTGATAAAAAAATTTACCAGATATAGTCTAAATTAAGATGCAACTTTTTCATATTTTATATACTTAGCTTTTTTAAAGATAGCGGTATTGTAAGAATTCTAACTTTAAATAAACTAAATTAACAGTAGAAGCGGAATCAGAACGTTAAATAAATATTCTATTTTAATGAAAAAGTAGGGTTCAGTCAATATGTTTTTGCGGTTTAGTTTTTTGAGAGGGGTGTGGGGGGAGAGAAACAGATATGGTATTTAAAAAAGATAACTTAGCCTTTTGGAGATGAGAAAAATAAAAAGGGTTTGTTACAGGGATTTTAAGGAGTAAAAAAGAGCTGTTATAGGGGTTGAAAGAACCTAACTTTAAAAAGACATATAAAACCATTAGGGATTAGTAGAAATTACGGAAAGTTACGATATTTATTTTAATAAAGATTGAATGGTCAATAAAAAGAGGGCTAAAAGGTTACGATTTAGGGGTATAAAAAAGGGACTATTGGAATAAGATATTTTTATCACAAATTTATCACAATCGCTCAGAATCCGAAGACACTAATACAGCATTAAGATCTGAAAGTCATTGATATTAAATGGTGCCGGAGGCCAGACTCGAACCGGCACATTCCTCTGGCCACGGGATTTTGAGAGCAAA
>Ga0307380_10006227_pt1 | contig 15696 bp, 12 predicted proteins | sample UN3MG_FD_202239 | JGI IMG/M metagenome (GOLD analysis project Ga0307380, IMG submission 202239) | Soil microbial communities from Risofladan, Vaasa, Finland - UN-3 | ecosystem: Environmental > Terrestrial > Soil > Coastal area > Acid sulfate soil | place: Finland: Risofladan, Vaasa | collected...
GCAGGGACAGCCGGCGGGATTCTACGCACCTTCGTGTTCCGGAACCTCGGCGGGCGTGATGGGTTCAACCGTCACATCGCGGTAGAATTTCCCCTTCAGGAACTTTTCAGCGTCTACTTGAGCCGCAGTCTCAGTGTCATGATTGCCAGGCGTGACGGTCAAGCCGTCGGTGGATTTGCCCCGCACACGCCACTGCTTCGGCTGACCTTGCCCCACTTTGCCGCCATAGAAATCTGACCTCCCTCAGAAGAAGGCCTCTACGGCGCGCGCGTTCAGCTCCCGGTCCGCCACGTGGAACCGCCAAGAGAAGGGAAGGCCACCGTTGGCAGCCTTCCCTTTCTCTGTTGGCATCAGAGAATACCTAGCGGCCTCTGCCGCGACCGCCACCGCCACCGTATCCGCCACCGCTGCGCGGTTCGCGCGGTTTGGCTTCGTTGACCGTGAGGGCGCGCCCGTCGTGATCTTGCCCGTTTAGAGCGTTGATCGCCGCTTCCGCCTCAGCGTCCGAGCCCATCTCGACGAATCCAAATCCTTTGCTCTGACCCGTCGAGCGGTCTTCGATGACCTGCGCACTCTCAACCGTGCCGTGCTGTGAGAACATCTGTTCCAAATCGGAACTGCTCACGCCGTAGCCCAAGTTCCCGACATACAACTTTCTGCCCATCGCATTTCTCCTATGGATGGCAAGCGCGACCCTTTGCTTTACTTTCAGCGTCGCAATTGAAAGTGACCGTGGTTCCGGCCAAAAAGGTGGGAAGGCGATCTAGGCAATAGAATGCGGGACTTGCGATACAAATATCGCACCTCGGCCTGGTTCGTCAGTCCGACCGTCAGCATTATACCCCAGATCCCAAGCAAGTACACTGGCTATTTTTCGCCCGTTTTTCCCGTGGTTGGTCTTGTTCGATGATCTCTTCGCAAACTCAGTTGCCGCATGACCGCGTCATCGTTCTTTCGCCCCACCTCGGTCGCTGTCGATCTCGCCCATCTTCTTGTGGATTCGTTCGATACCCACGCGGACCTTCTCAAGGAAGCGATCGACTTGCTGTTCCGCGCCCGGCGGCGGAACACTCCAGTCCGCCAGCACGTCGGCGAGTTCGAGCACGAACTCTGCAAGCCAATCCTCCTCATGAAGCCGAACCTCCTGTAGCACTTGCAGGTACACCTCCTCAGCGCGGCGAAACTCGGCGCTTGTTTCCGGCACCGTACAGACGATGCGATGGAAGTCGTTTACCGCAGCGGCCAGCCGCTTCATCTTGGCCGCAACCGCACGTTCGCGCTCGATCAGCCTGCGGGTCATCAGACCATCTTCGTGCCCTTCATTGGCAACAACGATGTCCTGGCGAATCCTCTCTAGCCCAGGCTCGTCGAGCAGCCGTGGGTGGGCTACATGGATGGCGGAAAGCCGGCGCATCAACTTGACCGCAGCCTCCGCATCTCCGCGCCGTGCCGCCGCGAGGGCGTCCCGCGCCATCGTATCGATCTGGCCGCGGAACTCCTCCAGTTGCGCTCGCAGCTTCTCGGTTCGTTGTTCGTACCGCTCCAGATCGGCGGCCGACACGATCTCACTGCGCCGCCCGTGGAGCGTGCGCAACTGCGTGCACACGGTCCGGGCCGCACCCTCGTCGCCGCTCTTCAGCGCCTCGCTCAAGTCCACGACTAACTTGCGCATCGCTACCCAGTCCGGATCGGGCGCTGGCGAAGTAGGATCTGGCGGAGCCGGCCGCGCTTCGGGTCGGTGCTCCGGATCAGCATCACGACTCGTTCGCCAGCCGGATTCGTCACGCCGGGATGCCGAAGAGCGATGTTTCGCGGGCGGCTTCGACGACGGCTGGCCTCGTTGTTCACTGTGCCGCTCGCGCTGAAGCTCGGCCCGGCGCCGGTTCAACTCGCCTTGGACCATGCTCTGCAACTGCGCATCTGCCCGTATGTCCCGATCCTGTAGCGCCCGCGCACTAATCCGCTCCAGTGAAGCCAGATCCCGGCACTCGCGCATGATCAAGGACCGCCATTGTTGCAGGGCGGCGTCGCGCTGTTTCGCGGTCAGGTCCTGAGACATCGGGGCTTCCATTCCGGTCGAGCCGCCGCCGCGGGCCGGCGTGACACGATCGGGGTTTCAAACCCGGCACGGGTCATGCGTCCACCATGCCCGACAGAGGCGTCGCACCCCCTGCGCATGATACACGTGGCTCGCTCTGCCCGCGACGGCCCAGTTACGAGATGAGGAGCATCCTGGTTGCGCTGAAGCGCCCCGTCAGCGACGCAGCCCGCGGGTACCTGGAGCAGATGGAAGACGACAAATGGCTGGACCGGCTCAGCGTCGAGTACCCGTCGCGGCGCGTCTTTCGATTCTGGACGCCGGGCGGCGGATTCGATCACAACGTGTTCCGCGAAAAGACCGTGCCGGCGGTGATCGACACCATTCACGCGAACCCCGTCCGCCGAGGTCTCGGATGGGTGGCCCATGGCTTCAGCCGTGGGGGACGCGAATATGGATGGAATCGGCGTCCGGACCGATTGGGAGTGGTCGAGCGCGCGGTTCTGGGAGGCCTGGCCGGACGTGCCCATTCGTATGGATGACCCGTTCACCTGAGCATCGCCACAGCTCGAGAGCAGCGGCGCACCGTCGACGCCACCCGCCCGGAGGCGGTTCTACTTGGGCGTGACGTAGACGTCGTAGCGGGCGAGTTTGCCCCGGTAGCTCATCGTCGGCGCGGATGCCAGCGGCGGGGCGCGTGGCGTTCGTTTGACCACCACGCGGTCGCGTGCCACGCGCCGGGCCACCTCCAGCAAGCCGCCGGCGTCCGGATCGTCGCCGACCAGCCGCCGGAGAATGCGCATCTCCTTCTTGGGCAAAGCCGACTTGCCGCTGGGCGGATACATCGGGTCGAGGTAGATCACGTCCGGCGCTTCCTGATCCGACATTCGGGCCAGCACGTCCACGGCATCTCCGATGATCAAAGTCAACTGGCACTGCCTGATCTCACCCACTGCGGGCACCGTCGCCGCGCGCTCCAGCGCGTCGCGCAACATCGCCCCGAGGATCACGGAGCGCTCCACGGCGATCACCGTGCAACCCAGGCTCGCCAGCAGCATGGCGTCGCGCCCCAGACCCGCGGTGGCGTCCACCAGGGTCGGGGTGCGTTTCTTCAAGCCGACGGCCAGAGCGATCGGTTGTCGGCGTGAAGCGGTAGCGAGCCGTCGAGCGTTCTCTCCGGCTGCGCTGAAGTCCACTTTCACTCCGCCCGCGGCGCCGCGTCCGGCCTCATGGAGTTCCAGCCCCTGGCCGGTAACCACCAGGAGCAAGTCACAATCGCCGCCGTCCTTTGCGACCACGGGCAGATTCGATTCCGCGGCCAGCACCCGCGCTCGGGAGCGCAGTTGCTCATCGGGCGCCGCGGCAGACACGCCGATGCGCGGCGGAATCCAGACGGTTTGGTCTGAGGACGGGGTTCCGTGAGGTGAGCGGTTTTTCGGCACCGGCCCGAGCGTCCTTCCGGTCGTGCCGAGCGAGGGTTTTCGACCCGGCGTCTGCGCGAGAATGGTCCCGCGACCACGACCTCGCGCTCCCCATTCTACCTCGCCGCGCCGCCGCGACCAACGACCGCCCCTGCGGGCGTCCGGATCGCTAACTCGACCGGTTCGCGCGGCGGGCGCCACTCTATCACGCCGCCGCCGCGGGTCCAGCCGCGGGCGAACTTCCGCGCCAGGTCGCGCTGGCTGTCGCGAAATGCCCGCAGCGGACCTTCCGCTCGGTGGTCCTCCGCGCAAGCGACGAAGCCACGGAGGGTTCAGGGTTCAGGGTTCAGGCGTAGGGTGCGGCTTGCCGCACCAACCGCGATGACCGCGTCGGCGAATGAGAATGGTGCGTCAAGACGCACCCTACACGGCTGCAACCGGAGTTCCTCATCGCCTTGCCGTCTTGCGGCCTGGTTGCGTACACTGTCCGGCATGGCTGCCAAACGTTCGTCGAAAAAAGCACAGCCCGCCGAGCCTGCCGCGCCGCCAGGGCGCGCCGGGCGGCCGTCGGCGCTGCTCGATACGCGCATCATCTACTGCGGCGACTGCTCAGAGATTGTCGGGTCGATGACCCGACCTACACGGCTGATCCGTCGCCGTGTTGCCAGACGCGTTTGAAGGAACGCGAGATGCCAAGGCCTGGAGCCAATTCGCAGCAAGACCGCCTGTTCAACGCGGTTCTCGCGGAGCTCGAACGGCTCGGTTATACGGAGGGTTTGCTCAAGCGAGACTACGTTCTGCGGGACTGGTTCGCCGCTGATCAGCCTGAGAGAACGGTTCCCGCCGCGGCGTTCGGGCAGACACCAACTTCGTATGACACCGCTTGTATTGCGGTCATTCGGTCCAATGGCAAAGCTGGGCTCGACCTATTGACGGACTTCAGAATGCTCGGCGCCCCCTTGGCGTTTGAGGTACGACGGGATTGCGTAATCCCCTGGCGGGTGAGCAGTACCCCGTCTCCGAACGATCAGCAACCCGTGATTGTGCGGGAGGCCCTACGGCCTACGTTCCGAGACAACGCGGAACTCTGGTCGCCCGAGAGCATCCTCCGCGCAAAGAACATCAGCAAGCCAGGTCCTCGCCAGCTCGATTTTGTTGATGTGGGTCTCATCCCGGCTCTGGAGGAGCACGTTCGCCAGAAACTCGAGCCGCTCCTGCAAAACACGCTAGCAACGGCTGTACAGGAGTACAAGCGAAGGCGTAGCAGGCAACCGGATGGGCATCACCTTTTCCGCCTCGCTTTTTGGTCACTGGCGGGAAAGGTCCTTCACGACCGAGGCGTTGGCGAGTTTCAATCCTTTGGACGAGATGCGGATTGTGATGAAGTCCTTGCCGCAGTTGCTAGGCATTACTCGGAAGCTCTTCCCCGACTTCTCGATCGTCCGACGCGAGAGGCCATTCACGATTCCCTTTGGGATTCACTGGATTTCCGAAACCTATCGGTAGACGTGCTGACCTATATTTGGGCTTTTATATTCGTCACAGACGATGTCCGCCGGGCACTCGGGATTCATAGCACGCCTCGCACAATCGCCAAGTACATCGTCGATCGGATGCCGTTCGAGGCGATACCCGAAGCGGAACGGCGCGTTGTTGAGCCATGCTGCGGCAGCGCAACGTTTCTGCACGCAGCGCTGCACCGCCTCAGGGATCTTCTGCCGCGAACGTTGACAGCGGAGGAACGACACGATTACTTCAGACGCATGTTGTCCGGTTTCGAGCAGGAAGTGGTGGGCGTGGAAATTAGCCGGCTGAGCCTCACGCTCGCCGATTTTCCGAATCCCAACGGCTGGCAATTGCAAGAAGCCGATGTCTTTGATTCTGCGCCGTTTCTCGACGCGTTGAAAGACGCTAGAGTCGTCCTGTGCAATCCGCCGCATGAGGATTTTTCGTCCGCATCGCGATCAAAATATAGACCGCAATCGCCGCACAAACCGGTCGAACTGCTTCATCGGGTTCTGGATAACCTCCACCCAGATGCAATCTTGGGCTTCGTGTTGCCGAGGCAGATTCTGGATGGTCGCGGATACAAGATCATTCGCGAGAAACTCGTGCAGCGGTTTGACAGCATCGAATTGGTGAGTCTACCTGATACAGCATTTCAGACGGCTGATCAGGAGACGGTCCTGTTGCTCGCATCCAGCCCGCGCGCCAACGGCAGCGCTAGCGCCGTCAATCACCGGAAGGTAACAACGTCGGGCTGGCGTGACTTCGAGCTGCTGCATGTGCCGACGCGCGAAGATTCCGAACGCAAGACGATCTCGGCCGCCGTGAGAAGCATAGCGGTTCCGGAATTATCTGAGTTGTGGGCCTATCTTAGCGGTCTGCCAGAAGTGAATAATCTCGCGGAAGTGCATCGCGGAATCGAATGGAACCTGCCGCTGACGCAGAAATCGCCCGAGACAGGGAGGCGGATAGAAACCGGAAACAGGAAGAAGCTCGTCTCATCCGAGGAGCGTCCAGGCTTTCGCGAGGGATTGTCGTCAGAGGCTAGCCCATTCCATCCATTCCAGCTTCCGCCTACGCAATATCTGAGCATGAGAGTGGAGCATCAGCGCGGTCAGGCATACACGCTCCCATGGGATCGTGCGAAGGTCATCCTCAATGCAATAACGAAGTCACGCGGCCCTTGGCGCCTGGCAGCGTTCGCTGATGTGAAAGGCCTCGTCTGCTATCAGACTTTCACAGCGATCTGGCCGGCCGAAGCTTCGCATGTGGGACCTTTGGCGGCGGTGCTGAATGGTCCCGTTGCAAATGCTTTCGTCGCGGCGCGGGAAGGGAAGCGCCACATCAAGAACGAAACACTCCGCGCGATACCGGTGCCGTCTTTTTCAGCGGCCCAGCAGCAGCGAATTGAGAATCTCATCCGCGCGTATGTGGGCGCGTGTGAAGCCGGTAACGAGCGCAGGCGGTCTGGTCGATTCGAGCCCGAACGGATTCTACGGGAAATCGACGCGTTGGTCCTCCAAGCTTACGATCTTCCCCCCCGGCTCGAGCGAGAACTCCTCGACTTCTTCCGCGGTCACAGGCGACCAACACCTTTTGCTTTCGGCGATTATTACCCTGCCGATTTCGAGCCCTGCATTCCGCTCCACGAGTACATCTCCGATGATTTCAAGCGCTCCACCGCGGCTGAGATCGCCAAGCGCTTGAAGCCCGTCAAGTCGAAGGCCGCCATGAACGCTCTCGATCGGACCCAATCGATCTTTGCGGGGGATTAAGCGTTGGACGGGTATCTGCTCGATACAAACGTTTTGGCTACGCTCCTACACCCAACGGATCCCGCGAGAGAAGCAATCATGAAACGACTGGCCGGTTTAGGGGAATCGCATGTCTCGGTGTCCGTCGCGGCCCTGGCCGAATTAGAGGTCGGATGCTCGCTCGGAAGTAAGACTCGAGACGAAGCCCGTCGCGAGCTGCGCGAAACGATCGCTAGCAACGACTTCAAGATTCGTGCGTTGACCAAACACTCGGCGGCGGTCTACGGCGATCTCAAGGCTAGACTCATGATCAAGTACAATCGGCAGGACCACCGAAGAGGCGCGAAACGCCCCGACGAGTGGCCGCTTCCTGACAAGGCGGGCAAACTCGGGATCGACGAGTTCGACCTGATAATGGTGACGCACGCGTTGGAGTACCGCCTTGTACTGGTGACCAAAGATGAAATGTCCCGAATCCGCGACGGACTCGGTGAAGCGGCCGCCGATCTTCGCCTGGAGGATTGGTCCACATCGGCCGCGCGGAGCTGACACGGCGCTTCCGGTAGGCGCTAGTAGCCGGGCCTTGCGGTGGCAGGCGGGTTTTCTGTCGCCCCTTGCGGGACTTGGGACGGACTAGAAACTGGTTGCTGGAGACTAGCAACTGGATGCCGGAAACTAGACGTTCGCCGCCGCCGACCTGAACCTAACGCGCGAAGACTGACAGCTGATAGCCGATAGCTGCTTCCCCCGCTCCCCGTTCCCTGAATCCCAAATCCCAACCCCCAAACCCCGGACCCTGAGCCCCTTGGCGACCAGCCCCAAGCGCCCGCTCGTCTCCGTGCCTCCGTGGTTATCCCCGCCTCTCTCTCCCCTCTCCGCGCCCTCTGCGGTCCAATTCCCGCTTTCCAGCCTCTCACGGCCGTTTCGGCCTGTCCTTGACTCGTTCGAGCGTGTCACTCAGCGATTCCAGCGTATCCTTGATCGTTCCAAGCGGCTCATTGGCTCAGATAATGGCCTCCTTGGACCGGCCGAAGGCGTCTTTGGCGCTTCCAGGGGCCTCTTTTACTCGCCCAAAGACCTCTTTGGCTCGTCCAAAGACATCCTCAGCTTGTCCAAGGACCTCTTTTGCTCGTCCAAAGACCTCTTTTGCTCGTCCAAAGACATCCCTGGCTCGTCCAAAGACCTCTTTGACTGGTCCAAAGACATGCGGGAGCCGTCCAGGGACCTCCTGACCGGATATCCGGACGTCCGCCGAGCGGCTTGGGGCGGCCCGGGCCGGTCGAGCATCGAGTAGCGAGTTCAGCGTGAAGAGTTGAAGATGCGCCGCCGTTGCCGTTTCCGGGCTCGGCCGCCACCCACGCGCTACTCTTAACTCTTCACTCACAGCCGGGGGCGGCTGTGCCACGGTTGACAAGCCGGGGCGGCCTGAGAAAACTTGACAGTACGAGTCCGAAGCGAGCGCACATTTCTCAAAGGGCGGCCATCCCACCATTCGGCGGTCACCTGTCGCCGGGTGGCACTGCCGGCGTGCCACTGCTCTTGAGCAGTGCGACCTCGAAAGGTCCCCGAAGGGCTCTGCTTGAAAGCAGTGGCCCACACTGAACCCCGAACCCTCTCTGCCACTCCCCATTTAACCATTTACCCAATTAACCACTTGACCGCCCCCCTCCCCGTTCCCGGCTCCCTCTTCCCCACTTAACCATTTGCCCATTTAACCATCTGACCATTTGACCCTCACGCCCTCCGCGACCTCTGCGCTCTTGGCGCCTCTGCGGTTATCTTCGGCCCCTCGCACTGGTGGGCAAGCCACCAGTGGCACCCGGCGGTTTGAATTCACGCGTCGCCGCGGGGATGGCCGCAAACGGTCAGATCGCACGCGCGCTGCGTGCGCAGGGCCAGGGCGCCGGTGGGGCAGGCCTGCGCGCAGCGCTCGGCAACACGTTGGAGCCCCTCGGACAACGGCCGCTCGAAGGGAACCTGCATGGTCACGCTGAACCCGCGGCCGACGATCGCCACGCCCAGCTCCTCTTTCGCCTCGGCGGCGATGCGGACACACGCCTCGCACATGATGCATTTGCCGGGTTCGTAGACGATTTCGGGATGGCTCAGGTCTCGCGAGAACCGTCGCCGCTCGCCGCTGAAGCGGCACGGGTCAACGCCGTATTCGGTCGCGTACCGCCGCACGCGGCAGTCCTCGGCCTTGCGACAGCCGCAGGTCAGGCAGCGCCGCGCTTCTTCGATGGCCTGCGCTTCGCTCAGGCCGGCTTCGACCTCCACAAAGCTCGATCGGGGCTGCTCGACATCGGTAGGGGCAAAGATCATCTTTGCCCTCCCGCGCACGCGTGGTGCCTTCTCGATTCGGCGAAACAGGGCGGCCAATTCCTGTTCATCCAGGGCGCGCATCTGAACGTTGATCATTTCTGGGCTGCCGATGACCGGCTGGCCACTGAGGTACTGATCGATGGAGATCGCCGCGAGCCGCCCGGCCGCCGCCGCCCGCACCGCCAGGTCGGCACCGCTGACGCCGTCGCCGCCGGCAAAGACCCCCGCAAGACTCGTAGCCAGCGTCTTGGGGTCGGCGGCGATGCCCCAGGCGGTGACCTTCAACCCTTCGCGGGCGCCAAGCGAGCGATCGACGGCTTGCCCGATCGCGGCGATGACCGCGCTCGCACCGGCGACGAACTGCGACCCGGGGATCGGCACCGGCCGGCGACGCCCGGAGGTATCCGGTTCGCCAAGTTGCATGTGTTGGCAGGTCACCCGCAGCGTCTGGTCATTGTTTCGTTCGAGCTGCGTCGGGGCAACGAGGTACTCGATCTGCACGCCCTCGGCTTCGGCGGCCTCGACCTCCTCCATCAGACACGGCATCTCGGTGCGCGTTCGCCGGTATAACACCCTGACCTGCTTGGCACCGAGCCTGACGGCCGTGCGGCTGGCGTCCATGGCGGTGTTTCCGCCACCGATCACGACGACGTCGTCGCCGATCTCCGGCCGCGCGCCGTTGGCGACGCGCGCGAGGAATTCGGTGCCGGATAGCGCGAGTTCCTCCCCTTCGCAGCCCAGGTTCTGTGAGCGCTGCGCGCCGATGCCCAGGAACAGCGCGTCGAATTGCCGGCGCAGCTCGGCGAGCGTGAAGTCGGTTCCCCAGCGCGAGTTCATGCGGAACTCGGCCCCCAGCCGCTTGATAATCTCGATTTCGCCGTCCAGAGCCGCCTTGGGCAAGCGGTACTCCGGGATGCCGTAGCGCAGCATACCGCCCGGCAGCGGGTGGGCGTCGAAGAGTGTGCAAGCATGGCCCAACTGCAGCAGGTAGTACGCTGCCGTCAGGCCCGCCGGCCCGGCCCCGACGATCCCGACCTTCTTCCCGCTCGGCTCCGCGCCCGCCGGGACGAACGGATCGGCCGATGCCAGCTCCTGATCTGCTGCGAACCGGTGCAAGGCGGCGATCGCCAACCCCTCGTCGTGCGCACTCCGCCGGCATTCCTTCTCGCACAGCCGCGGGCAGATGCGCCCCAGCGCGCCCGGCAGCGCCAGCCGCTCGGCGATGATCTCCGCGGCGCGCCGATTCCGTCCGGCGGCGAACGCGTGCACGAAGCCCGGTATGTCGAGCCCGGCCGGGCACGTCACCCCGCACGGGGCCACGCAGTCGCCGGCGTGGTCGGACAGCAGCAGCTCGAGTGCCATTCGCCGTGCCGCCCGCACGTCCTGGCTGTTCGTCGTGATGACCATGCCGTCGGTCACAGGCATGGCACAGGCCGGCGACAGGTGCGGCAGCCCCTCCACCTGCACCGCACACATGAAGCACGACGCCGACGGTTCGAGCCCCTCCACGTGACAGAGCGTGGGGATCTCGATGCCGAGCTTGGCGGCGGCGGCGAGGATCGTGGTGCCGGGCTCGACCGCCACCGGTTGACCGTCAATCGTGAGACTCACCGAGCCCATGCTCACACGACCTCGATCGCGTCGTCCTGACACGCCAGTGTGCACATCCCGCAGCGCGTGCACTTCTCGTCGTCAACCTCGTGCTTCTCGTACGGACGGAACTCAATCGCCTCCACCGGGCAGGCCTGGGCACACAGCGTGCAGCCGATGCACGCATCGGTGACGCGGTAATGAATCAACGCCGGGCAGCGCCGCGCCGGGCAGCGCTTATCGTTCAGGTGCGCCTCGTACTCGTCGCGGAAGTACTTCAGCGTGGTCAGAACGGGGTTCGGCGCGGTTCGTCCCAGCCCGCACAGGCTCGTCCGCGCCACGCGGTCCGCCAGCTCCTCCAGGTTCTCCAAATCGCCCGGCTGCCCCGCGCCAACGCAGAGCCGTTCCAGGATTTCGAGCATGCGCTTCGTGCCGATCCGGCAGAACGTGCATTTCCCGCACGACTCGGCTTGCGTGAACTGGAGGAAGTAGCGGGCGATGTCCACCATGCAGTCGCGCTCGTCCAACACGATTAGCCCGCCCGAGCCCATGATGGCGCCGGTCCGGGTGAGTTCCTGGTAATCGACGCGCGTGTCGGCCAGATGGGCCGGGATGCAGCCCCCGGACGGCCCGCCCACCTGTACCGCCTTGAACTGCTCTCCGTCTTTGATCCCGCCGCCGATTTCCTGCACGATCTCGTGGATCGTGATCCCCATCGGCACCTCGATCAGTCCGCCGCGGTTGATCTTGCCGGCCAAAGCAAAGACTTTGGTGCCCTTGCTCGCCCCCGTTCCCAGGGCCGCGAACGCCTCGGCACCGTGCCGGACGATCCACGGCACGCAGGCCAGCGTCTCGACGTTGTTGATGAGTGTCGGTTGCCCGCGCAGCCCCTTCTCGACCGGATAGGGCGGGCGCAGCCGCGGCACACCGCGCCGCCCCTCGATTGAAGCGATCAGCGCGGTCTCTTCACCGCAGACGAACGCACCCGCCCCCTCGCGCAGCTCGAGCCTCAGAGAGAACTCGGTTCCCAGGATGCGCTCCCCGAGCAGGCCGCGCTCTTCGGCCTGCCGGATTGCCTCGCGCACGTGCCGCACGGCCAGGGGGTATTCGTCGCGCACGTACAGGTAGCCTTGCGACGCCCCGATCACGTAGGCGGCGATTGCCAAACCCTCGAGCACACGATGCGGGTCGGCTTCCAGCACCAATCGGTCCATGAACGCGCCGGGATCACCCTCGTCGCCGTTGCAGATCACGTATTTCGTGGTGCTCGCCTGGGACTTGGTGAGCGACCACTTCTGCCCCGTTGGAAACCCGGCACCCCCACGACCGCGCAGGCCGGAGCTCTTGATCATCTCGATGACGCCGTCTGCCGATAGCGTGGTGAGGCACTGCTCGAGCGGTTGGTATCCCCCGCGCGCGAGGTAGTCGTCCAGGTTCAGCGGATCGATCTGGCCGCAATTCTCGAGCACGATCCGCTGCTGCTTGCCGAGGTAGGCCTGTGCGGTTCCCGTCGTCGGGTCGATCGGCGTCGCCGGCGGCGGACGCGCGTCATCGCGTGAAAACAGCTCGGCCAGATCGCGAAGTGCCCAGCGTGCCCGGGTCAGCCAGCGCTTGGGGCGGACGTGTCGCGCGACAATCTTCTTGGCCTGCTCTGGCGAGACGTCACCGTAGACGACGCGACGACCGTCAGATTCCAGCACTTCGACCAGCGGCTCCCGATGGCACATGCCGTTGCAGCCGACAACCTTGACGGTCCCGTCGGCACCCGCCTGATGCGCATGGTCCTCAAGTGCCTCCCGCACGGCCTGGCCGCCACTGGCGATCCCACAGGAACCGAGACCGATGCGGATTTCGACGCCGGGGCCACGACTCATGCCGGCTGCTCCTGGCGTAGCGCGTCGAGCGCCGCGCACGCGCTGCCCGGCGTGAGTCTGCCCACCGTCTGCTCGTCGATCATCATCACCGGTGCCAGGCTGCAACACCCCAGGCACGCCACGCGGTCCACCGTGAACAGCCGCTCTGGATCGGTGTCTTCCTCGGGCGCGATTTTCAGGTGCCGGCGGATTTCCTCGGTGATTTGCCGGGCACCGGTCACGTGGCACGCCGTCCCGTGGCAAACCTTCACCACGTGCTCCCCGACCGGTGAACGCCGGAAGCGCGCATAGAACGCGGACACGCCGGCGATCTGAGACGGCTCGATCTCCGTCAGTTCGCAAACGCGCTGCAACGCCTCGTCCGGAAGATAGCCGTAGTGTGCCTGGATCGCCTGCAGGATCGGGACGGCCGCCTCGTGATCGCGTCCCTGCTTTGCGACGATCGCATCCACGAAGCTCAGGTCAATCTCCTGCTCGCCGAGTTCGCTGACCCGCGGTCCGCCAGCGGAGTGCGACCGCACGTCACCGCCGGCCTTTCTTGGTCTCGTCGGCGGCGGTGCGCGAAGCGCGACAATCGTGTTCAGCGTCGGCGGCCGTTGAGTTCGCAACGAGACCAGCCATTTGGCAGAGGCCAGAAACAAGACTGCGGCGAGAATGAGGGTCCAGGTAACACGTGTCTTCCTGAGCTCCCGCTGCACGGACTCGTTTGCTTGACGCTGGGCTTCGGCATCGAGCTCGGCAGCGGCGGCGGCGTCCGTCTTCACCAGCTCGACCAGTTCCTCCAGCCGCTGGTCGTCGAGCGGGGCTTGGCGACGTGCCGCGATCATGTCGGCAGCCAGAACGGCGATGCACGCGAGCACCACGATCGCAGCGGCGGCGGCAATCGCTAGCCCCACGTTTCTTTGCGTGCTTCCCGTCATCGCCATCACCCGGTGGCCTCATGCGACTCGGCCGAGGCATCCTCGCGCGCCGGCGCCCGTTCCCGCGGACACGCGGTGTAACAACGCGCGCACGACAGGCACGAAGTGCGCACCGCCCGCAGCTTCTCGATCGCCCCGTACGGACACGACTCGGCGCATAACCCGCAATCCAGCTCCTTGTCCGGCGTGATCGTCACGCCCTTCCACGAGAAACGCGCTAACTGCGCAAGCAAGCCGCCGTACGGGCACAAATAGCGACAGTAAGGCCGCCCGATGAACATCCCCAGCACCAGGAGCGCTCCGCCAATGATCAGCATGTACGCCGGTCCGGTTCGGCGAAAGAACCCCACGAACGGATCGAAGCGGCAGATGATGAAATCGCGCTCCACCGCCGGTAGCACCGCGAACCAGATCGCCAGCCCCAGATAGACGTACTTGAGCAACCCGAGGGCCCTGTCCAGGCGGCGTGGCACCTGTACCGGCCGGAGCACCACCAGCTCTTGAATCGCCCCGAACGGGCACACCCCGCCACAGAATACCCGCCCGAACAGCAACGCCAGCACCAGCGGTGCAAAGAAGAACGCGATCACCACGTACGAGACGGCGTAGCTCGGGTCGGTCAAAGCGACAGCGACGTTCTGAATCGCCCCAATCGGGCAGACGCATCCCTTGCGGTAGAACCCGAAATACACCGCACACACGATCGCGAGAACGACGATTCCAGTGCGGCTGCGACGGACCAGCCCGAGCCAGGCCGAGATGCCCATCGCTCCCAGCAGCAGAACTGTGTCCGTGATATTCAGCAGGGTTGAACGGGGCAGGGGGCGTTGCACCGCCGGCGTCACGTACCCCTCGCCGATGTCCTCCTCCGTCGGGGCGACGTCCACCGGCCTTTCGTACTCGATCTGCGCCAGCGCGGTCTGGCTGACAACGAAGGTGAGCACAAGGATGGTGATCAGCCGGGCGGAGCGCTTCACCGATTCATCCTACGACGCCGGATGTCGCTGTGGCGCGCCGGCCCGGCTCAGCGGCTTGCGGTCGATGGCATCATCCGGGCAAGCGGCGGCGTTCGAGCAGCGATTGCAGTCCAGGCAGAGGTCATAGCGCACCTCGAGCCGGATCGAGCCTAGCCCGGACGGGTCCTTGCACGCCAGCACGCATATGCCGCACCCGTTGCAGAGCGCCTCGTCGATGGTGTATTCGTAGAAGTTGTTGGCCGGGTCATCCGGGTCCACCCAGCCGATCGGCTCGCGTTTGATCGCGTCACGCGGGCAGAGCTTTGCGCTCGGCAAGCCGTTCTCGTCCACCGCGCTCGTCACGTCGAAGTATGCCGGGCAGATGTAGCAGCGGCCGCACTTCTCGAAGTCATTGATCGCCCGCACGGCCGACAAGGGGCGCACACAGCTCGTGGCGCATAGCTCGCAGGCCTCGATGCCCGTCGCTCCCAGACGACTGTTCACGCATTTGGAGGTGTCGAGCACCCAGACGCCCTCGTCGTCGGCTTTGGCGGTCAGGTACACCGCCACGCCGCCCAGACCCAACAGGCCTGCTCCTCGTACCGCGTGGCCCAATAACTCCCGCCGCGTCGTTTCGTGGTTCATGGCTTTGCAGCTCCCTCGGCCGGGGCCGAGGCCGGTTGGCTCGCCGCCTGATTGTCCACCGGCGCGAACACACAGATGTGCAGCCGCACCGTATCGACGACGTAGATCCGCCCCTGCGCATCCACCGCGACGTCCATGTTCTTGCAGTTCTGGTCGAAGGTGTCGTCGGCCACGATCGCCAGCAGCTTTCCGGTCGCATCGTACACCTTCGCCCGCGGGCCGGCCTTCTCGGTCACTACCACGTGGCCCGCGCGCGTCACCGTCAGATTGGTCGGATTGCAGCAGCCGCTGAAGCCGCGTGGGTCCGGCCCGGTAAACCGGCCGAAACGCCCGAGCAATTTGCCTTCCAGGCTGTAGCGTTCGACCCGGTGCTTGCCCGGGTTGGCCGCGTGGATAATGCCGTCGGCGTCAACAGCGAGGTCCAGCACTCCGTTCGGGATCAGGAACCCTCTGGTCCGGTTGTCCTTCCCGATGTCGTTGCGGAATCTGCCGCGCTTGTCGTAGCGGCGGATGCAGCGCTCGCGAACGTCGGCGATCAGTACATCGTCCTCGGTCAGGCCGATCGCGGTGACCAGCCCCATGCGCTCGCCGTCCCGCCACGCATCCAGTGGTTTGCCGTCCGCGCCGAACCTCTCGACCTGCCCCTCCTGACCGACGTAGACCGTTCCGT
>Ga0307380_10006229_pt1 | contig 15694 bp, 11 predicted proteins | sample UN3MG_FD_202239 | JGI IMG/M metagenome (GOLD analysis project Ga0307380, IMG submission 202239) | Soil microbial communities from Risofladan, Vaasa, Finland - UN-3 | ecosystem: Environmental > Terrestrial > Soil > Coastal area > Acid sulfate soil | place: Finland: Risofladan, Vaasa | collected...
ATTCCTCCAACATTTGTAGCCACAATAGGTAAACTATAACTTGCTGCTTCTAAGATTGAAATTGGAACTCCTTCAAAATAAGAAGGCAAAACAAAAATATTTGCTTCTTTAAAATATTTTTCTTTATCTTCAACACATCCTGGTATTTTAAAATACTTTTTAATTCCTTTTTTTTCCACAATTGATATTATCTTTTTTATATCACCATTCCCACAAAGAACAAATTGAACATTTTGTTCATGGCTAATTATCTTTTCCGCAGCTTCTATTAGATCATATATGCCTTTATTTTTTTCTAATCTCCCCATGAATAATATCTTTACAGGGGAAGCATCATAGAAAAAATTGTTCTTTTTATCTCTATATAATCGCGGAAATTTAATTGGATTTGGAACAATTTTTAATTTATTTTTGCATTTTATTATTTTTTCTAGGTTTTTTTTCAATCCTTCTGAAACTACAATAATAATAGTTGCAGAGCAAAGAATTTTTTTTATATAGAATTTTCCAAGGATATTACTTTCTAAATAATAAAAATCGGAAAATTTTCCACTGTGAATATGAAAAATTATTTTTTTTCTAAAAAAACTTGATATTAGAACGAAAATACTTTTTCTATAAAAACTTCCACCAGAAGCGCTATGAACATGAACAATATCTACTTTTTTTAAGGATAAAAAATATATAAAAATTAAAACCGCTTTAAAAAAATCAATAAAAATATTTTTGCCACTATAAGAAGATTGATAATTAATGTTATATTCTTTTATTAAATTAGAATTAAAATAAGTATTAACAACAGAAGAAATTCCACCTTTTAATTTCTTATTCTCTCCTACCATAAATATATTTAGTTTCATAATAAAAAGCTAGTCTTTAGGCTTATATTTAATATGTTACACATTTTTGAAACATCTCTATCTCTGAAAGGTGAGCCTCTCCCCATTGTTTGGACAAAAATAGGAAATGTAATCTTTTATATTCGTATATCGCAAAAATTTTAAAAAACCACTAATACCACTCACTTGTGCAGATAACATATTAATTGATGCATCATCTTCAATATATAATGATTTTAACCTGTATGGGTCAGTATTTAGATCATTCCAACCAATATCAAGAGTTCTTGCAGACTTATAACTACAGCTTTTTAAATATTGTATTTCTCTTTCAGCATAATTACCATTAGGATAACAAAAATGTTTTATTTTTTTCCCTAATAATTTTTCCAAATAGTCTTTTGATCCTTTGATTTCTTCTTTACATTCTTTGTCAGTACAAGTAGTTAAAATCGGGTGGAATTTTGTATGAGATCCAAAATCTACATAAGGCAACATGTCTATTATTTCTGATTTATTTAATACCTGTCTCTCTTTGTATTCTTTCTCAGGTTTATAATCCACTTGATCATGCAAAAGCTTTAACATCAGATCATAAGGCAATCTTTTAAAATTTTCCAATTTTGAACAACCAGTTTGCCACCAAAGATGTCGATTAGTATTTACTATATGACTGCAAAGAAATAGCGTTGGTTTAATATTATAGGTCTTAAAAATCTCCAATAATTCGTAGTTGCCTTTTCGCCCATCATCAATAGTTATAATTAACGATTTTACAGGAATGATTGACCAGTCTTTCTCGTATATTGCGGTAATTAATTTATTTAAAGGGATAATATTATAGCGTAAAGATAAATATCTAATATGTCTTTCAAATATCTCTGGTTTTGGATCATGATAAACAACAATTGTTGCTTTGTTTCTACATAATATTTCTCTTATTAACAGTGATACTCCTGAGTATTTTAATAGAAATCCTATAATCTCCTTTATGACTCTTTTTATTGTTTTCAATCCAGCCTGCATATTTATACAAATAAGCTATCAATTTGAGTAATCTTAATTTCTACAATAGATTTTTATAATTTTGAACAACTTGCTCAAGGAAAATAGTATATTTTCTGGCTATTCTGCTCCATTGAAATTCATCAATAGCAAGACGCCTAGCATTCTTTCCCATTTCCAAAAGAGACTGCCTGTTCACTTCTACTACTTGTTTTAGCTTTGCCAATAAACTTTCGCAATTAGAGGCTTCATAAACAAATCCACAATGATATCTATGAACCAAGTCAGAGGTTTCGTCTACATTAGATACAATAATAGGTTTTCCCATAGAAGCAAATTCCGCGAACTTAACTGGAAAACCATACCTCATGCAAGGATGATCTCTCCTAGGTATAATTAGAACATCTGCAGATGCTAGATGATTAATCAATTCTTTTTGGGGCAACTTATTTAAAATTTCAACACGTTCTTTAAGAACGCTAGTAATACGTTTTTTTAAACGTTTATCTCTATTCGTGAAACCAATTATCTTTAGTCTAATATTTTTAAGCTCCAATTTATGGAAAGCTTTGAAAAGGATATTAATGTCTTGATATTCTTGCATCGCACCAGCATAACAAAACGTAAAATTAGGGTTTGGATTCGTTGATAACGGTCTAAACATCCTCGTATCAACGCCATTTCTGATAAGTTCAATCCTGCTCGAAGGTATCCCTCTTGATAAGAGGTGTTTGCGCTGGAATTCACTCACAACAATATAACCATTTGCAATACGGCTTGCCACAGTTTCTAAAATTTTCGCTTGTACTACATGAAACATTCTCCTAGGATTCCAAGGCTGTGCGCTCAGATATAGTAGTTCATCCTGGAAAGCGTCTCCATGTATGTCATATACAATTGGTTTAGACAGAAGATATTTGAAAAATAATCCAGCATAGGTTCCAGCATCATCTCCACCATGAATAATATCACAATCATGCAGAATCTTTGGGATACTGAAATAGGAGAGCGGATGAATCAAAGCTGGCTTAGATAGGAACCTATCTTTAAAATAGACGAAGTCCGTATGGACACCAACGCTGGCAAGGCCTGCCGCTAACATGCGAAGCCGTTGATGATAGGCGTTGTGTATACTGGAACTAGATGAAGATAAAAATAAAACTTTCATATTTAAGACATTCAAAATGATAAAATAAGCTTTGCTTTATTTTACCATTAGCAGGTTGTTAGACAAATCGTCGGTTATGATCGATTCGAAGGCCAACGGGCCTATAAGATGAAATCATTCAATGCAGGTACAGAATGCACCTTAAAGGAGCCTGTTTTCTGTCCAGACAATGGGGAGACCCTAAAACTTATGTTCCAACTGAAGTTGAATAAACACTTTCTTGTTTGAAAACCTTAGCAAACCCACAGCACAATTCAGCTGATTATTTAGCCTCTCCCCTTTGTTTAATCAACCAAATTGAAAACCTTTTTAAAAATATTATCCCAAGAATATTCTTCTACACATTGGTATTCTGATTCTGGAATAATATTCTTTAAAGCAAGATTGATTTTTTCATTAAACTCCTTATAATCTCTTGCAAAATATATTAATTTGCCCACTTTTTCCTTTCCTAACGATTCCATCTCAACAGAAACTATTGGCTTCTTTAGTGCTAAATACTCATAAACTTTTAGTGGGCTTACACTTTTTGATACATCGTTCATTTTAAATGGATTAATACATACATCAAATCTGCTAATAATTGCTGGTATCAACGTCTTTTTCTTTTTTCCTAACCAAATAACATTTTTATATTGAATTATTTCCTCCCATATTTTTTTTACGTTTTCACAACAAGGGCCCACGAAAACAAACGTCTTATCTTTATTTTTCTCGATAATATATTTAAGTAAATCGTAATCTAAATAAGAGAATAATGTTCCTACAAATCCAATTATAGGATTAAGAATATTTTTCATCTCAGAGGGAATATAAGATATATGATTTATTCGTGAAAATAAATTTGAATCATAACCATTAGGGATTAAATGAATATTTTTGGCATACTGTTTATATCTTTCCAGCAATTTATGAGAAGTAACTAATACAATATTGCTTTTTTGGGCAAGAGATTCTGTACATTTTTTAATATATTCATATTTTCGTTTATTATGCGCCTCCAATGCCGGAAGATCATCCGTAATATCAAATACAAGACTTCTATAATTAAAATATTTTAAAATATTTACGTGCTCTGCTTTATAAAGCAACAAAATGAAGTTTTCAAATTTTAACTTCTTTAGAACAAAAGAAATTCTCGAAAATATATAAAAATAGTTAAGCTTATCAACTAAAGGCCTGGTATGAAAAGGTAAATATTGAGGAGGTTTGATAATAAATAGATCTTTATCTATCTCTTCTATCTTGATTTTGAACACACTATTTTTATAATATCTTCTTTCAGATATATCAGACTTTCTCACCATAGAAAAGGAGGGATCAATATAAGCTACTTTATATCCTTTTTTATGAAACCTTGAAATAAAATGCTGTTTTCTAAACCATATTAAGCCATTCCAATAATGTGGAGAAATACAAATAATTTGGTTATTATTCAGCTCGTCCATATTTTCCCTGTTATTTGACATGTGAAGTGACGCCCAGAATTGCCAGAAATGATATCTTTAACTTATTAAAATCCAATTAAATAAATAAGCTTGTCAAGCGGCGTACAGCTTTATGAGGTAAATCGGCGTATTTTATTACGAGCTTGGCATAAAAGGATTATTGTGTTTATCACTATTTATTTTTCCATTTACTTCTAGTTGTTTTGCTTTTAATACTAAAGATATTAAAAAAATGTATATAACTGTTATGTTCATTTCTATTATCGCTGTCTGCCAAACAATATTTTTAATCATCTGGCAAATCATAAAGATTAATAATATTAGTCCTATATTATTATTAAATTTAAAGAACATAATGTATCCTAATTGTATTGATTTAAAATATAAAAACATAAATAGAATAAGACCTAATAGCCCATAATTAAGCCATACTAGAAAATATCCATTATGTACATATAACCCAACTTCCCGAGGAGTCCTTTCCATTTTGTCTTTTCCAAAAGGGGTAATTCCCAAAAACCAGTTCTTTTTAACATTATACCACCCAACTTCAATTTGCTTCCTATGCCCCGTATCAGTTCCGTATTTCGACTCAAATTTGTAATCTATTAACGAAAAAATCGTTATCAGACGACCTGTATAATAATTATTTGCAATTCTATCCACACCAACAAAAAGAATGGAGCCTATTATAATTACTAATGAAAAACACACTGTTGCAACTTTTATATTAAAATTCACTTTATTAAAGCGATAATGAAAAAATAAAATAATACCAACTGCTATGAAAGCCTCTATCCAAAAAAATCTCCGAAAAGAAAAAACAACAATACAAAAGGATGTAATAAGTCCTAACATATGTAGTATTCGAGTTTTATTATCCTCATCTTTGCCAAATAATAGTCTAACTAGAGCGATTATTAATAACAAAATAAAAAAATCAGTAAAATCTTCCTCTTCTCCTAATCGTACCCCCCCAATGATTGGGTTGATTTCGCCAAAACCTAACAAATATTTAACTATTGAATAACAACATCTAGAAAATATTAATACTTCCAAAAAAGTTAAGATATTAAATACTTGCTTTTTATCTTTGTCTTTTAAAAAAATATCTTGAATATAATATATGAAAATTAAAAAAGCAAAGAATGTTACAATCGGATTCAGTCCCAAATCGATTAAATCAATATCTTTGATATAGACTGTTAAATATATTAAAATATTAACAGGTATAAAATACATCCAAAAGATATTTTTTAAGTAATTTCTATGCGCAAAAATGTCATTACCATTATTAAGAACAAATTTTACTAAAATGTATATTAAAAATAATATCCCAAATAGATGATAAATATTAACTTGTCCAAACAGCAATATTTTATCAAAACGGAATATTTCTCCCTCTGTTGATGAAATCTTATATGACCAATCATGTGAGGTAAAATTACATATGAATAAGAGACTGTACATTAAAATAGTTACCGTATTTATCTTTTGGTTACCCACTTTACTTGCCTGTTTTTCTTATATTCATCGTTAAATCAGAAAGGAAGTACTTTTCCAACTTTTAAGATTTTATTTTCAATAGGAAATTATGCCAATGCTCTCTCTATGTCAAATTAGATGCTCATTTTTGCGATGAATCTAAATTATTATGTTCTCTTTTAAGGTTATTAAAATATAATAAAAAAGTGTTGCTTGCAGCAGCAGCCACTGCTATATCTAAATCTCCATCATGGTCAATATCTCCTAATTCAACAAAATGGCACCATTTCAAGTATTGCTTTGAATTGTCTATAATATGAGGTTTCCAATTTTCAGAAAAGGCTATCCCCGGATTCTCATACCAGATAATCATATTTTGACCCTCATCAGCAACGATAATATCCTTATCACCATCATTATCTATGTCACCTACATCAATCTCTCGAAAATCATGGCCTGAACCAAGAGTCCATTCTGTAACTTTATATTTTTCCCATTGATCTAGCATTTTATGAGGATAAGGATTTTCCAACACATAAACATCTCCCTGATGATTTCCAGTTACAATATCTAAGTCACCGTCATTATCAACATCTATTATTTCAAAAATACTAACTCCATGCCCTGGCTGAAAGCTCACAATAGTATGATCAATCCATTCCTCTTGTAATATCGGATTATTTAAATATCTGTAAAAGTGTAATTTTCCTCCCTTAACTGAATCATCCTCAGAGGCAATAATATCATTTTGTCCATCTTTATCTATATCAGCCACTCTCGCGTTAAAACATCTTATGCAATTATTATCTATCCAAGTCGCAGGCCATCCACTAGGTGATCCATTATTATTTAGCCAACCGATGCTATTATCTGTCTTAGTTGTAAAAACAACATCTTGATCTCCATCACCATCAATATCTCCAGCCTCAACATGATATGTTCTGTGCGAGTCATTTTTATAAAGTATATGTTTTTCCCAGCCAGAAATCTGCCATATATCTTCAGGCGTTTTATACCAAACCACATCGTATCTTTTCATATCACCAGCTACAATTAAATCATCCCTACCATCTCCGTTTATATCAGAGATTGCAGTATAATGTGCCCCTTTTATAAATTTCCTAAGTAACTTTTCTTTCAATATAGACTTAAAATATTTTGAGATTGGCTTTCTTGGAATGCCTCTTCCTACAGAAAAATCAATTACATATCTTGAAAAATTCGATGTATTATATAGATTCCTATCGAATTTATAAAGTAAAAGTTTATCTGATCTATATGAATTAGCAATGAGTTCTATATTTCCATCATTATCTAAATCATAAGGAACTATGTTATGAGCGCCATCTGTATAGGTAATATCAGCATCTATTAGAATTCTTTTCCATCCACCATTTGTAAAAACAGGAGTTAGAATATTTGTAATAGGAGTTTTGTATCCAACTTTCTCGTTTTCTCCCTTAATGTTTTTATAGGCTTTATGAAATCTGTAAACAATATAGATTAAACCTATTCCTAAAATTATAATAATTATTACGGTAATAAATTTCCTTCTTTTTTCCATATCTAAACTTTTCTCCCTATCACTTTAAAATCTTTTCTTTAAGAAATTGAACATTTGAATTTCTTCTTGCGAAAATTCCCTCAGCAATGTTAGTATTAGAAAATATATTGTCACTCCTATACTGATGCACAAAATTAAGTTTAGGAGGACTGAAAAGGTTAAATTATTACCTACATAATACACAAATATTCCCATTACTCCTGAAGCACAAGTTGCCTTTAATAAAGATTTAAAAGGGAATTTCCATATAAAAAACCGTCTTGATATAAAAACAATTAAAACCAGAAGAAAAATATAACTTAGAAGGGTCGTGGCTGCTGCTGCTATAAAACCGTATTTTGGAATTAACAAAAAATTAAGGCCTAAATTAACTAAGCCAGAAACAATGAGAGATAACATTATGAAATGTGTTTTTTTATAAAAACAAAGACCTGGATGGAATCTTTGCTGTAGACCAAGAAAAAAAACTCCAAATACAACTATACTAATTATCTTACTTCCCCCATGATATTCTTGCCCAGTTAAGATGACTATAATAGGTTTAGCTAACACACTTAAACCAACTGCCGCCGGAGTGCAAATTAGTAAATAATATCTTGTAATTTCACCAACAAACTCTTGGCTCTTTTTTTTACCCTCTTTTTCCCATATATTAAAAACAATCGATCCCGAGGTTAATGCAAATAAAGTGGCGATCAACATAATGCTGCGCTCAGAGATAGCGTAACTCGCTGAGTAAATTCCCACTTCCTGACTACCTCGGAATAATTCCAATACATATCGATCAGAAAGACTAAGAATCCAAGCAGCAAGATTACCTATCACTAGGGGAAATCCGTATTTTGCTAATTCCGATGCTAAGGGGACATAAATATTTTTTAAGCGTAAGGATACTTTCCCAATTGAATTTTTCAAGAGGAATGGAAAGGCAAAAACCAAGCTTACTAAAGAGCCTAAAAGTAAGCCCTCTATACTAAAATGTAAGGCCACAACTAACAATATTCCAAAACCAATCGTTGATATGCTTTTCCATACGCTAAATATGCTGTACCATTTTATTTGCCTTTTGGCTCTGAAAAATTCAATGAGTACTGAAAAACAAGAAGTCATGATAAACACAGGAAGTCCAATCCACATCAAAGTGCATAATCTTTCTGAAATATGAAATCTTAGAATTAAAAGGAGGCCTAAAAAAATAAGAGAAAGGACTAATATGGAAAGAATAGTCAATTTTAATATAGTCCCATAAAACTCTTCGAGTTTTTTATCTCGATCATATGCAGGATAAAATCTAATAATTGGCATGTATAGCCAGCCAACAATTGTAGAAAACACCGATATCGTGGCCATTACCAAGATATAGTTACCGTATTCCCCAGGTTGAAATAAACGAGTAATTATTGGAATGCTTATAAGGCCTACAATCCCTGGAACAATCTGTGCAGGGATGTATTTGACTATGTCTTTGAAAAGATTTTCAATCATATTTTTTTAATATTTCTCTTTACTGCTCGTGCTATTATTGCTAAATAACATCTGACAAGAAAATGACAAGATATTGGCGCAAAGAAGAATGCATTTCATCTAGAAAAATTTTTAACCTTTAATAAATGATCTCCAAGCAATAATGTGGTTCTGAAAACCTTCCTGCTATCACTTTTTATTTTAGATAATAGCTTGTCTCCTTCTTCATTTTCTAATATATAAGGAGAATAACAATTCTTATTTCTACAATATATTGGATAGAATTTTGCGCTTTTATATTCTCCAGAGTCAGACAAAATAACTTCCGCAACAATATTATTCCCCCAACTTTTCTTCGAAAATGGAAAAATTAAATTGCCAAGACAATAAATGATTAATTTCCCGTTATATACTTCTATCGGTTTTGGGACATGGCCATGGCTTCCGATAATTAAATCAGCCCCAAAATCAACCATCTTATGGGCCATAGCTATTGAATTTTTATGTATCTTAGATATGTTTTCAATATCAAAATGAGGAGCTACTATCAGAAAATTACATCTCTTTTTAATATCCCTAATATCATCCAAAACAATTGGCTCAAACAAAGGAAGAATCCCTGGCTGATCATTTTTTGCAAGGCTCATAAAAAAAGAATTACAGAACGCAGTATAACCTAGAAAACCTAATTTCAATCTTCCTATCTCTATAATCTCACCATTTCTTGCCCCTTCAATATTCATGCCTCCGCCAACATACTTAATATTTTCATTCTTTAAGGCATTTATCATTTCAATAAAGCCTCTCTCCCCCGCATCAAAAGAATGATTATTTGCAATGGACACAATATTGATATTATTTTCTTTTAAAGTTCGAACAAACTTAAGAGAGCTACAAAACGAACCTATATGGCGTCCATTATTGCTCAAAGGAGTTTCTAAATTTATATAGCCAATATCCGCATTTTTGAAAAATTTTCCTATTTGTTTAAAAGGAATACTATTATCATTATATTCGTTTATTCCATGCTCAGGATATTCCCAAATACCACCATATTCTTCCAATAGTATGCTTTTTATTTCTTCTGTAAGAGAATATTCTCCTAAGGACCACAAATTTAATTTTTTTATTAATTTTCTCCAGCATCTAACAAGTAGAGAAGCTTTTTCTCTCTGAACAAGACCAGCTATCTCTCCTCTATGCCTAGAAAAGTTCACATCCCCGCCTAATGCAATTTTAATTGACATAAAAAACCTCCCTAGATTCTCTTCCCCATGTTTTTCCAGTAGTATTTGGGATCATCGATTCCAAACATCTCCCTTAATCCACCTGAATGAATTTGTAAGCCATCCAGACCCGTCCCAAGATTTGCCTCAATAACTAAAGGCCCTGTTAAAGTTAAAGCAATATCCCAACCAAGATATGTGAATTGTGGCATTTTTTTTGCACATTCTACCACAAATTGTTTTACTTCCTTCCACCGCGAAATTTTATGCCCTCTAAAAGGAAAATTTGTATCAGGATGTCTCTCAAAGTATTCAAATTGCATTGATGTGGCATAATCTCCTAATTTCCCTGTATCTACTTCAATTGTCAGAAGGAGTCCTCCTAGATCAAAGTTATCAACTTGATTTCCATTTCTACCAAATCGAAAAAAAATAGGACACAGAATGCGAACAGCGCCATTCTTATTTTCTGTATTAATTCTGAATGTATTTACTGAATGAGGATATATTTTTGAAATTTCCGAGTCGTGAGACACTCCAGGTTGTACTATATAGTCAAATTTTGTCCCAATTTTTTTTAAAAACTTTTCATTAAAGATATCACTATCTCTAGTTAAATAATGTCCCTTATCATTTCTATTAAAAATATAAATACCATGACCACCTCTGCCTTCGGCAGGTTTAACAAATATTTTTTGGTATTTTCTGTCTGCTAATTCTTGTTCTATAGTATTAAAATCTTTTCCTTCTAATTCGCTAGTATAAATTTGATTATTAATCAATTTACAGATTGTATGTGCTTGGGGGATGGCAAGACTTCTAAAAAATTGTTCAGTAATTATCTTATCTTCCAATAAAATTTTGTATTTTTTCGAATCATAAAATGGCAGAAACAATTCATAAAAAAAGAACTCCGGAATGTAATTGAGAAGTTCTTTTTCTGATAAATCTTTATCTCTTCTATAAAGGTTGTATCTATAGTAATGCAACGGATAACATCCCCAAAATTTCTTACACAATTTCATTTCTTTATTTATTTGAGACCTTGGTTTTTTGTCATCACATTTCTTAAAACGCTCCATAGCCTGAACCATTCGTTTATAACTTTTTTCATATGTTAATCGATGCTCTATCTCTTTTAATCTTAAAAATAAATATGTTTTTTTTAATTCTCGAAGGATCTTTGTAAAACTCATCGTAATTCTACAAACCCAATTGGCAATTTCTGAATTAAAAACCTATATTTTCCACTCTTTATAAGAGTAATGTAGTCGACTGAGCAGATAATTAGATTTATCTTATCCTCTAAGCCTATATTATACCTTTTCGAAGTAAATCTTTGGAGACATCTGAGATTATCCACTTGAATTTGCTAGATTTAGAAAGCTGGATAGAATCAATTATATCAGTTTCAATCTTCATATTTGAGCCAAATATTTTATGCAAGCCCTGACAAAGTTTTAATAATTCGCTTTGCAATAAGTCTGAAACATGATCATCCCAAGGAACAACATTCACTTTTATATAATTCAAAGATTTTTGAATTATTTGGGTCTCTTTAATTGTTTTAAGTTTTTTAAATGGATGTGTAATAACTGCAGGAGAAACAGGTATACCTTCTGGCGTAATGATGAAGTCCTCTAATCTTCCCTCTACACTTGAAAAAACAGGATAGTAATATCTACTGCACTTATTGCAACCCAAACTAACTGGTTGTGAAACAATATCTGTAGTCCGATAGCGGATAAACGGGTTGATATAATTTAGAAAGCTTGTGCCTATAATTTCATTAGTGGTGGGATCTATTTCTGTTATTCCGTACTGAGGGATACAATGATAATAAGTGTTATTTTCGCATTCACCAGCTAAAACTACTTTTTCCGCTTGGCCATAATGGCTAAATATCTGACAATTAAATACTTCTTTAGTTATATTTCTCTGCCACGAATAAATGGATTCAGAGGCAAATAGAATTGCGTTAAGTTTGAAAGGCACGGAAAATCCATATCGTTTTATATTTGAAGATAATAACGCAATAGTACCGGGATAACCATGGATATATCTTGCTCCAAATTCTTGCATTATTTCTAAATAATAGAGAATATTTTCTTTACTATTTATTATAGGCGAAAGTCGTAAAATCTTCCAAATTGGATCATATTCAAATGGCTTATTACCTTTTATTATCTCGCCACGTAGTTGTACTACTAAATCACCAGGTTTAACTTTCACACGTGACCATTGATGATAAATAAAAGCTAGTTCCTTCTGGTTAGTATCTTGATTTTCATAAAATTGGAGAGGTTTTCCAGTAGTGCCACTCGTATGGCTTGTGGGCAAATTTTTTAATTTAAAATTTCTTGCAATAAACTCACTAAAGTGCCTTTTAAATATGTCCTTGGTCAAACAAGGCAGTTTTCTCAGATCATTAAAATCCTGAATATCCTTTGGCTTCAAATTTCTTTCATCAAATACTCTTCTGTAATATGGAACATTTTCATAGGCATGATGCAAAAGTTTACTCAACTGCTGCATTTGATATTCTTCTAATTTTTCCTTGCTCCACCATTGTGATTCTTGTAAGAAGTTATAAGTCTGCCAAAATACTTTCCCATATCGAAGACGGGTTGGAATCAACCCATAAAGGTATTTTGCCGACTGCCTGATAGGAAATGGCAATTTTTTTAAGGTTTTCTTAATTCTCATAGCAATTTAAGCTCTAAAATCATTATTAGTAGAATAATCTTTAATCGGCACATTCTGAATCAAATATTTAATTTTGCCGCTTCTAGTTTTTGGGATGCCTTCTACAAATTCTATCTCAATATCAAAATTAGTATATAAATCTAAAAAATTCTTTTTTATGATCTCTATATCAGATGGCAAGAATTTACTATGAAAAGCGATTTTCAATAATACTTTTCCTGGGACATCCTGAACATATTGATAAGCTTTGATTTTCTCTCTAAAATTCCAAAGTGGCTTATCCGCCCAGATAAATGTGATTAAAAATCCATTTTTATCAACAAAATATTCCTGTTTCCTTCCTACAACTCTTTTCAACAAAGGATAAATCCTTCCACAATTGCAACTCTGTCCACTGTAAACTGCTAGATCTTCTGTTTTATATCGTATGAAAGGTAGTACATAATTATTAAAACCAGTAGCGACTATTTCACCAAAATCATTTTCCTTTGATACCAAATTGTTTTTCTTATCAACTATTTCAGTAATTCCATATTCAGGGGAAATATGATAATCCGTATTTAACTCACACTCACCGGCTAAAACAACCTTTTCTGCATGTCCATACCAGCTAAATACTCGACATTTAAATATTTCTTCTAATAAATTTCGTTGCCATAGATATAAATTTTCAGAGCTACATAGAATCGCTTTCAAATTTTTAAAAGGTTTAATATTTCTCTTTTTCATAAATTTTGCCAAGATAGTTATTACTGAGGGATAAACATGCAAAAAATCAGGCTGAAATTCTCTAATTATCGATACATATTCTAGCAAAAATTCATCTGTCATATTAAGAGATGAAAGAGCGAGAGTTCTATCAACTGGATTATACTCCCAGAATTTTTTGCCACGTATTTTCTTATGAACTACTCCCCTTATTATGACTCTTTTATCGCCAATATTAAATCCAACTCTTTCCCACAGGGAAAATATAAATGCATATTCTCTGGAATTAGATACTCCCTTTTCTTGATAGAACATAAGCGGAATACCGGTCGTTCCACCGGTCATGACAATTTCAAGCTTTGATTTAGGATAGTTTCTGGCTACAAGATCTGGCAAGTTATCTCGTATAATATCTTTTGTTAAAAAAGGTATTTTTCTCAGATCTTTAAGATCTTTGAATTCATAAGGCTCTATTCCCGTTTTATCAAAGAGCCTTCTATAATACGGGACATTTTCATAAGCATGATGCAATAGTTTCCTTAATTGAAGTAACTGATACGCCTCTAATTCTTTCTTGCTCCACCATTGTGATTCTTGTAGGAAATTATAAGTTTCCCAGAATTCCTTTCCATATCGAAGACGGGTTGGTATCAGCCCATAAAGGTATTTTGCCGACTGCCTGATAGGAAATGGCAATTTTTTTAAGGTTTTCTTAATTCTCATAGTAATTTCTTATATAAACCTGATAATTTTTTAAATAACAATTGTGACTTCCCTTCTCTGTTTTGTGAATATTGCAACAAAATCATTCGATTCTGACTAATCTAATTTTCCAATATGAGATATTTATAGTTTAATTAATTTTTTTCGCTAACATCTTTGAGGAAATAATCTTCCTACGCAAAGAATAAATTTGTTTTATTAAGATTGTTTCTTTTAGCAAAGACTTAAAGGGGTACTCCTTGCCCCCCATAGAACGCTTAAAAAATTCCACTCCTTTTATTCCTCCACTTTGCCTAAGATCAAAATATTTTATGTTTCTTTCTTTGCAATCCAGAAGAATATTGTGCAATAAATAGCGATTTGCATGCATTTTAGCGAACTCTCTATCGAAGAAGGACAGCAATAATTGACAAAAGTTATTCCAATATAAAATAATACTACCTCCAATCATCCTTCCTTCATAATTTACAGTCCAAAAAATAATATTTCGGTTTTTAAGTTTAAAAATATTTTGAAACATCGTCATAGGATAGTCTGTTAATGAATCATTTTTCCAATATTTTTTTGTCCTTTGGTAAATATTATATAATTCTTCGAATTTATTTATTGTCTTTGCTTCCCTTATATTCAACTTCAACCTTTTTGCCCTGTTGATATGACTACACATGCCTCTTGAATAACTTTTCAGTAAATCTAGCTCACTTTTGTATCTATACAATTCAACAACATGGGATAAATCTGGGATTTCCTTAAACCCAGACAATCTAATATTTTTGAAGAAAGGATTTCCCCTTATTAAAATTGATCTATATTTCTTTAAAGATGAATTTATATACTGTGAAATTTCAATAATCTGTTGTTCTTTCAACTCTCCATCGGATATGGGACCACCATAAACATATAGTGGGCCGGATATGTATTCATCCAGAAATCTGCTTCTAAGCTTGGTATTTCTTTTTAACATAAGAGGGAAAATAACTCTCACGCCATTATCGAAGAAAAATCCTTTCGTTACATCCTTGATAGAGAACGTTCTTTCAATAAACTCCGCCCAATAATGAGTATGAAAAAATGTAGCATGCGGGCAGCTCAGCGCAATCTCGTCCCAGAGAGCAGAGCTAACTTTTTCAATAACTCTCATAACGTTAAGTGATAATCACAATTTAATGTTTTTTATCGCGGAAATAAGAGTTATTCAGTCTGATTTTTTTCTTTTTTTATATTTGTATGGAACAACTCTTTAATTGCTTTGATTGTGAAGCCTTTCGAGATTTTTATATGTGCGAGCGAGGAAATTGGCTGATAAGAGACCTGGAGAAAACGTCTTAAAAAAGGTATTTTCTGCAATGCAATAAGCT
>Ga0307380_10006230_pt1 | contig 15694 bp, 21 predicted proteins | sample UN3MG_FD_202239 | JGI IMG/M metagenome (GOLD analysis project Ga0307380, IMG submission 202239) | Soil microbial communities from Risofladan, Vaasa, Finland - UN-3 | ecosystem: Environmental > Terrestrial > Soil > Coastal area > Acid sulfate soil | place: Finland: Risofladan, Vaasa | collected...
CGAGTAAAGTCAGTAAATCGGTCTTGTACTTAATAGCGTCCCAGATAAGGTCGAGCCTTCCCCCGTCTTTCTGGTCGGTTTGGATTTCGCTGGTATCTGCTAATACTAAAGTCAAATTCGGGTCAAGTCCCCCAACCTCTCCGCCGAAAGTCGTCTCTCCGGTATGGTCGGCAACAAGCTCTTCCCAAACATCTCCTGCTGTTATCGTCGCCGGTATCCAAACCGTACCCGACCAGTCCCCGTACTCCTGCCAGATCGCAGGGTCGGTATCGGCTGGATTTGCACCCGCCTGCTGATGAGTTACTATGTGATACTGCCCGGCTGAAATATTAGTATCCATCGTGCCGACGAACATCCCGCCGGACTTGTCTACCAAAGCAATATCATAATCATCCGCATCGTTGGCGTCCGTTCCCCAAACTTCAAATTGCTGGTCAACTACGTGCCAAACATCGCCGTCTATCTCCCTGACAACAGAAAAACAAGTAGTCGCACCCGGACAAAAGGCTCGTATCTCGTTAGCCGCCCATATTTGACCGCAGAGACCGCAGAGAACGCAGAGATATATTATCTTTTTCATTTTTCAATAGCCCTATCGCCAATCCACTTCGGCAGTTTCTTCAGACTTTCCGGGTCGATTATGACTTCATCTTTCGTTTTCTTCCGGTAGAGCTTGCCCGTCGTCTCATCCAGCCTGGTTCCGGGTTTGAGTCTCTTTGCCATCTTGCCGGTCAGGACATCACCCATGACATCTTTTTCGTATTCGACGATTTTGCCATTCTCGAATTTGAAGGCTTTTTCCTTACCGATAACTCCCTGCTCGGTTTCATTTACATCTTCAACGGCTTCTGCCAACGTGACTTCAACTTCCTCATTCAACTGCCTTTTTTCTTCCAGTTCGGTTCTCTGCTCTATCCAGTCTTCTTTCGGAATGTCCCTCGTATATATGAATTGCCTGCCCGATAGTTCCTCGATGCACTTTATCGCACCATACATATCAACATTGATTTCCTTGCCGATGAAAGCGTTTGAAGCATAGTAAGACCAAGGGTATTCATGGTCTTTATCAGGCTCAAACAAGCTGAAATTGTGCGGCGATAGAGTCGATTCGTTTCCCGCCTCGTCCATTACCCTCATCTCCGCCGTACCAGCTACGACATCCTCAACGAAAAACGTAGCGCAGTCGGCAGCCGGTACGGTCGGATGCGTGCCAGCCTTTATGGATAATATCCCTACCGGAGAGCCTGTGCCTGCGGATGTGGTATTCATAAGGATATTTCCGCCTGAAGTAATCCTCATTTTTTCTGATGTACCATTAGAACGAAGAATTAAATCAGCCCCAGCTTTACGAGTAGAGATATAAAGGTCATCATTATAGAACTCAATCATGTTACCAACATTGGTTCCACCTGAATCCTCAAACTGGATTGCAAAATTAGTGCCTAAAACAAAGTTTCTTTCTACGGAAATACTGCCTGCCTTAGGAATAATAAAGACTTGAGAGTTGGCAATACGGAAAAAGAGACCTCCATGATTATCTCCAACTCCATCGGTATTTCCGGCATCGAAATACATCGAGCCACCATAAGTCGGATATTCATTACCAAAGAATTGAAATGAAGCCCCTCTACCATAACCGTATTCACCGCCGCCGCTGAACCTAAACGCCTTATTATCAGAACCATCAGCAGTATCAGTAGTAATATCATTTAAGGTCTTGCCAAAACTAATATCAGATGTTGGAGCGTTGTTGAAAAAACCAATTCGCTCATTATCGCTATCAACATTAAAAACTGGTGTTCCACCATCAGCATCAAGTATCTGGTAGAAAGTCGTACTATTAGCATTAGGCTGAAACACAGCAGAGTCCGAACCTAAGACTGCACAGTTGGTAATCGTAGCCCCTGCCCACGTCGGCGAATCGCCGGTTCCGAGTCCCAGAGTAGTCTGTGCCGTGGCCTGAGTTTCATCATCGAACAGAGTCCGAATCCACGTAGACATATACGGGCATACCGGCGTACCCTGAGCGAAAGTCACAGAGCAAAACAGCAATAAAATCACCAGCCGTTTCATTTTCTTCCCCAGTCGGCGGAACGAAAGCCGAAGTCGTCACCGAAGTCATCGCCGTAAATCGACTCTGGCCTGCTCGACCAATACCGCCGAATCCAATTTATCAATCGTTTCATTTTAGACTCCTAAAAGGTCTACGTAATCGCTTACAGCAGCCGTTCGAGCATCCGCAGCAGAAGGAGTTACCCCTATAGTAAGATTTCCGTTAATGGCGAACGGCGCGAAATCCTGCGTACTTTTCAGGGCGTTTAAGGGAGTAGGCGCATTATCGGCAATAGATGCTACACTGACCCACTCCGCCCCGTATGCGTCTCTTATACTGAGCGTTCGCGTAATATCAGTTGATGTATCCCCGGCGCGGTACACTATTCCCGTGACAGTCATATTGACGTTCTTCATCGTTACCGTAATTTCAGTAATTCCCGTAGTCGGGATGGTAATCACCGGTGAAGTCAATCGGGCCACCGGTTGTTTTTCCGTTCTGTAATCTATTTCTGCCATCTTTATTCCTTTCTTAAAAAGTGGAGGGCTATCGGAAAGAAGGACAGCCCCCCACCGTATAAACCTTTCAAATTTACGGAGATGCAGTAACTCTTGCACCGGATATAAGTGGCTTATATTTGATGTAGAATACTATTGAGTCGTCCGCATCATAGGTTCCTGCTGAGACCCAAGATATTGTCCCAGCCGGTGCTATAAACTTCAAAGCACTTGACGCTACCGCACCCGCGGTGGTCGGAACTAATGCAGCACCAAAAGTTGCGCCACAGATGTAAGAAGTTCCTGCTGCATCGGTAGTACACTCTACCGCTGAGGTTATATCAGCAGTAGCTGCTGGCACTGTAGTTGTAATCATAAACTTACAATCATTTGCAACAGCTTTTAGAGTATTGGCAACAATACCAACAAGCGAAGTCACTTCAACAGGACCAGAAACAACGAATAAGTTGTTAGTTCCGCTCACAAGGTCAATTGCGCCGCCCTTAGTACGCGTTACTGTCATTGAATACTCTTGCTCGTCTGCTATTGCTTCAAGAGAGTCGGTTGTGTTATCGAAGGTGAAAGACCCATCTTTGTGTAGGGTGTCTGCCAGTGTCTGAGCTGTAGGAGCGCCCGTGATACCAGTGGTGCTAACCGCAGCAGTTCCGGTAAGCGTCTGCATACCGGAAGCATCATCCATCGCCGCAGTATCGGTAATGATAGTTTGGATGTCAGTCTGTAAGAGAACCATGTCTGCTAAGAGACTTTCGTTTGCGGCCGCACCGGCAGTTCCGGCAAATGCACCAAGTTTGTCAGATAGCATTTCCAGAGAGTCCGTAGAATTAACATAGGTACTCGCTGCCGCTTCTGCCCCTTTACTCAGAATCATAGCCAGGATACTGTCATTGGCTACACCAGTAGGATATGCTCCTGTTCCAGACTTGATACCAGCAAGAACAAACGCTTCTTTCCTTGCTACCATGACTATGTCACCGTCAGCCAAAGCTGCCGATGTAGCATCAATGGTAAATGTTCCGTCTGCGGTGACGTAGTTAGTAATGTCTCTAACGTCACCTTCGGGAGCGGCACCGGCAGAGTCGGCGTTTAAGAGTACAACCATAACCCAGTCCGTGTTAAAATAATCTTCACCGTAACCGATCAAAGCCGCTACCACCGGTGTGGTGCTTGTGGCCGCTGAATTAGTTCCTGCGTGAACATATCCAGTCAAAGCTGTGATTCTATCGCCAATAGCCTGAAGCGAGTCGGTAGCTGGTACAAAGTCACTCCAGTCAGATCCAATGGTTGTTATGTCAGCAAGAAACGACTCATTGACAATCTCATCTGCAACACTTACCGCTGCAAGGTGATCGAGACTATCTGCTTCGATAGCTGCCGTTACCATTACAGTAACCGAATCGTCTGCAGGAATAGTGTAAGTGGCATCTGAGCATGTCAGGACATTATTCACAGCAAAAGTATCGGCAAAATCGTAAGACAACTCGCCATAAGCCGCATCGCTAATCAGTGTGTTATTGGCTATATAGTATTTGTCCGAATTGTCGTCAATCGTCAAACCCGAAGCAGTAATCAGGTTGTTGGCAATAATTCCGCCAGTTGGAATCGTACTGGAGTTAATGACAATTCCTATCCCTGAGTCGATGTTATTACCGATTATCTCAAGATAGTAAATCGAACCCGTAGATATTCCGATAGCAGCCGTAGTAAAGCCTTCGTTACCGATGGCCGCCCGGTCGAAAGTGCAGCCGATGATCTTCATATCGTGGGCTGTCGTATTCCTGATACCGTAAGCCTGCCCGTTTGCCGTTGACATGAACCGGCAGCCTATAAACTCAATACCGTTATGGCTGGTAGGAATATCAAAGACGTAGGTATCACCGGCCTGGCCCTGAAACCACATATTGTAGAATCGGCATCCCATGAAGTAATAACCCGTTGCGGCGGCCTGAATTACATGCTCGCCTAAAAGTCTTGGCATTTTCGAGCCGTCGTCACTACCTACGCCGATTATGTCCGTTTTCTGGGCCAACTTCGTTAAATCTTCGTCGAAGTCGTCGCCCTTAACGTAAATCCGGTTGCGGTTGGCGTAGTTAGGTGAAGTGGCAATATCGGCGTGAGAGGCCGCAAGAGCCGTGGAAATCAGTAGGAACGGACTGTCCCAACTCTTGCCGTCGTTATCGTCACTACCGGCGTTGTTGTCTACATAATAGACCGTACCCCCGGTGTCCGTTGTGGATGTCCCTGAAATATCTCCCAATTCCTGAAAGAGATTATACAAAGGGTCATTGTAATTGCCGGAACCCACATAACCCCTGTCTCGCATATAGTCGTTCAGACTATAAGTCAGGGCTTCGGTCGGCGTTCTGCACATTAGCACTGCGAAAAGAAGTGCCATGATAAATATTACTCGTTTCATTTTTGTTACTCCTAAAAAAGTTGTTGTTAGCCTTAAATTCTCATTAGCTCGGATACTTCTGGACTTTCAGGGGACTTAGAGGCTCTAATCCGAACCATGCGTCGAGCGCACCCGCCCCCGCCGCCGTATTGACGGGATGGAAGTAGAGTTCGAGGTACTTCTTCAGATTCCATGTCGGGAAGCATATACTGAACGTCGCACCTTCGACTAATGAGGCCACAGGCAGAGGATAATCGTCACATCCTATAGCGGCTATGCACACATCCCCCAGACTTCCGGTTGCAAACGTCGCCGAATCGCTGTTCAGTACCGCTATGTACCAACCTTGAGTCAATGTGGTAAAAGTAGTACCTACCCTGACGTTCAACCACAAGAGGTCTGAAATGCTCTCGTCGGTAACACCATCTTCTTCGAGGTCGAGCATATTACCGTTAGTGCGGCTCTCCTCAGCTACGGTGAGAGACTGGTCGTCCCAAATCTCCCATCTTGAATCTATCATACTCATTTTAATTTCTCCTAAATTTTAGGTTTTTGTTTGTTCAACTATTTATCCAACCGTGTCCTCGCTCGTTGAAATTGAATCGCATCTGAAAAGGGGAGCGTACCCACCGAACCTCGTGATTTCCTCGCCGGAAAGGGCATTGACCGTAGACCAGTTCGTATTCGCTTTGTCCTTAGCGCGAATCTCCATCTGGGCCTTAATCTCTTTCGAGCAGAGAATGTAAGTCGTGCGGGGACTGAAACGACCGTAATTCATCATTTCAATCAGCTTGTTCTCGTTAAAGGTGTTCGACCCGCCGACTGTGGGATTGATATTGCAGTACCTTCCAATGGAGAGCATGTCCTTAACGACAAAGCCCAACCACCATTTGAATTGCGTACAGTAAGCGAGATACTTGTTAATACCGCCGCTGTCCGTGACCCATTCCTTACCGTTTCCACCCGTGGGATTGGTGTTAATTGAAAGACCCAAAGGCCCTCGCTTAGTTACGCCTGGAGGATAAATCAGGTAACAGGTCTTCGGGCTGAAGTCGATAATGTACATACTCGTTCCGCCCGCATTGCCGCCGTCCATCACAGTCGTCTGGGTAAGGTCGTTAAGATACTGCTGAATACCGTCGATTTGTTCCGGGTCGCCTGATGCGTCACCAGAGATAATCGCATCCATTACCTGCTGCTGCATACCCTCGACAAAGGCCATGTCCTCCTGCCTGCGCGTACCTTTCGGATCTTCGGAAGTGTCGATTAAGTCCTCGTCAATTTCCGAACGAGCTTCAAGTAATGCACAGGGGAATGTCTGGACCTGGGTAGTAGAGGCTTTCTTGGCCGAACCTTTGTAGAACTTACGCCATGTACCGGAGGGTAAAGACGTTCGGCGAGATACCTTGTGTGAATATCTTTGGTTCGCGGGTACAGCAGGAATGAATTTGAAAACAGGATTGACTTCGTTCATGGCCTCGAATATATCTACGAGACCACCGCCCGGAGCCGTCCTTTTGGCTATTTCGAGAAAGCTTAGTTGACTTGCTACATTTATTTCGCTCATTGCGAATTCTCCTAAAAGTCGTTAATAAAATTGTTAACTTTCGGAGAAGGTGTCCGCAAATGAGCGGGCTTGCTCCTACATTTTACGCCTGTTCGGCGACCTCTGCTTAGGAGGTCAGCATCAGGCTATGCAGAAGAACTACATAGGTGTCTGAAATATAATTCCTTAATTCGGTGTAATTATTCTCCTTTTACGCCTTGGAAATCGACTGGCCTGAGATTTATAAATGTTTCAGTCTTTCCATTAGTCATAAAAGCATAATAATATCTATGCGTTGATTTTATCCTTATATAACCCGGCCATTCTGGTTGTATTTTATACGCATACATTATATTAGCTTTTACGGTATGTATTTCCGTCAACCTTTTGGCGTCTTTGAAATTCTCGGAATCGGAACCTTCAAAGTATATTTGCATGGCCTGTTCACTCTTTATATAAATTTCCGGCCATGTCCGATTTGAGAAAAACCAAAAACCCGATCTATCACCAATTATGCAAATACCGTTTTCGCTCGAATACCATTCTTCACCTACTGTCTTGGCAAAAGTATTGGCAATAGAAATCGCCGGAACAATACCGATAGCAGATTTTATAAATGTTCGCCTAAGCATTTTATTCCTTAATTCGGTGTAATGATTCTCCTTTTCGGTACTACTAAACCTCTCTTCTGTGGCCGGGGAACCCATATCCGCCACAACTGATTGACTTCATCGAATGTTATGTTAATCTTGGCGTCTTTAGGAAATTCGTCGAAAGTCTTCTGGGGAATGGTAATTCCCGGAATCATACCGACCAAAATACACAAAAGAGCCCTCATATTTTCAGGGGTCAGTTGAGGCTCAACTTCTTCTTCCGGTTCTTCTACCGGCTCTATGTTTTCGTTGTCGGCTATCATTTCTTCATCTCTGCGTAATCAAGAGCTTTTTTGCTATCTTTAATCTGATTATCAAGTTCTTTCTTTGATGCCTCAAGCCATTCCGGGTCTGCCATCAATTCAGCATAGCGGCGCAAAGTGCTTGCTCCTTCTTCTGTGCGCCATCTTTTCTCATCGCCTTTAAGACTTTTGTAAGACTTTTCGGTAGCCATAACAGGAACTCCTTCGTTCATTTCGTATCCATTTCCGGGTAATCTAACGAACCCTTAGCTGCGGCTTGAGGAGCGCCGCCCGGAGGAGCGCCGCCCTCGCCCTTCGCCTTTTGTGCCGGGTCGCTTAAAGCTCTCAAAAGAACCAATTCAATTCCGTTCTCCTCGAAGAAAAGTCTCTTCTTTACCGACTCCCACATCTTCGGGTCGGGCTTGCCCTCGGCGTCCTTGCAAAAAGTCTGCAAGTATTCCTTTATCCACGTCTGCCTTAGAACGGCGTTGGAGTCACCTTCACAATCCTTACTGAATTGCTTGAAAGTATCGGAAGTGATTTTCTTTATGGCATCCTCCCTTATTCCGTTCAAGCGGTCTACAAAGGCAGTCTGGAAACCCAATAACTTCTCGGCCAGGCCTACAGGGATATTGTTTTCTTTTGCGAAGACTTTGAAATCGGCCAGGCCCTGCTCGTCGATAATGGCCTTCGCACCTTCCTTGACTTTCAATTCGTAACCGTCGGGGGTATCAGGCACGCCCTCCATCTTCGCTACGTTGGCGCGTATCTCATTCTTCTGGTCGTCGGTCAGCTTACTGTGGTCGTCCGGCAACCAATAGGGTTTACCTGTTTTCATCATGGCTTCGTGGCCGCCCTTAATACCGTCTTCCAGGGTCTTATACTTCTCATAAGCCTTGGCCGCTTCCGGGTTCGCGGTCAAATACGCGCTCTGAGACTGCCAACTTTCGCCGCCGCCACCACCGTCTCCGCCGTCGCCATCGGCGAAAAATACTATATTGCCGAATTTCCTTCTAAACAGTTCCTTAAATGTCATGGTTTTACTCCGTATCTTTCCAATATTTGTTTTGCCTTCTTTTGTGCCGAAGGCGTTAAGCCCTTGCGCAGTTTTCCTTCTTCGGTCACGTAAGCGCGAACTTCCCGATGCTCGAAAAACAACTGACTGAACGGCACATCTTCGTCCAGTGCCGACCTTTCCGGCAAGCGGCCAATATCAACGTCCGGCATTTTAGAAATTGCAACTTTCTGCTCCTGTTCCTGCTGCCGTACACCCGGCAGGTCATCGACATTCACAAACGCGCCCTTGCGCTTGACCTTTATTACTGTTTCGTGCATGGTTAGAATCCGTATCTTTTGAGTATCTCCTTTGCTATCTTCTGGTCGGACGGCTTTAAACCGCCACGCATCCTGCCCTCTTCGGTGATGTAAGGGGCGAGAATCTTGTGCTTTCTCGGCCAGTCGATACTCAACGCCTGTTGAGGCGTCCGGTCGGATTTTGCTTCGGCCTTCGCCTTTGCCTCGGCTTCGGCCTTTTCGTCTTTCTTCGGTGTGTCCGTAATCTTCATTGTTGCCATTATTGTTCTCCTACACTTGAAATTATTGACCTCGCCACGGCTAACAACATCTTGTTACGGTCCGGGCGTAAATGCTCTATCTTCTTAACTATGTGGTTATGTACCTCTCTTTGCTCCGGCTTCAATTCTCCGAATATAAAGTCCAAGTCCTCGGCCAACATACCGGGACATTTCTGGTAAACCTTCAATAACTCGTTACGAGTCGGTAGCCAGTCGGGTTTTTCCGTCATGCCGCACCTGTAAGTAATTTAAGAGGACTGCCCTTCTCGGTCGTTCCCTGCAAGTCTTTGGTGGCACGGGCCATCTTCGGGGCCTGCTCCGCCAACTCCGCCTGTAAAGCCCTCTGTTGCGTTGCCTGCACAAATTCCTGGAATTCTTCTTCGGGAACAATATCGGTCTGGGGGAAGTTCCCGGCCTCCAAAACCTTCTCTAAGGCCGTACTCCACTTTATCTTCTGAATAGTATTAGGCTCGATATTGAAAACGAGTTCCGATATGCCGATGTTCTTATAGAATTGGTTGATTTTCCTGTCCCGTATCTGGGCCATAGACAGTTGACCGATGAATTCCACATCCAGAACACCGTCGCTGTTCTCTAAAACAAAGTCCGGCGGCTTGGGAAGCCTGCCCCACGGATAAGCCGGTTCCGCCAGCCTCTCCATATCCAATACACCGTCGTGGTTATCACCCAATACCTGGTTCTCGTAAGTCTCTACCTGCGGGGCAAGCTGGCCCGCGCGCTCGGCCTCCATCCTGAAAAGACCGTAAGCCGTCTCCGGCTGGTTCCGGCTAAAGGCTAATTGGTTGACCATCATAAATAACGGGACGTGAAAATGTCTTTCTATCGAACCTTTTATACGGTCAGCCACCTCTACCGCGATATTGACGTTGGAATGCCTTTGAATAAATTCCGGCTTTTCTTCAAAGCTAACACCATCGGACCAGTTCTCTCCGCCCGGCCCCATCTCCAAAAGGCCCCTCAATGCGCCCGCCGCCCACGTCGGAGGTCTTACGCTCATCTCAGCCTCACCGAATAAGCACTCCCACAAGGCGTTGCAGCCCTTAACGTCGTAAATGGCCCACCATGCCATAGACCGCCCGTAAACCTCGTGCCAGTTGCGCCAGTAGTGCCATGTACTGAATGGGCGGGTGAAGTAACCCGGACCCTTGTTTTTTGGATTTAACGTCTTCTGCTGAGTGTTGTCCTTCTCGTTTATATAGACGAAAAACTCCATCCACGGATGAGTAACATCAACAGGGTCGGGAAGATTATCGAATATCGGATCGCCTGCGGGGTAAATGACTTGAAGATACTGACCTTTATCGTAGTGAGTACCGTTTTCTAATTGTTGCTTAACGACTTCGGGAAGCTCATCCTTACCGAAAAAAGACAACGCCTCGACAGCATTCCATTCCCATTTGACGTGAACTACATTGTCCCTGCCGAAAAAGTCCTTGGCAAGCCATCGCTGAGAATGGTCGGGCACCTTAAAAATCAGCCTGTCATTAACAACGTCCCGCTCCCTTAACATTACGGGTGAGCCGACAGTACCGGCGTCCATAACGAAGTTCGGCATTACATCGTAATAGTTGGAACGGTTGTAAACGGCGTTTAGATGGTCGTCCAGGTCTTGTATGTACTGATTGACCTGATCGTTGCCCTTGAACTTAACGCCCGTCCACGAAGGAGGCTCCTGCAACTTGTCCCTGAACCACGCGGACTTCCTCGACATTATAGAGCCGAGAAAACCCCTCTGCCATACAAGCGCGGAATACGGACCCGTACCCTCAATTATCTTCGAGCCTTCAAAAGCGCCCACGTCTTTTTCGCCAACCAGGCCCTTAACTAAATCCGGCCGGAATAATTCGCAGATTTCGTCTGTCTGGTCGTCTACTAAGCTTCGCTGAGACTCGTAATCGCCCTGGCGACGAATTATCCTCTTACATAAGGATTGACTGGTATACGCTGTACTATCGGCCATTCGGCCCCCCATGCCGGTGTGTCACCCCCATAGTGTCCACACAGGCTAATTATTTACGATTTCGTCTTTTGTTTCTCTTCTTGTGTTCATTTAGCCCCTTATCGGTTCCAGCAACTTTACGTCTATGATTTCTTTGGTCTTTATAAGTATTGCCCATTAAACTCTTTCATTGCCCCTATTTTCTACGCTTCATTCCTTAACCCCGTTCACGCAAATGTCTTCCCTAATTTGCCCGCTACACCTAACCTTAAATCTTCATCGCTAAATAACTGGTACGGGCCACGGAGATATTTCTTGTTCTTTTTCCCCGCTTCTTTAGGCTCCGCCGGGAGAGCGGCCGGGGACTTGTACGGCTTATAATCATTACCGCCACCGATTAAATCCTGAAAAAAACTCATTATCCTCTCCTCAATCCACTCAATACGTTCCACTTCTTACGCCTGGCCTTATTACGATTCAAAGGTATGGTAATCGGAGAGCCTATCCTCTGGCCCCCGACGTGACCGTGACTGTACTCCAAAGCTAAAGTCTGCATCATGTCCGCCGGGTCGGCCGCGAAGTCGCCCATCGGCTCCTTACTATAAGATTTGGAGTCCTCGTCCCATTTGTAACGGTAATATGCCAAAGACGTTACTAAATTCTTTTCGGGGGCCTTATCAACTACAACACAACACATCTTGGCGTTAAAATGTATTAAATTGAATATATTAGACAACGCCGTTATAGAGTCCATCTTGAAACGGGGACGTGTGACCTTGCAAATCGGGGCCTTGAATAAAGATTGGTAAGTGTCTTTAAGGGCCTGGCCCGTACCCTTTTCATGCTGCATTACATCGTGGGGCATGTGATGCTCGGCGTAAATATAAGGCTTGCTTTCGACTTGTTGGGCGTGGTATGTCGCGCCCCGTCCCCTCTCGCAATAATAGTCTATCACCCGAATCTCGGAACGGGGGAATTGAACGAATCCTACGCAAGTAGAGTTCCTATACCCTAAATCCCAAAAAGTATGCACGGGAATGTCCTTTATCCACGGGTAAAATCCTATCCTGCCGTCCGAACGGGCATCTTCCATCTCGTCACCGTAAACGGCACCGCTGACTTTGGCCTCAAAAGCCTCCTCGACAGTAGATGGATGCTCCTGCCGCATTAACTTGCCCAATCCGCCCGGCCCGTCCTTCTTGGCGGCATACCACGCCTGCTGCTCCAAGTCAGTGACTATACTCTTTTCCGCTAATTCACCGAAATAGTCCTTTAGATGGTCGCTTATGGTAATGCCTAAAGGCTCCGTGCGGTTCTTCGGGTCCTGGTGCCATGCGTAAAAATGGAACCTCCACTGCAACGGGCCTAACTCACGACCCTCTTTTTGGGCTTGAATCGTCTCAGCACGGGACTGAACGCATAAATCATAGAAATCGCCCGCAGCACCCTCCGCCGTACCCTCTATGACCGCCTTCGACCCGAATTGGGGGTGTAAAGAAGGCATTGTGCCCGTCTTAATCTCCTCGGCCCTCTTGGGATATTTGGCGCATATCTTGCCTAATTCCGAAATGTGAAGCCTGTGAGTAGTGGCCGATCTGAAAGATACCGCAACCCTTATACTCGAACCGTTCGCTAAACGTAAAGTACATCCATCCTTCTTAATCGCCGGGTTAATGTCCCTTAAATACTTCGGTAACTCGTCGTAAGGCAACTTTACCTTAGTATTGAATATCTCCTGGGCATCATTCAAAGTGTGGGCGATAATCCCGCATTGTAAATTGGGAATGAAATAACAGTCGTCCAGCATGTCTATATCGGTCTCGGAAGAAAAACCGTGCTGGCGAGACTTCAAAACTACATCCAATCCGTGACGAGAGGCCGAAAAGTCCTTCTGGACCTGACGCTGACGGTAAGGACGCTTTATGCCGCCCTCATCGACTATCGTGTACAAATGATTCATCCGCCACGATTTGTCGGCCATACATTTCTTTAATTGTGCCTTCGTCTTCGGTAACATTGCCCCCCCAGGCAAATTTACATTAAACCCTGTTAGTAACCCAATTATTAGCGAGACTATTAAGCCCCGAAATCTCATTTATCCACCTTTATTCGACTACCTCAATCCATCTGTCGGGGTTAGGCCAATCTGGACAATGCAAAATATCAGAAAACTTCCATCCCTTAAAATCTTCGCCATTTTCTGTGTACTTCTTCTTTGGAATCAATATAATATCGCACAACCAATATTCAAAAGTTCTGGAGCCTTTTGTTATATCAATTGGTAGTGGAGCAGAAAGTAAGCATCTTACCTCTGACTTACCTTCTGGCTCTGCTGGTAAAAGCAAAACTGGTATATTGGTTAGAGTCTTCATTATTCCACTACCTCATACGTGGCCTCGAATATGTCCGGCTTGCAGGGATATAACTCGCCTTTGATGCCTTTGATTATCCAATCACCTGGGCAAACAATATGTCCACCCTCTTTTGTTTTTATCCATCCGTGAATACTTGTAGCTCTGCCACATTCTTCACATTCTACACTTTGTTCATCCGTATAAAGTGTTACATTGGAATTTTGTGTATCTAAAAAGTTCTGCCATTGTTCAGCTTCAACAACTATCGGTTTTTTTCTGTATTTACTTGTTCGTCCAAAAGTAATAGGTATTTCATCTGAAAACTCTACTGTTTCACTTACCATTGTTTCTTCTTTAATTAGAATTCATTATTACACCGGCTCACTCATTATTCGACTACCTCACTACTCAAAACCCTCCGGAGGCCTATGACCCGTGTGACCAACCTTAACAACACTGCATTGCAAACATACACCACCACCCTTACGAGGACTCTCCAACTCCGGTAAAACTCGACCGCAATATACACAATGCTCCACAACACCACTCGAAACGTAAGCCTCGTCGCCCGGCTTAATAACGGGATTCAACTCGCCAAAACCTAACTCCTCCGCCGACTTACAACCCTCCGGCAACCCAACGTCCGGGTCTATCCCGCGATGCTGACTGTTCGGAAACTTCTTCTGATAATCCAAGGCTATAATAACCCGACGACGAAACTCCTCCGGGTCGTCACTGATGCGACTTATTTCATTCCGAACGTCAGACGGTAAACTGGCAAAACCATTAGGTATCTCAAAACCCGCAAACTTCGGCTTGGCACTAAGATTAGCTGTGACATTATCCGTAACGGACTCGGCGACTGTTATACTTGATTTGTTACGGTTAGCAGCAACCCGACACTTCGCCGAACAATACTTGGCGTCAGACCTGCCCTCAAACTCACTATTGCATACCTTACATTTCATAATTACCTATCTTAACAGCCTTTTTGTTTTTGGAGCCGAAAATGGGGAGATGCGTTCCCTCATATACTACAGACGCCCCGGTCAATATGCGGGATACCCCCCTATCTGATACCCCCCTGATTCGATTAAAGCATGCCTTATCGTTCATTTATGCCCCTGTAACCCTTATATCTACTGTCCTGTATATAGCCCTATTATCATGGATAGTTTTACCTAACCGACACGCTTCGTCTTATTATCACTGTTCCTGCTCTAATAATGCATTATCTGACTCATTACTACAACCACTAATACAACCAATAGGGGCTTTATCCTCTATTATGTGCCCGGTTTGTCCCGCCCTGCTAACCAGCCCATAAGATCCTTAGCCCCCTGATCCACGCCAATAGCAACCTCGCATTTATCACTCCAACCCCTATTTTTAAGCCAGAATATACTACCAACGCACTGTGCATCATACATCCGACCCTCATGAATAGCCTCTATCCGAGCCACAGCCCTTTTTATCAGGCAAGAATATCCATCATTTCTCCCAATATAATCCCTAATACTCTGCCTGTCATCAAAGCCCAACCATAGGGCTAATCCTGATATAGTAGGCCGCAGGTGGTCTTTGTTGTCCTCAGAGAAGTAATTATCTATCTTTGCTTGTGCTTCTTCTAATGATTTAAGTATTCTTGGCCTTCCGCCTGCGTGCTTTGGTTTGTCTTCTTTACTCATTTTATGCCTGTTTTAGCCTTGTTTCCTGCTCTTGCTTGCATATCTCTTTATTAGCCCGGACTATTCATTGCCTGCTCTTGATTTAATGCCTTACATCGAGTGCTTGATCGCTGTTTGTGGCCAATAATAGCCTTTATTGTACTTATTTGGTTATTCTCTGTATTTATGACCACTTTGGCGCTTCCTGTTTGTTCTTGACTATACACCCATAAATAAAGGCATTTCAGCCTCTTTATTTTGTGTCCTGTATGCTATTCCTTGTATCTCGCTATCAGGATTAAACCAATATCCACAACACGTTGATTCATTCCATGCCTGCTCACAACCTTTACGATGAAAGCAAGTCTCACAGTTATACTTGTTAGTACCTGTAAACAGTTGTTTATACTCTTCTGTTTTAGTCATACTCTCTATTTCCATTCAGGTAATGGTGTTAGGAAACATTTCCCCCACAAAAAGAGAAATGCACCTAACTAAGTCCTTTCAGTATAAAGGCTTATGAGGTTTCCAATTCCCGCCGCTGTGAGCGTTTCCGCTTTCATCCTTTGCCCTACTATCTTTAACGTGGTGGGTGAAAGTAGCAGCGACGCTCTCTTTGGCATAATGCCAGACGCCTATCGGGTTTTGCAGTCAAATAGGTCGCACAATTACCACGTAATTCTTGTTCCGTGTATTTGCCCTGCCGTTATGGCGCCCAGACTCGATGGAACACAC
>Ga0307380_10006231_pt1 | contig 15693 bp, 11 predicted proteins | sample UN3MG_FD_202239 | JGI IMG/M metagenome (GOLD analysis project Ga0307380, IMG submission 202239) | Soil microbial communities from Risofladan, Vaasa, Finland - UN-3 | ecosystem: Environmental > Terrestrial > Soil > Coastal area > Acid sulfate soil | place: Finland: Risofladan, Vaasa | collected...
CAACACCACCACCTGATGATGATGACGACGACGTAGTAGTCCAAGCTGTAGCCATTGCAATAGAAGACCAGTATCCTGCGACTGCAAAAGAATATATCAGAGCAGATTTACTTGATGTAACCGTTACACTTGCAGTAGCAGTAGGAGAAGATGATTTGGTTAGATTTGTAGCTAAAGAAGCTGGAACTGATACTGGTAAAGAAGGATTAGAAGTAACTCTTGCCGAAGTCCCAGGTTCAGGCCGTAAGATATGGAAATTTGTAGATTATAATTTCAATGGTACGACTGCCGGTACTGACGACCTAGGACTTCTAGCTGACTGTGTTGAGATTTGCCTGTATGTCACAGTTAACGACTGCTGTGTACCAGATCCGACTCCTGATATATACTATGAGGTAGTAAAACTTGATGACACTCCACCCGCAGTTACCCCTACACTTACATTTAAGGATTGTAATCCTTGTGAAGTTGTCCCAGAATGTGCTGATCCTGTTCTCGGTGGTGCATACTTTGAGTTTACTACACTAACAACTGATCAGGACCCATGTGACCCAGAACTGGGAAATTTATGTGCTGATGCTTGTTCAGGTGTAGGCGCTTGGAGCTTTACAGTTGATAAGGCTATTGTTTGTGATGCATGTCCTTCAGCTAGTGGGACAGGTTGTACAGTAGTAGGAGCTGCGGATTGCGGATGCTTACCTTATCAAACTACTGCGGAAAGGGCAACTATTCAACAAAATTTTCAACAAACTAAAACCTACACTATAACATTTGATGTTAAGGACAATGTAGGTAACGAACAAACCCCTATAACTTGGCAACTTTTAGTTGATACTGACTCATTTATTGATATAACTCAAAACTAGAAATAATAAAAACAAGAGTAGAAATAATTAATAAAAAACTAAAAAGGGATACCCTATGGTATCCCTTTTTAGTTAGAATAAAAATTTTAGGTTATCTTTTCTTATGGTTTTTACGAACCGGGCAACTATTTTAATTGACATCCCCAAATAAGCCTTTTATAATTAGAGTAATGTTTCAGTTGTAAATATATAAAAAGAATTTATATTTTTAAAAAAAGGAGAAGAAAAAATGCAGAAGAAATTGTTAATTTTTTTATTGTTATTCCTAACATCAATTATTTGTACAGGTTGTCTTTTTCCAGAACCCAACAATGACCCTACTATAATCTCTACTCCGATTACCACGGCATCTGTTGGGATAACTTATACCTATAATGTCGATGCTACTGACACCGATGGGGATATTTTAACCTATACCCTTACTAACCCACCTACTGATATGACTATTAATTCGTCTACCGGGTTAATAAGTTGGACCCCAACTGAAGAGGGAGATTATTCCGTTACCGTAAAAGTATCAGACGGGAAATCGACTGATACCCAGAGTTTTACTATTACAGTAAGCCTAGGAGCCACAACTTCCAAAAGGGTAGTGATGTTTGAATTATTCGAAAGTCCTGCCTGTACTCGCTGTAGAGCAGTACACCCGGATATAGTTAAATTAAGGCAAGAATATGGATTTGATGAGTTGGTAATTTTAGAAGAATACGGCTTGGATTCCGTTCTATATACCGGTTGGGGAGTATATGATGTTCTAAATAGATATATTGAATACCGTAACTATTCAAATGACTACAGTGGCTATCCAGATGCCTATTTTAACGGCTTATCTCAGACTGTCCATCATTCAGATGGTGAAGGTTATTATAATTATAAAGCTGCTATCGAGAAAGAACTTGCTAAACCTACCAAAGTTGCAATTATTGGTACATCTTATTCTGTTAGTGGCCAAACAGTTACCATAAATGGAAATATAACCAATATTAGTTCTGATGTTTTAAATAATCTAGTCGTTGAGGCTATGGTCTATGAGGATTCAGTATATTCCGGATTCTTTGCATCATATGTCGATCATGTAGTTCGGGATATTATCACCTACCAAGAACCCGGAGGCGAAGAGTTGATTACCAGTTTTTCTCCCGGGGAAAGCCATGAATTTTCATTGACTTCTTCATCTTTAAGTAATGTCCATAATATGAGCAATGTCCATGTGGTGGTCTACGTCCAGCTACCCAACAGTTCCACTAAAGAAATCCTGCAGGCATTGTATTTGGAATAAACTAGTCATTAGTGAATAGTGAATAATATTTAGCGAAAGAGATAGAAGACAGAAGCTTAATTTACACCTCGTATCTCGCGAATAGCATCTCCTATTTCTGTCATTCCTGCGAAAGCAGGAATCTATCTTTTTCTATCTTGTAACCCTCTTCTTAACTTTCTTAACTAAATACTAAATGTTAACGACTAATCCTAACTGACTAACCGAGTAACTAAAAGGAGATTTTAAATGTTTATAAAAAACAAAACAAAAATCTTGACCTTAACTATCGTTATCTTGACACTTTTATTTTTAACTGGCTGTATCGGCACCTCCACTGATGAAACTCAGATTACACAAATTGCAAAAAATATTGAAAAAGCCATTAAAGATAAAGATGCAGATTTGTTTATGGAGAATATCTCATATAATTATTCTGATGACGATGGCGGAACATATGATAATCACATTAATAACCTTCCAGAAGATCTAATTTCAAAAGTAGAATTAGTTGAAGAATTATTGGACCCCATACCCTTTTTAAAAGTCGTTACTGATGTAACCTTATCTAACTTGATAATTACTGACCCCTATGCCACTGGTAAAATGAAAATTACTATTTCATTAAAGTTATGTGTTATTGGTTGCATCTCTTACCCCGGAACCGATAAAGAAAATATAAAATATAATATTGATTTTCAAAAAGAAGACGACGAATGGAAAATAGTTTTCCTTAATGAAAATTAAATATAATAAAGAGGATGGATTCCTGCTTTCGCAGGAATGACATAAAAGCAAAAGGAACGATATAAAAAGGCAGGAATGACATATAGGTAGAAGGAATGGCATATAGAGGATAAATTACTAGAAGAATAATAATAATGGAAGTAACATTAAAAGGAAAGTTAATGGATACTAGTCATTACTGCAAAAGCAATAATCAATATTATGTTTATATTTTGGCAAGTAAGAGAAACGGAACCTTATATATAGGCGTTACTTCAAATTTAATTAAAAGAATCTATGAGCACAAAAATAATTTAATTGACGGATTTACCAAAAAGCATAATATTCATAATTTAGTTTATTATGAAATAATTGAAGATGTAAATAGTGCAATAGCAAGAGAAAAACAACTTAAAATATGGAAAAGAAATTGGAAAATTGAATTGATTGAGAAAAATAATCCTAAATGGGAAGACTTATATTTTGATTTGATATAAATCCTTAAGATTCATACTCAACTTATCACTTTTATAAAGAAAGATACAAAATATTATAAAAGATTCTGCCATTCCTGCGAAAAAGTAAATTTAGAATACTATAAAAGATATTGTCACTAACGTGAAAAGTAAATCTAGAATAACATAAAAGATTTTGTCATTCCTGAAAAGATTTTGTCATTCCTGAAAAGATTTTGTCATTCCTGCGAAAGCAGGAATCCAGAACATTTATGCTTGTGCATCTGAATTTGACCAAGTAGCTTTAACTAATCCTAACCGGGTAACTAAAGAGGGAGTTTAATAAAACAATGGAACATAAAGAAACAAATGTGATTCGTCACAATCAATCTTTTTGGAATAAATCCATTGAAGCGGTAACCATCGCTCTGCTTATTCTAACTCCACTGGTCTTTTATCCCTATCTGGTGCGGATATTCAACCCGCCAAAAGAACTGGCTTTTAGCATCTTAGTGATAATTGGTTTGATGTTTTGGAAACTTAAGATGGTGAGCGAAGAAGAGGTTAAAATTACCCGCAATCCTTTAAACCTTCCTATTTTAGCTTTTATAGTAATTTGTGTCCTCTCGCTTCTCTGGTCTAACAGCCCTATGGTGAGCCTCTTGGAACTGCCTCTCTTCTTAGCCGGTCCCATATTATGTTTTATAATAGCCAATAATATTAAGGGCGAACATCAAATCAATCGCCTGCTCACTGCCTTACTTATTATCAGCAGCATATTAGGAATATATGGTATATTCCAATACCAGGGTATAGATTTTGCCTTCTGGAAAGCTAATGTAGGCAGAAATCAAGTCTTTGGTCTTTTCGGTAATGTCAATTATTTTGCGGAATATATGATTGTGCCGCTCCCTCTTGCTATATCTCTTTTCTTTGCCGCTCGAAATCGAACCCATAAAATATTACTTCTTGTAGGAATATTTACAATAGCAGGAAGCATAATTCTAACTTTTACCCGGGGGTCTTATCTGGCGATAGGAATTTCTTCAATCTTTATGTTTATTCTTTATCTGGTCGTCCAGGGTAAATACTTTATTAAAGAACATAAAAAAATCTTTATTATTATTTTGGCCTTTATCATATTAGTAACTTTTCTCTTTACCCTGCCCAATCCTTTAAACGAACCGGGCACTGCTATCTCTAAAATAAAAGGAAGAATTTCTATTACCCAACTTACTAAAGACTACTCTCTTAAAAGAAGGTTTGCCACCTGGAAATTTACCGCCATGATGATTAAAGACCATCCCATGCTTGGCTTTGGACTCGGAACTTTCAAATATAATTCTCTAAACTATCAGGCGAAATTTTTTGACCAGGGAGAGAATCGCTCACTTTATCCTTATGGAATTGCTGATAAAGCGCACAATGAATACTTACAGTTCTGGGCAGAGCTTGGCATGATCGGCTTAGGAATATTTCTCTGGTTTATCGTTACTTATTTTTATTATGGAATAAAACTTTTAAAAAGATTAAAAGATAAATATAAGCAAGGGATAGCAATCGGATTAATGGGTGGAGTAGTGGCAGTTTTAATTGATGCTATCTTTGGCTTTCCTCTGCATTTACCGGCAACCCTGGTCCTATTCTGGTTATTTGTAGGGCTTATCATTTCTCTAAATCATTCTGAAATTCACGCTGGGCAAGAGATAAAAACACTAAGGACAAAAGAGATACAATCAAAAGCCAAGAAAGATAGAAGTGATAGAATGAAAAGCAATATTTATAAATTTAAACCCCTTTTGTATTTGGTGATTATAATATTATCTTTATTTCTCTGTGCAATTATAGCACGGCCATTTATTGCTCAAATATACGAATTTTATGGTGTTGAGTATGCCAAAAAGGCTGATCACGATACAGCTGCGAAGTATTTTCAGGAAACTCTAAAATGGAATCCTTATTTTGGGATGGCATATTATAATCTCGGACAGATTATATCTCAAAAAGGCGTTTATACACCGGCCATAGAAAATTTTGAAAAAGCAGAAAAATATATGGACCATCCTGATTTACCTTCACAATTAGCTTATCTTTATCTCAGTAAAGGGCAGATAGATAAGGGTATAACTAAACTAAAACAGGCAATTTCCTATCAAGAGAATGAAAAATCGATGGTTCCATTATATACCGATTTAGGGAATAATTATATGAAAGCGGAAAGATACAAACCGGCAGAGATAACCTTTAAAAATGCCCTGAGGGTAGACCCTAAATATGTTAATGCTCATTATGGTCTGGCAGGAGCTTACCTGTGGCAAAATAAATTAGATGAAGCACAAGAGGAGCTGCAAAAAGTAATCGAGCTTGCCCCGGACAGCCCGGAAGCGAACTACGCCCGGGATACAATTCAAAAAATCGTCCAGGAGAAGCTAAAAGCCCAACCAACGGAAACCATCAACCCGTAATGGCGGGGAAATTAGTTGCCCGGTTAGCCAGTTACCCGGTTAAAATACAGGTTGCAGGTTGCAAGTTACAAGTTTACAGAGAGAAGTAGGGGCGTATTGCATGCACCCTCAATAATCTATATAAAACCGTAGGAGAGGCGTCCAGCCTGTCTATAAAGGAATAATGACTTCTGATTTATCACGGTTAACATCTTATCTAAAAACTAAAAACTGATTTTGTATCTTTTATCTTATATTTTATTTCTTAACTTGCATCTTGCAACTGAAAACTGTAAACTGAAAACTGTAATAGGAGGTATTTTTTAAATGCCAGAAATTCAAGAAGAAGAAATTGATTTGCGCGAATACATTAACGTCTTACTAAAAAGAAAAGGTATAATTATCTTAATTTTTTTAATTGCGGTAATTACCGCCGTCATTGTAAGCTATTTTGTTTTGCAACCTGTTTATAAAGCAAATGTAGTGATAGCAGTTTTAAAACCAAAGATTATAAATTCACTTATAGACGAAATTTCTTTAGAAGGCTATAAAAGCTTAATTATAAGTAGCGAAATAGAAGAAGAAGTAATACAAATATTAAACTTAAATGAACCACCCCTCGAACTAACCCCTTACGACTTAGAACAGATGCTTACAGTAGAACTGCCAAAGGGTACCAATTTTATTGAAATGAATTTACAAGCTTCCGAATCTAAACTCACCAAAGATATAATTAATACTTGGGCAACTTTATTTGTAGAAAAGAATAAAAAACTTTATTTTGACGAAGTAAAAAAGGCTAAAACAGACGTCGAAGAAAAATTAAAACTTGCTGAAAAGGATTTTTTTGAAATCGAAGAGAAATTATTGAAATTTAATGAGACTGATAATGTGGAAGCAATAGAAGATGAAATTAGATATACCACAACAAAAATATCAAGCTTTAAATCAAGATTGATTAATATTCAATTATCTCTTGAAAAAGAAAATGCAAAAAAAGAACAAATTGTTACAGCAATAACTGAACAGGAAAAAATATTAAAATTAAATAAATCAATAGTTGATGACCCATTTTTCCAACAGTTAATAATTAATATTTCAGATGCTAATCTTAAAAGTGCTAATCTGACCTATGTTAGCGAAGTAACAAACCCAATTTACTATAATTTAGCTCAGCAATTAATTTCTACAGACATTTCTATTGTTTCTTTAATTGCAGAAGAGAGTCAAGTGGAAAAAAATATTAATGATTTTATTGCAAGTTTTGAAGAATTAAAAAAAGAACTAACTGAAAAGAAATTAATTTTAGCCAAATTAGATAGAGAATATTGTTCGAAAGAGAAGTTGTATAATAATATTTTTCAACAAGCTGAAGAATTACGATTAAGCTCAGCAGAAGAAGCAGATTTATTAAAAATTACAAGTCTAGCTTATGAACCGAGGGCACCCATTAAACCAAATAAAAAATTAAATATCTTAATTGCCGGAGTACTCGGTCTATTTGTGGGAATCTTTGTTGCCTTCTTCCTCGAATTTTGGCAAAAAGGAAAAAGTTAATGTAACATGCCCATCTATCTTGTCTACAAATTAAGGTAGGGGTCGGATTTATCCGACCCGTCTGTTTCTTTTGTTGTTTTCACTTCTTCTTTTTTCATTCCCCCGAAAGAGGGAATCCATCTTGGTCATTATAAGGGAGTGAAACAGCCAAAGCAATCTCATCTAACATCTCCTCCCCCTTGAGGGGGGAGGATTAAGGTGGGGGTGCGGTAGGGGATTTGATTCATCAAACCTGTCTGTTCTTCTGTCATTCCTGCGAAAGTAGGAATCCAGAGCATTTCTACCCACATATATGAATTAAATTAACTGATAAACAGTGATGATAACAGGCTAACTAAATAATCTTGCAACTCGAAACTTGCAACTATATTTCTTGTTAACGAATTTAACTGGCAAACCGGTTAACTATAAAAGGATTTTATAATAATGAACACAAACCAAAGAATACCAATATCAATTATTTTATTAATATTTTTATTGGACCTGGTCGGTATCGGTATATTTACTATTGGAGCCCTAGGGGTCTTTGCCCAAAATACCGATTCTACATCAAAAACAATTTCTCGCGTAGTCCTGGCTGAGCTCTTTGTCCAGGAAGGTTGCCCCACCTGTCCCACCGCTGAATTCTGTATGGAAGACTTAGCCTGGGAATATGGCACTTCCAAATTCATTCTGGTACAGGAACACCTCTGGGGTGATGGTTACGATACCCCGGAGACCAATGCCCGCTATAACTGGTATGTAGGTGATGGTGAAAAAGGCACACCCGATTTATTTATCGATGGTTTAACCAAAAGGGTTCAAGGTCTATTCTGTGACTGCGTTGAGGGAAATTATGAATGTTATAAAGATGCTATTGACGAAGCACTTGCCCGACCATCCCTCCTTGAGCTGACTGCCATTAAGACCCCTCACCCTGACCCTCTCCCCCAAGGGGAGAGGGAAGAATACGGAGAATCTCCTCAAGAAGTAGAAGAGGTAAAAGGAGTAGATAAAGAAGGAGAATTAACAGAAGAAAAAGTATTAGACATAATTATTGAAGGTACGGTTAAAAATATAAGCGACTTCCCTTTAAAAGATTTAGCAGTCTGCGGAATGGTAGGCAAAGAAGGGGACGAGCCCGGCTTATATAACTATATACAGGACATATTTCCTTTCCAAGACATACCCACACTCTTGCCCGGAGCTGCCTTTAGTTTTAAATTTATTCCCGAAATATTGCTTACTCCGGAATCCGAGATTGACGGAGAAGAAGAAATCCTGCATCTGGTAATATTTGTCCAGAACACAATTACCAAAGAAATCCTCCAAGCCTTATATGTAGAATAGTATCAATTGCCCGATTTACCAATTCACCAATTACCCAATTGGTAGATTAATAGATTGAATCTAAGCTAGCTGACTAAATATTAAATCTCCTTCCTCTTGGGAGAGAAGATTAAATCAATAAATTTCCTTCCTCTTATAGGGTGAGGATTAAACTTCTGAATCTCCTCCCTCTTGAGGGGGGAGGACCTGCCCTGTGTAGTAGAGGAAATGACTGCACGGGGTTAAGGTGGGGGTGAGGTTGGGGTCCGATTCATCGAACCCGTCTGTTCTCCTGTCATTCCTGTACTTTTTCTGTCATTCATGCGAAAGCAGGAATCCATAGCATTTCTACCCACATATATGAATTAATTTAACTGGTAAACCGGCAAACAGGATAACCGACTAACTAAATAATCTTGCGCCTTGCATCTTGTAACTATAAACTATAAACTATAAACTAAAAACGAGGTTTTCCAAAATTGAATTACTTAGAAAAATATAATTTCTGGTTAGAAAATGAACATTTTGATGACGAAGCCAAAGAAGAACTGCGTGCCCTTGCAGGCAACGAAGAAGAAATCAAAGACCGTTTTTATAAAGACCTAGAATTTGGTACCGGAGGCCTGCGCGGTAAAATCGGTATGGGCACCAATCGAATGAATATATACACAGTTTCCAAAGCCACCCAGGGTTTGGCTGATTATCTTGTCGAAAAAGCCCGGGAGCAAAAAGATTCCCAACAATATCTGAATCGCGGTGTGGTCATTGCTCACGACTGCCGTCACAAATCCCGCGAATTCGCCGAGACTATCGCTTTAGTCCTTAATGCTAACAATATCAAAACCTATCTCTTTGAGGATATCCGTCCCACTCCCGAGCTATCCTTTGCAGTGCGTCATCTTAACGCCGCAGCCGGTATAGTGGTTACCGCCAGCCACAACCCACCCGAATATAATGGTTATAAAGTTTACGGACCCGATGGCGGGCAGATAATCCCGGAGATTGCCGATAGAGTTATTGCTCGCGTTAATCAGGTAAAAGATTATTCTCTGATTAAAAAACTTAATCACCCCGCCACCGTCCAAAAAGGCTTGTTTAATATAATTGGCCCGGAAGTGGATGAGGTGTACCTGCGAAAAGTAAAAGAGCTTGCCATCAGAGATAAAGACCAGATAGAGATAGATAAAAATATCAAAATAGTCTATACCCCCCTTCATGGTGCAGGGAATATACCTATAAGGCGAATCCTAAAAGAAAGAGGATTTACCAATGTCTTTGTAGTGAAAGAGCAAACCAAACCCGATCCTGACTTTTCCACTGTGGAATCACCCAATCCTGAATATCCGTCTGCCTTTGAGTTGGCTATCAAATTAGGCCAGAAGGTAAATGCTGAGATTTTAATTGCCACCGACCCGGATGCCGATCGCATCGGTTTAGCGGTAAAAAATCCCTCTCGTCATTGCAATCCTTCTGTCATTGCGAGGAATGATAATGACGAAGCAATCCCGCCTAACATTAAAAACGTAGGACAGGCGTCCCGCCTGTCAGGGATAGATTCCCGCTTTCGCGGGAATGACATAGAAGAAGTCAATAATGACAGGCAAGGCATCTACCCACCTCTGTCATTGCGAGCTCCCATAGGGAGCAAAGTAATTCCACCTGTCATTAAAAATATTGGACAAATGTGCCACTCCTCATCTCAAAATTGTAGGGGTCGAATTCATCCGACCCGTAATGCTTCTCAACCACCAATCTCATACACCGTCCTAAACGGCAACCAGGTCGGCATCCTGCTTCTCTACTACATTCTAAGCAGTAAAAAAGAACTGAATCAACTTCCCCCCAACGGCTTTATCGTAAAAACCATAGTAACCAGTGATATGTCCAGAGTAATTGCCAACAGCTTCAATGTAGACACCTACGAAACCCTGACCGGTTTTAAATTTATCTGTAATATGGAAAAAAATGTACAGGAAAAAGAAGGCAAAGAATTCATCTTCGGCTACGAAGAGAGTATCGGCTACCTAACCGGAGATTTTGTGCGAGACAAAGATGCCGTGATTTCCGCCATGTTAATTGCCGAGATGACTGCCTATTATCTTAAAAAAAAGCTTAACCTTCTCCAGGTTTTAGAAGACCTCTACAAAAAATATGGTTACTACGAAGAAGTCCAGCACTCTATCTATCTGGAAGGTCAGGAAGGGGAGAAGAAGATAACCGAAATCATGGAGATCTTTAGAAAAGAAGCCCTCCGTGTTGAAGGTATGGAAATGGTTCGGATAGACGATATTCTACTGGGTGAGAGTTATGATTTAAAATCAAAAAAAACCAGCCCGATCACCTTGACTCGCTCCAATGTCTTAAAAATAATATTTTCCGATGGCTCCTGGTATGTCCTGCGCCCCTCCGGAACCGAACCCAAGATCAAGCTATACCTGTCTTTTCACGCCCCTACCAGAGAAGAAACCCAGCAAAAAGTTCATCTCGTAAAATCCACCATCTTACAAAAAATAAACTCCATAATTAATCCCGCATAAAATGTAGGGGTCGGATTCATCCGAACCGCATCATCCGTAGGACAGGCGTCCCGCCTGTCTATTTCCTCTGTCATTCCCATGGAAATGGGAATCTATCTTTTCCTGTCATTGCGAACTTGCTAAAAGCAGGCGAGGCAATCTTATCTTGTATTTTGTATTTTCCCCGACTGGAAGACTGGTAGACCGGGTGACTGAATTTTTTATCTTGTATCTTTCTTTGTATTTTATTTCTTTATCACTCATTACTTATTACTCATCACTGTATTTACACCTTTCCTTGTATTTTGTTTCTTAACTCGCAACTCGTAACCTGCAACTTGCAACCTGAAACTTGTTTTTCTTGCATTTCTTTTCCTCACTATATACCCCGATACTCGATACTGTTTTCACTCCTCACTTATCACTGTATTTGCCACCTGCATCTTATTCCTTTCTTCTCTTAAATTTAAAAAAAACAGCAACAGCATCTTCTTCTTTGTTATTGCTGGGGTATCTAAAATTGGACTTATCCAAGTCCAATTTTGATACCCTAACATTGTTGTTGTTGTTTTTATTATATTGTTATTATTAGGGGTCAAGATTTGACCCACCTACGCACAAATATTGCACCACCCCTAGTGCAAATTTAGAATTATTTTTTCCTTTCGATGAGGGATAAAAGAAAAGTCACAGTAGCAGAGTTTTGATTTATAAAGCCCGTACCATCCGTAGGACGGGCGTCTCGCCTGTCTATTTCTGAAATGTAGGGGTCGGATTTATCCGACCCGCCTTATCCTTAAATGTCATTGCAAAGAAGCGAAGCGTCTGAAGCAATCTCGTATTAAATTATGCTTCTTCTTCAAAATTCTTCCCCAAATCTTCAGATCTAACTATCTCATAAAGGTTGGTTTGATAATTTCCATCTGGCAGCCTTCTTTTATACATCTTCTTAATCAATCCAAATTTTATTAACACTTCGCGGTATTTTCTAACACTATTTTTAGTAATTCCGAGATCTTTGGCTAATGTATTCACGGATGGCCAAGCATGTGTTTTTTTGCCATAGCAATAACTTAACAAATCCATATAGAGGACAGATGGTCCCGCACCTATAATGCCCGACCAGTTATCCAAAAAATTATTAGTAATCATTATGAAACCAGTTTTTGAACCATTACCCTCATCATATTCAGTGTCTTTTTTCATATATTCTTCCTTTCTGTAATTATATTTTATGGATAATTTTGCCATCATAAACAAATGTTTGATAATATATTACACTATGTTTTTTAAAATTTCAACCCTATTTTTATAATTTTTTTTTACATTTCCGTTCCTCTTGACTTTTCCCATTAAAATAAACTATAATCTACTTAAGTTCACATCCTGAACATATATCTCCTCCCCTTTGAGCAAGGGGGATAAACTTACAAATTTCCTCCCCCTTGAGGGGGGAGGGCTTGCCCTGTGTAGTAGAGGAAATTACTGCACGGGGTTAGGGAGGGGATGCAGTTGGGGTTCGATTCATCGAACCCGTCTGTTTTTCTGTCATTCCCGTGTATCATATATGTCATTCCTGTACTTTCTCTGTCATTCCCGTGTATCATATATGTTATTCCTGTACTTTTTCTGTCATTCCTGCGAAAGCAGGAATCCAGAGCATTTCTACCCACATATATGAATTAATTTAACCGGTAAACCGGGTAACAGGATACCGGCTAACTAAATAATCTTGCACCTTGCATCTTGCAACCTCCTTGTCTTTATCACTCATTGCTCATCACTGTATTTGCAACTTGCAACCTGAAACTTGTCTTTTCTTTTTCTTAATCACTCATCACTCACCACTGTATTTTATACGAGATAGTCTGTTTATCTATTTATCTTTAAATATAGGGGAGATTAGGTTATAATAATAAAAAATAAAAAGAAAAGAAAGTAGAAAACGATGATGAAACCTGCTACCAGAATTAATGAATTTACCACCGATATTATAGAATTTTGCGAAAATGATCCTTACTTATATAAAGAATTAATGAAAGAAAGAGAAAATTTCTTATCTACAACTCCGGAGAAATATTATAAAACTTCGAATGAAAAAAAGTGGGCTAAGCAAAGATTTTATGATTATTACATATTTTCCTGGTTATCTAAACATTACGAACAAGCCCCTTTAGAAGTATTTTTAGCTAAAATGCTTTCAAGATATAACCAGCAGGAACAAAGGATTCTTTTGGGATTTAAAAACCATATCTTCAGCGCTTTTACTATTACCGAAGTTGAAGCGGGTTCTTATTTTATGGCTCAAGGCCTGGCAACCGGAAAAGAATACAAAGTAAGAGAAAACCAGGCGACCTATACACTAAAAGGAGGAGACTATATCGTAGGACGAATTGTCCTTTACGAAGCAGATTACGCCTTATCAAATATTAACTTAAACTACCCTAAAGAATCTTCTTATACTTTAAAAAAATTATGGAGAAATTCCCCTTCTAATATTATACAGGAACTTACTCCTTTAATGATAGAGAGGGAAATTTTTCAGAAAAATTACTCGAAAAGAAATCAAGAGAAGAATAATTTGCCATCTATCGAGAAAAAGCTAAAAGATTTATTAAAAGAGCATTTAGGTAAAAAAGCACCTTCCATTAAAAATCTTAGAAAAAAAATAAATAGAATTACTGATCCTCTTCCACTTATTAAAGAATTGGCAGAAAGAATAAATTTTTCTTCACAAGAAGAGTTAAACAAATTTCATCAACTCTTTATAGATTTCTGGAACCTTTCTCCCCGGGATGAATTTCAGGGTAAATCTCCCCGGGAAATAGAATCTTGGGAAATGGGACCCCAGGAAAGAGAACTTTCTCAAGAGTTAATGAATTATGTTTTAGCCAGTATTCAATCTTTAAAATTTTCCGAACAAAAGGAAATTGATGATGCAATAAAAATATATCAAGATAAATGGCTCTACCAGATTCTGGAAGAACTGGAATATAAAACACCATGGCAGGTTATTTCGGAAGAAAGGGAAAGATTAGGAAATCCCAGAAAAGATTTCTCTTTAAAGATTAGCATAAAACCGGTTAAACAAAAAATGGAAGACCGGAGTAATCTAAGTGATATAACCAGGAAAAATGTTCCCGGGATATGGAGAATACCGGCGGTTATAATTAAAAAACAAAATGAAGAAGTGTTAAAAATAAACCATAAACCACCTTCTGTTCAAGAATGGAAAGACCTATATGAAGCCGCCATACAATTTAAGAACACGAAATGTTGGGACTGGATGTGGGATACTGATCTATTTGGAGTGCAAAACCCGGTAACCGGGGAGATTGGTTATTGTTGTGTAATGGGAGGAACAGGTGAACATTTTGCCTTAGCGGTATATCAAGGCAGCGAGGGTTTAAAGGGATACTTAACACTCCAATCGGGAAAAAATCATCCATCTCTTGAGGATATGCTCAATCTCCAAAAATTACTCATGGCTTCATTTGAAGATAGGGAACTTTTACAGAAAGAAGATATTCAATTAATAAAAAAATTTGATTTAAAATTTAGCGGACCCGATTCATGGCCCTTTTTCAGGAGTTATCGGCCCGGTTGCCATCCCTGGTATTTAACCGGCGAAGAGGCAAGATATCTAACCTTATGTCTAGGGCAGGCAATTGATGTCTCAACACGTTTTAAGGCGGATTCAGAAATGCTCTATCCCCCTACGGAAAATCATTATTTAGTTCGAGTTCCAAAAAAGGATAAAACAGGTTTATCCTGGAGAGATAAGTGGATAGAGCCATTACCTTTTAAAAAAGAGGAAATGATTGTGGGACCTATTGATGAAATTCGTTTGGAAAAAATAAAGAGAAGAATCCCTCATCGCCAGGGTGTTTGGGAAGTTGATTTTTTTTACTCTCCAAAACCAATAAAAGAAAAGGGAGAAAGACCTCTCTATCCTTATATCACTTTATGGGTAGACCACCATTCAGGTTTTATATTAAGCCACGATTTAGATAACCCTGCAGAATACATCTCCGAATTTCCAGGGCAATTCCTGAAACTTGCTGAAAATTATGAAACTCTACCCCAGGAAATATTAGTTAGAAAAGAAGAAACTTTCAACCTACTCGAACCTATCACTTCAGAGCTTGGAATTAAAATAAGAAGGGTAAAAAGGTTGAGAATGTTGGAAGACGCCCAAGCGAGCATGTCTGAATTCATCGCAGGTGAGAATGAGATGTAATATGGTGGGGGTAGGGGTTCGATTCATCGAACCCGTCTTATCTCCGATTTACTGTAGGGGTCGGATTCATCCGACCCTTTGACATTCTATAGCCCACATCTTATCCCATTTTCACTAAATACTAAATACCAACGACTAAATACTATTCCTTCCCACATCTTTTTCTTCCTAACTATATACTCGATACTATATACTATATACTATTTTTCACTATTCACTAACGACTAATCTACCCTGCATATTTAACTTGAAATATTAAATATTAAGGGTGAAAATAAATAAACTATTTTCTTTTTCGGTATGCCTCTCTTCTGTGCCGTACA
>Ga0307380_10006233_pt1 | contig 15693 bp, 12 predicted proteins | sample UN3MG_FD_202239 | JGI IMG/M metagenome (GOLD analysis project Ga0307380, IMG submission 202239) | Soil microbial communities from Risofladan, Vaasa, Finland - UN-3 | ecosystem: Environmental > Terrestrial > Soil > Coastal area > Acid sulfate soil | place: Finland: Risofladan, Vaasa | collected...
TTCTCGCCATGATTATTTCAGAAAAGACTGATCACAAAGTAACTACCACAAACAATCCTTTGGAGGTCATTCAATTTGTGCTGGAAGGAGGATATGATCTGATTATAACTGATCTTAAGATGCCGACCATGGATGGGATAGAGCTTATCGGTGAGATTAGAAACATAGATCAATACATTCCTATATTGGTTATTACTGCCTACGGTTCCATTGAATCAGCAGAAGAGGCAATAACCAAAGGTGCCTATGATTATATAACCAAACCCTTTCGCAAAGAACAGATATTGATTGCCATTGACAGAGCTCTGGAATGGAAGAATATGAAAAAGGAACTTAAAGAGCTAAAAGAAAAGAAACAATAGTAAGCCGAACCTCTTGCTTTTATGTTTTGAGTAACAGTTAGCCATGAACCGTTAACTGTTACTCAACCGGTTTTAATGTTCCAGTTTCAGGCCCCATCCTTCAAACATGAAAAGAACGGAAAAACCGTACCACATCGTGTAACTCACATAGAAAACCAGAGAAAATATAACAACCCATAATTTATCACAAATCTTTTGGGGCTCAACTTTATAATAGTTATAGGAAGTTTCAACGGTCTTCTTCATAACCGATGTAACTGTTTTGGCTTCTTTGAACAGTTTCTGTTTTTTCAAGTCCTTATCTGCCGCCTTAAGAGCCGTATGCCAGTTATAAAGAACCTGTCTCTCATCATATCCATATTTGCCTGAGACCTTTGCCCCATCATTATGATACATCAAATCCGCATCTGCCAGGCAATTTGCAAGGATTTTGCCAAGGTCGCCTGATACATTAAGCTGGGCTCCTGACACATCTGCTGTTGCCCCGCCTTCTGTAAACAGCATGGCTATCTGCTGCGCCTTCTTTTCATCTTTTGTTTTCAGAGTCATGTTTACTGTATTCCCAATAAACCGGTCTGTTTCTTCCTTTGTTTTTGGAATGTAGTAAGCTGAACCTTTGGAAATGGAGTTATACAGATCATCCAGATATTGCATGCCGTTCTGACCGTTAAAAACAGGTAAAAATATTATAAACAAGACAACAAAAAAACAAACCAATAATCCAAAGCCGCCGTAAAATTCTTTTTTATTAGCAAGCATGACTATACCTCCTCTCCCTTAAGTTTTGGAATATTGATCAGAAACGTTCCAATTACCCAGACCGAAAATATACCTATTACAATGAAGAATGCCCACACACCTATACTTTCAAGAAAGCAGGCGGTTCCCGGAGCAATTTTAATGATATCCATTGCTCCCAGCTTAGCCGGCAAAGCAAAAATACGATTAACAAAACCAGCCAGAACCGCTGTTGCGTAAAAGCCGCGGATTGTGATTCCTGGAACGACTTTTGTTACTAATGCACCAATCTGAATACCAAGCAGTGAGCCGAGGAGCATGCCCATTGCCAGGGTATAGAAGATGAAGCCGTAAATAGCATACTGGCTTATTGAGGCATAACCGGCTGTAAAGACGATCTGGAAAATGTCGGTTCCAACCGTGGTCATTGATGAAACGCCAAGGATATACACAAATATGGGAAAGGTTAAAAAGCCGCCGCCGACACCCATAATACCTGCTGCAAGTCCAACAAGAGCGCCGCTGAGCACTAAAAATACCCATGAAATGCTTCTGCCTCCAGGTACAAGATTAAAATCAAATTTGATCATAGGAGGTATTTTAAGATCCTGGAGTTTTTTAGGCAGATTCTTCATATCAACGCCTTCGCTTTTTCCTCCATGTACACCCTCATCTGCTGCAGCATTAGCTTTTCTGGCGCTGATGAAATCTGCCAAGGAGTAAAAACCCAAAAATCCAAGCATAAGGGAGTATACAGTCGTGATAAACGCATCGCTTAAAACCGGGTTAATCTCATAAAGTATGCGGTTAACAAGTCCGCCGATTGTTGCGCCAATAATTGCACCTATCAGGAAGACTATAGCAAGCGGCACTGAAACGTTTCCTAATTTTCTGTGAATTACGCTTCCCATTATCGCCTTGGCAAAGATGTGAAAAAGGTCGGTACCAACAGCCAGGATACCTTTGATGCCTGCGCTCATGAGAGCAGGTGCGATAATGAATCCACCGCCGGCTCCGATGCATCCGGTAATCAGGCCTGCACCGATTCCGATAAGAATTGATACCATAAAAATACCAGTGCTGTAAAAAGCCGGGCTGTAAGCCTTTTTGCCTCCAAGCAGTTCGGGAAGGGCTTCGCTGATTTGATCTGCAAAAGCAATACCACCAAGTATTACAGGGATGGTAAGCAAACCCAGTATAATAAGCCGCTTTTTATCTCCAAGTATTGTGCTGGAAACATCAAGCTCCCATTTTGCATGGGCTCTTGCGCCCATCATCATAAAACAGCCCAATTGTTTAAAGAAATTCATAATAATATTTTTCCTTTCCCTAAAAAATCGCTTAATTACAGGTATTATTCTATTACAATTTTGCGTCCATGTATGATAATAATTTTTGCTGCCTTTTTTTTCAGGTCGTCTTTTAATCCAATGACTTTAAGCGCATCTTCAAGCTTTATCAAGCCGAGAATTTTATCTTTGCTTGTTACGGCAATGCGGTCAAGGTCGTTTTTAAGCATGACTTCAATTGCATCTGTAATCTTGTCCTCTACAGAAACAGATTGTTCCGCAGAAAGATTTTCATCCATGAGGAGCGTGATTTCTTTAACCTTTAGTTGTTCCATTATATTCCTTTTTTAAAAGGGCCTCCTCCTCTTTCCGGTTTTTTTTGTGCCTTAGCGGCTTAACTATTACAATTTATAGATAACAGCAATACGTATGCCAAAAAATAGGTTGGCGGGAATAAAATCTTAATTGCTTGTAATGATTATTAATTTCTTATTAATTTTATTGGTTGCGTTTGGATTTTAAACTTTTTGTAAACTATAAGATTACAGTGGTTTGTGCATTAGAATGGAGATCTGATAAATAAATTATGAAATATCAATTGGTTGGAGGGGTGAAACAATTGGTTTACATGTGAATAATAGCAGACCTTGTTAAAAATAATTTTTATATGGTTTTCAAGCCCTTTATTCATAACGGATCTGATAAAAATTGGACATTGGGTCGGTCTGGGTTCAAAGGTTCACGGTTCCAGGTTCAGGGTTAATCGCTTCGCGATTTTTTCCGATGCCTCTGATTTCACTGGGTAAGCATCATGAATCTTTAAACCTCTTAACCTTGAACCGTGAACCCTTTATTTAAATATTTCAGTGTTAATATTTTCTTCTTTTATGAGTCTGTGGAGATATTGTCTTTGCAGTTCAGCCTGCTGGGCAGCCTTGGAAATATTACCATTGTTTTGTTGAAGGATCCAGTTAATATATTTGGTATGAAAAGCCTTTACAATGATTTCCTTTGCCTCTTTAAATGGAAGTGTATAAATCTTGTGATCAAAAAGAGGCGAAGTATGCGCTACAGGTTCTTGTGGCAGGATATCTGAGATTTTAATAGTATCGGATTGACAGAGGATAACTCCACGCTCAATACAGTTTTCCAGCTCTCTGATATTTCCGGGCCAGCTTTTAGATATTAGCGCTGATATTCCCTCAGGGTTGATATCGCTTATTTTTTTATCATTTAACAAGTTGAATTTTTCAAGAAAATGGTATGCCAAAATTGGAATATCTTCTTTTCTATCCCTTAAAGGGGGCAGGTGTAAATTAATAACATTAAGCCTGTAATAAAGATCTTCTCGAAATTGTTTTACTCCTATGAGTTTTTTAAGATCTTGATTGGTAGCGGCTACAAAACGGATATCTGCTTGTTTTGTTGTCAAACCTCCAACCGGCTTGTATTCCCCTTCCTGCAGGAGCCGAAGCAATTTGGCCTGCATGGCCATGTTCAGATCTCCTATTTCGTCTAAGAAAAGAGTGCCCTGGTCTGCTTCTTCAACAATCCCTTTCTTATCCTTCCATGCGCCGGTAAAGGAGCCCTTGACGTGGCCAAAAAGTTCGCTTTCTATTATTTGTTCAGGCATGGCGGTACAGTTGACCGTTATAAAAGGTTTGTTTTTACGGTTGCTGTGATAATGAATAGCTTTTGCTACCAGCTCTTTCCCTGTGCCGCTTTCTCCGCTTATAAGAATCGTAGCTGTTGATTTGGCCACCTGAACAATCATTTTTGTAATTGATATAATAGAAGGGCTTGAACCGATAATTGGAGGAAATTCTTTTTTTTGCTTAAGGGAATTTCTCAGAGTTATATTTTCCTGGGTGAGCTTTTGCCATTCCATGGCCTTGTCAATTGTTATAAGTATCCGTTCTTTACGGAATGGCTTGGATATATAGTCAAAAGCGCCTTTTCTGGTTGCTTCTACAGCGGTTTCAATAGTGGCATATGCTGTCATAATTACCACAATAACAGATGGTTGAATATTTTTTACCATATCGAGGATAGCTATCCCATCCATTTTCGGCATTTTCAAATCAGTTATTATAATATCAAATTGCTGTTTTCTAAGCAGTTCTACTACTTTTAAAGGATTGTATTCTGTTTCAACAATATGTTTGGTTTTTTCTTCAATTATTCTTTTTAAAAGGACAAGCATATCCTTTTCATCGTCAACTATTAAAATTCTTCCATGCATAATCAGTCCCTAACCTTGAGTGTAATTTTAAAAGCAGTTCCTTTAGGGTTGTTGCCGGAGTCGGCTGTATTGCTCTCGCAGGAAATAGTTCCCTCATATTTAGTTATAATTCCATGAGTTACAGAGAGGCCCAAACCAGTGCCGTCCCCTTCACTCTTTGTTGTAAAAAATGGATCAAAAATTTTATCCATGTTTTCAGGCAAGATACCATGTCCATTATCGCGGACAATTACAACCACCTTTTCATTCTTTGCATCAAGGGCTGCACTTATCCACAAGGCGCCTCCATTTTTCATTGCAGCTATTGCGTTGTTGACCAGGTTTAGTATTACCTGCTGAATTTGTCGTAAATCAGCCTTAACTTCAGGAAGATCCGGCGCGAGGCTTAATCGAAGCTCGATGTTGTTCATGTCCAATGAGTGTTTAACCACGTCCATGATATTTCTGATAGCTTCATTGATATCACAGTATTCGTAAAGACCCTTGCCATGGCTGGCAAATTTAAGCAGATTTTCTACCACCGCCTTACAATGAAGGCCTTGACGTTCAATTGTTTTCAGGTCTTGATAAAGCCGGCTGTTTTTTTCGCATTTTTCCAGGAGAAGGTCGGCAAAACCCAGGATGATAGTGAGCGGATTATTAATCTCGTGAGCAACCCCTGCGGCTAAAGTTCCTATCGAGGCGAGTTTTTCAGTATTAACCAGCTGACCTTCTAATTTCTTACTTTCAGTTATATCTTTAGCAATGCAAATAACAGATCGCACATTTCCTTTTTCGTCTTTGTGGGGCATGAAATTGGTGCTAAGCAAAACCTGATGTTTTCCTGTCGTTACCATAACGTCATCGCGGACGCTTTTGCCGACCTGGAAAACATGTTTAATAATGTCTATCTGTTTTTTGGCAACTTCTTTTGAAAAAAGGCTTGACAAGGGCCGACCTATAAACTGGGAAGGGGTACCGCCGAAAAAAGCAGCTGTAAAGGTGTTTAACGATCGAAAAAGGCCGGATTCGTCAACTATAAATATAAAATCTTCTGCACTCTCCACCAGGTTTCTGTACCTTTCATAGCATCGCTTGAGTTCTTTGGATTGGTCTGAAATCTGATTTTGAAGGATGCGGAAACGCCATTGATCATAAAATAAGGCCTCGGCTATTCCTGTTAGAAGAGCAAAAACACCTGCACCTTGAATCCAGAGGAGGCTGTTAGTACAGAAATAGGTTTTTTGAATGCTTATAAGCGTTAAGATAAAACACAAAAACGCTATAAACCAGGAAATAATTAAGGCGGCTTTGTTAAGCTTGAGTTTGTTTTCTAAATCCATTTGTAACTACTGTAATGGTGGATTGTTGATATAGATAACGGTTTTAGAAAAGGAGTTGAAATGGTAATCTTTGCTTTTAAAGCTGCAATAAGTGAGACTTTTGATAAGCACTCTTGATTTTATCAAGCAAATCTTTAAACTCGCAAGGCTTAATGAGATAATCATAGGCGCCAAGTTCCATCCCCTGCTTTGATTCTTCCGCCGAACCATGGCCGGTGAGCATGATAACTTCTATTTGAGGAGCCATTTTCTTTAATATCTTGAGAAGTTCAAGCCCATCCATGTCTTCCATTTTAATATCCAGAACCGCCACGTCAAAAACTTGCTTGCGAAGGACCTGAAGCGCTTCGGAGCCGCTGTAGGTCTTCGTCACATCAATATTTCTCAGGGTCAATCTGTTTGATAGTACTTTTACATATTCCTTCTCGTCATCAACAAGAAGAACCCTGATGCGATTTTCCTGAACTTTTTTTTCCTTTGGCATGACCTTTCCTTATACGCGTCTGGAAATAATCTCTTTCATACGCGCTTCAATAATTTTTTCATCATGCTTTCTCTTTTTGGCCGCCGCCTCCTCTACCTTGGAAATAAGCACCTCTATATCGCAGGGCTTCATAAGATAATCAAAAGCTCCAAGCTTCATCCCCTCGATGCCTGTTTCAATTGTGGCATGGCCGGTCAGCATGATCACCTCTGTCAAAGGATGTTTCTTTTTTATCTCATACAGAGTTTCAATACCATCCATTACCGGCATCTTAACATCGAGGATAACGACTTCAATATTACGATGTTTTTCAAGCTGTTCTAAAGCCTCATGCCCGCTGAAAGCAGCAACAACATTGAGATCTCTTTTTGTCAAACGCTTGATCATAGTTTCTACAAACGGTACTTCATCATCAACTAAAAGCAGGTTTGCTAAAGCCATATCAAAATTCTCCTTTTTCTTTTTTTAATAACACTATTTGTTAGCAAAAACGGGAATCCGAATAGTGAAGACAGTCCCCATGTCCAGCACGCTTTTAACATCTATTTCCCCACCCAGTTTTTTGATAATACCATAACATATAGACAACCCCAAGCCGGTTCCTTTGCCGACCGGCTTTGTTGTGAAAAAAGGATCGAATATTCTGGCAAGATTGTCCCTGGGGATTCCGGAACCATTATCAGCCACAGTAATTATAATATTATTGTCTTGCAATTGAGTGGATATATCAATGATTCCGTCTTTTCTGTTTATAGCATCGATGGCGTTATTGATTAGATTAAAAAAGACCTGTTGCATTTCCGACTCGGAAATTTTGATCAAGGGGAGGTCCTTCTGAAGATTTGTCTTGATGGTCGCATTGCCATACTTTGCCCTTTGCGAAGAGAGTTCGACCAGTTCGTTAACCATATCGTTTATCTGAACGTCCGACACCCTTGCATCTGTTTTTCTGGCAAAACTCAGCAACTTATGGGTGATTTCCTTACATCGTTGTCCCTGTGCCTGAATCTGCTTTGTGGCCATTTCGAATTCATTGAGGTTGTCGCTTTTCTGGAATTCCTCCTCCTCCAATAAATCCTGTATCCACCCTGCTTCTTCAACCATAATAGCAACCGGGTTGTTGATCTCATGCGCTATGCCGGACGCCAGTTCTCCTATGGACGCCAGTTTTCCGGTTTCAATCACCTGCTGGTTCATCATCTCTTTTTCTTTATCAGCTTCAGCAATGCGGCCAACCATTCTCCTGGACTGAAAAAAAGCCATGATAATAATGCCTAACCCGCCTATAAGAATAATAAAAACAGCAATATATACAGCTCTATGCAGTTCCGCAAAGACCTCTGCCGTATCCTGTTGAAATACCAGCAACCATTCTCCGTTCTTGAGAAAATCGGCCACATATATACGCTTTTTACCAAAACCGTTATGATTTTCAACAATCTGTACTCCTTTTCTGGTCCTCTCCTGCTCAGCTTTCTTAATAAAAGCCATATAAAGACCTTTGTCCGGGATAATGTTGAGGGGCAGGTTAGTCTGGAACTCTCCTTTCCTGTTCAAGATAAAAGCAAAGCCGGTTTCACCGATACGAACATTTTCCACAAGGTTATTAAATGCAACAAAATCTATGGTTGCTCTCAATATATACTGTTTTTTCTCATAGTATTGTTTTACTGTAATGATAAAGTGAGGAAGACCGCGAAGACCCAGAAAAACGTCGCTGATAAAATAATGCTTTTTAATTGCCTTTTTAAACCATTCCGCTTCTGAATACTTGGCTTCTTCCAGTTTAAACGGTCCTGCATAGGTAATCAGGAGCCCATCCTCATTGACCAATCCCAGGTCAACAAAGACCGATCCATATTCCTGTTGAAGCCTGAAAAGGAGCTGCTGAAGAAAAAATTTATCACTCAATTTCTCAAAACCAAAGTTTGTTGCAAAAAACTTAATGTCACTCAACTTTTCATTTAAGAAAGTATCAATATTCTGTTTATGCTGCTGAACCAATGCTTCCAGGTGGGCGTATGTCTTTACATGGTATGATTTATCAAACTGACTGAGAATAATGCTGCCGATCAGGACCAAGGGCGTAAAAGATACAATAATAATGATGGAAATCATCTTTCTGGTCAAAGACCTGTAATATGGATTTTTCGTATGCCTGCTATTCTTCATGTTAAATTTCCGATAAATGGATTTCATACCTTTTTTGTGTCAACCAATTCCACTTAATACTCTTATGTTTTGAAAAGCCTGTTTACACTCAAATCTCTAATTATTTTAATGCTTAATATTAATAGATCTCTCTTATGTTTTTATCATGGTCCACCATGTAAAGAAGGGTTGCCTCTGCTTTTAAAGCTTCAATAAGTTGAGGAAGCTTTAACCGGTCAACGCAGTACATGCGGATGTAAACATTGTGATAACCTTCCGGCACCCGCTCATATGAACTCAAAATACTTACAACACGTCCATGATATTCCCGGATAATATCGGCAACCTCCTTAATGGAACCGGGTCGATCTTTTAACTGAAATGCAAACTGGATCCCCTTTTTCCCGACACCGGTTAAGGAGATTATCACCCTGAACAGATCGCTCTGAGTTATTGTGCCGACAATCTTCCCTTCATGATCGACCACAGGAACCCCGGATATTTTATTGCTCAGGAGGACATCTGCCGTCTCTTCCACGGTATAATCAAAAGGAACCGTAATGAGCCTGTCAGATATAACCTCTTTAATCTTAACCTTTGACAGTATATAATTAAGCTCATGAACCGACAGTGTGGTGGCATCAGAGGCTGACGCCCTTTTTATATCACGGTCTGTAATAACACCGACGAGCTTGCCCTTTTTTGTAACCGGCAGCATACGAATTTTATGCTGCTTCAACAACTTCATACCAGCTTGTATGGAATCGTCAGCGTCAATAGTTACAACGGTTTTGCTCATCCAGTTTTTAACCAACATAATTATACCTCCTTTATACGGGCAAGCCCCAATATATGTAATCGTTTACGGTTATCGGTTCACAGTTCACGGTTTTTTCAATGAACTATGCAACGAGAGTGCAATACATAAAAATTGTATCATTGATGATAATATCTTTAGCCATTGAACATACTGATTTAATGTCGAATGTCGAACAGGGAATGTCGAATTACGAAGTCTTGTTCTTGTTTTGTTTGGCAGCACCTATGCTTGTTACAAAAATCGATCAACCGTTCCTCGATGTCAAATTCTCTGCATACCTTCGACATTCATTATTCCATGTTCGACATTCGATATTCAAAAAAGCTACCCATTTAATGTCTTATATCTTATCATTTTTTTGTATTGCACCCATGCAACGATTGAAGCATTTTGGATAAAGAGGACCCCATAATGCTCCTCTACCTTTTGTTTTTTTCAACCGTGAACCGATAACTGTAAACCGTGAACGGTTACTAATATATTTATAAAATGCGCCTTTGCCTTCTTTCCTGCTTTATAATCAGGAAGCCTTATAAGGGTTTACAAGAAGAACCGGCACGGGAGAGGTTTTTGCCACCCTTTCCGCTACAGAGCCAAAAATCACCTTTTCCAGCCCCTTCCTGCCATGGGTTCCCATGATAAGTAAATCAATGCCATTAGATACGGTATATTTTAAAATCTCTTCCGAGATATCTCCTGCCACCACTTTCGCTTTGGTTGCCGGAAAATCGGAAAAATATTCTTCAGTAAATTCTTCAATCCGTTTTTTTGCTCCTTTTACCACCTCATCTTCAAACTTGCTTATAGAAGGATGAGGAACGTAAATACCGGAAAAATATTCAAAAACACGTGCCACAAATAAAAGATGAATTTTCGATCCAAATTTACTGGCCATAAGTGTTACATAAGGAACAAGTTTTGGTGATGATTCTGAAAGATCAACGGGAAATAAAATTTTATTAAATTCCTTCATGTCAAACCTCCTTATTGCTTAAGTTTTTAATTTTAAATTTGCTTGTTATCTAATGTAAGCGTTCACGGAACGTTGAAATTAGAAAATAGAAATTGGAAATTTGACCTTCATGCTTTTGTGCTGTTCTCGTAAACTTGTTTCATCTCTCCCAAATTTCTACTTTCCAATTTCAAGTTTCAAGCCGTGAACGGCTACAATTATTCTATGAAATGGCCGATAAAATGTCAACGGCTTTATCACCTCTATTGAGCAGGACATGTATTGCAGGGAAAGGAAGGGCTTGCAACCTTCTCCAGAACAATGGCTGTGCGTGCAGGAAGATAGAGACTGATCAGATGCCGCTTTTTGCTGTCTGAAACATCAATGGATGTTTCATGGTGTTGATCCGGAATCAACCGTCCGTAGCCGCCGTATTGTTCGGCATCGCTGTCAAGGACCATACGGTATTTTCCTGACGGCACCTCGAATTGATAGTCAACATAAGATTCAGATGGATGAAAGTTGAACACGAACAATAGCCCTGCTCGTTTAAAAGCTATTACCTTATCACTAAAATGTTGAAACAAGAGAGCCTGTCCTGGAATTTCTAAAAGCCGGTAATGTTGTGCCAAAGAGATCATATCGCGGTCAAAACCGGCAAGAAGAGAATACTTCAGTTCAGAATCATCGACAAGATGCCATTGCCGACGCGCGTAGCGATATGACCACGAATTCTCTTTGCGGGGGAAATCAATCCATTCAGGATGACCGAATTCATTGCCCATAAAGTTAAGATAACCGCTTCCAGCAGCAGCAAGAGTTATCAGGCGGATGAGCTTGTGCAGAGCAATGCCTCTGTCCACCCTGATATTTTTGTCATGAATACTCATATGATCGTACATGTCTGAGCTGACAAGCCTGAATATAAGGGTCTGGTCCCCCACGAGAGCCTGGTCGTGGGATTCCGCATAGCTGATCGTTTTTTCATCCTCTCTCCGGTTGGTCAGCTCACGCCAGAGATTTCCCATGTCCCAGTTTTCATCTGCTGTATCCTTGGTCAGCCGTATCCAGTAATCAGGGACCCCCATTGCAAACCTGTAGTCAAAGCCGACTCCACCCACTGAAAGCGGCGCAGCCAGCCCAGGCATGCCGCTTATATCTTCCGCAATTGTAATCGCATCAGGACGCACATCATGAATGAGTCGGTTGGCAAGTACGAGATAAACCAGGGCTTCCTCGTCAACGCTGTCGTCAAAATAGTCGGCATACGAAGTAAATGCCTTGCCCAGGCCATGGTGAAAATAAAGCATACTGGTTATTCCGTCAAAACGGAATCCGTCAACATGGTATTCGTCGAGCCAGAATCGACAGTTTGAAAGAAGAAAATGAAGAACCTGAGGCTTTACAAAGTCAAAACATCTGGAATCCCAGGCCTTGTGAAATCCGCGGGGGCCTTCATGGAAATATTGATAGTAAGTGCCGTCAAAGCGGCTGAGGCCTTCCACTTCATTGGATACAGCATGAGAGTGGACTAAATCCATTATAACCGCGAGGCCTGCTGTATGGGCCGCGTCGATCAATTCCTTTAGTTCCTTCGGTGTTCCGAACCTGGAGGAAGCAGCAAAAAAGCTCGATACATGGTAACCAAACGACGCATAGTAGGGATGCTCAGGGATCGCCATTAGTTGTAATGTATTATAACCGCTATCAACGATCCGCGGGAGTATATGCATGGTAAATTCCCGGTATAAACCGACCTTTTCCTCTTCCTGAGCCATGCCTACATGCGCTTCATAGATGAACAAAGCACTGGATGGAGGCTGAAAATCGTTGCATTTCCACCGATATGGTGAAGGAGGCAGCCAGACCTGAGCATTAAAAATCAATGTTTCAGGGTCCTGAACTACCCGTCTTGCATAGGCAGGTATCCGATCTCCCTCTCCGCCGGGCCAGTGTATGCGAAGCCGGTAAAGATCGCCGTGTTTAAGAGCATCTTGAGGCAGCCGTATTTCCCACACACCGTCGCAGGCAACAGAGTCAAGAGCAAATTCTTTTCTTTCCTGCCAGTCAGATATCTTTCCGACAAGATAAATTGCGGTTGCATTCGGAGCCCACTCCCTAAAAATCCATTGATTGTCTTTGAAATGAAGTCCAAAATATTCATGGCCTGACGCAAATTCAGACAGGCTCATTTTTCCACAGGTTAGCCTCTCCTCGGTTTCACGAATACGCTTTTGTCTGCTTCTAAGGACCTTTTCGTATGGCCGCAGATATGGATCGCTCTCCAGAAGACTCCGCAAGTGATCATCTGTTTTGTTCAAAACCGAGCCTTTGTCTGTTGTCACGCTAATCCTCCGGATTAAAGTGCATAGAATGCCTAAAGTATATTAAAAAAACAGGCAGAATACCTTAACTTTAGGCACTTTAGCTCACTTTAATATACTTTAGGCACTTTTACTGATTAATTAGCGGACGCTGCAGCATCTTTTCATACAGATCTATATACTGACGGGCAGTAACCGCATGGTTGAAACTGGCGAGGCTCTGGTTCATAATCCGTTTTATCTGAAGTTGTTTTATTTTTGGGGGAAGTTTATAAAAAAGCATGGCCTGTTCAATTGCCCATAGAAGCCCCCTTGAATCAAATACATTAAAAAGAAAGCCGTTGCCCCTGTTATTATCAACATCCATATGTATAATCGTATCATGGATTCCCCCTGTATCATGAGCTACCGGAAGTGACCCGTAGATCGGGCCTATCATCTGGGGAAGGCCGCAGGGTTCAAAACGTGAGGGCATCAGCACAAAATCCGATGCCCCATATGCAAGACGCGCCCGGCGCTCATCAAAGTCGCATACGGCAACCCTGTTATACAGATTATGATGTCTTACAATATCTTCAAAATGTTTCTTAAACTCACCATTGGCTATAAAAACAATCTCCAGATTCTGGTCCCAATATCGGGAAACAACCTCGTAAAGGATTTCAGACAGCAACTGAGAACCCTTTTGAATCACATCAAGACGGGAAGGCCAGAAGAATAAAGGCGCCCTGTCATCCTGAATAAGCCCTAATGACCGCTGTAAAAAAAGCTTGTTATTTCTTTTGCCTTTAACATGATTCTCCGGCCCGTATTGAAAATTAATATCACTGTCAACGGCTGGATTAAAGGAAGGATCAGGGGCATTGAGTATCCCTGCAGCACATCCGGCATTCCATTTGTTAGACAGCTCCTGTTTTAATGGTTGTTCAACAAAATTGTGTCTTCCTTCCACCAGTTCCATCAGAAAGGTAGGGCTTACTGTATTTACAAAGTGGGCGGCAAAAACCCCGCTAACCAGAAAGTCCACAGGATTCGATTCCCTGGTTTCCTCGTATTCATATGCCATTTTCTCGTAATAAAGGTTTTGCCAGAAGTATGCCGCATCTATGCCTCTATCTTCAATATAAGACAGTGTGTTCTTGACAGTATGAATATTATGGAGTGTAAAGAGGCAGGGAATGTTGAGCTGTCTTGCCATTGCCGGAATAAGACCCGTCATCCAGTCGTTGCAATGAATCAGATCCGGCCGCACATGGGGAACAATATTGTTGATAACCTCCCGCTGGAACGCAAGGGATACCTTTATGTTTTCATCCCCATAATTTGAATAAACACTATTTAGATAATAAAAGGCCCTGTCTTCTGCAAGGTGCACTCTTTCTTCAGGCATTCCGCTCTGGAATGTATTCATTTCCTGCATTAACAATGGCCACAGCGGCCCGATGTTATCGCCGAAAATGGCACGGTAATCAGGAAGAGCCACATGAACGTCGGCGCCCTGTTCAAACAATGCACCGATTAAGGCTGCTGAGACATCGGCAAGCCCTCCTGCCTTGGCTGTGAAATAGTTTGCAAGGTTTCCCATGTTGTCGGGCAGATAGGTGACTTCGGGGGTCACAATAAGAATACAAGGGCTCTTCGAAGAAGTTGTCATGGCTTGGACCCTTTACAGTTTCACAATTGAATATCCTGTGGCTAAAGTAAAATTGATGGTAAGCGTTAATGGAACGTTGAAATTAGAAAATAGAAATTGGAAATTTGGCCTTCATGCTTTTGTACTGTTCTTCCCAAATTTCTAATTTCCAATTTCAAGTTTCAAGCCGTGAACGGCTACAATTGAAGATTGACTATTTGTTTCTCTAATTTTCAATATTCAATAGACAATATTCAATCCTTCAATCCCTTGTCTTACAGCGCCCAGGTAATGAACCCAGGAGTAAATCTGGTTCTGTCATCTCCTCTCGCTGTTACCCGCGCCGTGAAACCATACCTGCCTGAAACGTCGCAAGTTATGGCACAAGTGTAAAGGTACTTTCCATTTCCCTGATCTTCCTTTATAGTCATCTCCCTTGTATGGCTTTCCGGCATATTATCTATAGATTTCAGCTCTCCGTAAAAGAGCTGAATTTCAACATCTTCCGGGCTAAGTTTTCCGAGATATACGATAGAATTTACGTAAAATGTCTCTCCTGCTCGAAAAGGACCATCCCAATTCTTCACAGGAGGCTCGATCCGGATGCTATTCCAGTTAGATAGAAGTCGTTTATGCTGGGCAGCCAGGTTTCGGGCCTCTTCGGCATTGTTTTCAATCAGGGACTTTAGCCGTTTTTTTGCCGGAATATAAAAACGTTTGTTGTATTCACCTACCATCCGAATGCTGCAAAAACCACGCATGGCCATTTTCATCGACTCTTTCATCATCTTAACCCACCTGACAGGATAGTATCCATGCTTTCTTTCATAAAAACAGGGGATTACTTCATCTTCAAGTAAATTATAAAGAGCCGAGCTTTCTATGGAATCCTGATACCTGGAATCAGCATATTCTTCACCATTGCCAATACGCCATCCTGTATTCTCGGAATATGCCTCATCCCACCACCCGTCGAGGACACTCACGTTAAGAACGCCGTTTATGGCGGCTTTCATGCCGGACGTGCCGCATGCCTCCAAAGGACGTCTCGGGGTGTTGAGCCAGACATCGACCCCCTGTACAAGATGTCGTGCTATATGTATGTCATAGTCTTCAACAAAAATGACCCTATGACGCATGCCTGGTTTTTGGCAAAACTCAAAAAGTCTTTTTATCAGGTCCTTTCCTTCATTATCCTTAGGGTGAGCCTTTCCCGCAAAGATAAACTGCACAGGATGTGTTGTGGAATTAACGATCGCTTCTAATCTCTCGGGATCGTTCAGCAACAGGTCGACACGCTTGTAAGCGGTAAATCGACGAGCAAAACCGACAGTCAATATATCACGATCTAAAACCGATTGTATATCCTCTATAAT
>Ga0307380_10006234_pt1 | contig 15693 bp, 14 predicted proteins | sample UN3MG_FD_202239 | JGI IMG/M metagenome (GOLD analysis project Ga0307380, IMG submission 202239) | Soil microbial communities from Risofladan, Vaasa, Finland - UN-3 | ecosystem: Environmental > Terrestrial > Soil > Coastal area > Acid sulfate soil | place: Finland: Risofladan, Vaasa | collected...
CCGTGTAGTAGCCGTCTCTGCTGACCGATGCGGTGCTGCCGCTAGCCCAGTCAGATGGGCTGAATATCTTGGACTGAGTTACTCCCGCGTCGATGTTCCGCGCCAGACGATTGAGAGTGTCCAACACGGCAGTGCCGTCAGTCTGGCCGCTTGACATACCAAAAAAGCTCTTCAGCGTGTTGGCGCCAGTGCTCAGATCGTTCAGGACGATCTTACCGGGGATGCCCTCGGAGGTAGGCCGAAGCCTGAGATGCCCCTGAGCATCGAAGCTCGCACTTATGAAGACCTCGTCGTCGTGTTGGTCGCCCTCGCCGATGAATAGGCCGGCCTGATCGAGTAGATTTAGAACGTCAGATTGCGTGTATGAGACGCCCTCTGCAAAAGTAATCGTCTTTGTGGTAACCCCATCAGAGATGAGGAACTTCACGTCGCCGCCGCCGGATGCAAGAGGCGTTCCCTGGACCATATCGATAGTCTCGGTCCCAATGACCGTGTCCGCCTGGAGAAATGTGTGCCCGGCCACATTCACATCTACGATGAGGTCATCGCCGATCTTGGACTTCACCGCGCCGCTGTTGCCTACGTACTCGAAGCTTCCATCCGGCGTAAAGATCACTCGGAAGGTCTGCACGCCCAACGCCATGGTCGAGGAGGTCTTGATCCTGATGCCCCTGCCGGTATCTGCCGTCTCGCCGAGGGATACCGTTACTGAGTTTGCCAGATGGTTGTAGCTGGAGAGGTAGGATGTGTCGTCCTTCGAGTTGTCATCGATCTGGACCGACGAGCCATCGGCGTCCTTCAGCAAGACTGTCGCGTTCTCGCCGTCCGAGGTTACCTCGACTGTATAGACGGAGCGCTGAAGTTCAGGAAGGTCGGAGAACTGCGAGCCAATAGTAACATCCTCAACGCCGTCCGGCAGCGAGCCAACCAGCGTGATGTCTCGCTGTAGCCTGACGAACGGCTTGGTCGATGTCTTTGTGCCAGAGAACAGGTAGCGATTGTTCTGGGAGCGGTTGGCCAGTGAGATGAGCTCGTCGATGTAGCCGTTCACGGCTTGTGAAAGGCCTTCTCGTGCTTCGTCCGAAGTGGAGTCGCTCAGGGCTATCATCGCTTTTTCCAGCGACTGCTGAACAAGGTCCGAGCCCTCTTGAATGCTGCTCTGAGTCGTCTGAGACCACGCAGAGGCCATGTTCACGTTCGCCATGTACCCCTCAATCCTCGACACCGCCGTCGTGTACCGGAAAATCCGCGCAAGCCCACTGGGGTCATCAGACGGCTTGTTGACCCTCTTGCCGGATGCTATCTTCAGATTGAGTTCATTGAGCCGTCCGTATTGCTGCTCGGCCCTAGTGAGAAAGTCCTGAACCATCATGTTCCGTGTAACACGCACCTAAAAGCCCTCCTAACCGCCAAGTTCCTGAAGCACCGTGTTGATCATCGAATTGACGACGGACACGAAATAGGCCGCGCTGTTGTAGGCCTGTTGATATACGATGAGGTTCGCCATCTCCTCATCGATCGAGACACCTGCGGTCTGCTGCTTAAGACCATCGTAATAGTTGACGTTGTCCGTCTCCCGGTTCACCTCGAACTCGGCTGAGGCGCTCTCGTTGCCGGCCCGGGTAACGACCGAGTTGAAAAAATCGCCAAACGTCGCCGTCCCGTCATTCAACAACTGCTTATCCGCAAGCATCGAGAGCAACAACGCATTCTCACCGTCCCCAGACGTGAACGTCGCCCCCGCAGCAACGAGCGTTGGGTCTTCCGCAACCGCATCCGCCACCTGAATGTCGGATGAGTCAAATCCCGTAAGCAGGACGTTCACGCCAAGCTGCGCAAGCACACCACCGGTGTCTTTTCCAACCACGAACTCGTGTCCGTCATCGCCGGTGATCTGAAGGCTGTTCTGAGAGATGCTCGCCGTCAAATACGTCGTTGAGGAATTGATCCTGTCCACGACGTCCTGAAGCGAGTCCGTGTTGGGGTCCACCGCAACTGTAACGCTCTGAACTATCTCTCCATCCTGGGTGATCGTGATGTTAAACGTCCCTGCCTCCGAATCGTAGGCCAGGTTCGAGCCGCCCTCGAGATTCAGAGCGTCGTTTAACGCAATCGTTGAGCTATAGACCGAGTAAGCTCCTGTTACGCTCGTCTGGTCCCGAAGGGCAAAACCCATGCTGTGCGCACGGTTGACGGTCTTCAGCAGCGTTGTGGTGAGCTCGTCGAGGTCGGCCATGTAGGAGACGACCATCTCGTCCCGAGCCTCGAGGTCGGCGCCGAGCCTCCCACCGGCTATGCGTGAAGTGATGTTGTGCTGAGAGTTACCGTCGTCGAGGTAAACATCATAAAGGCCGTTGTTGTCAACGTTGTTGCGGCAGACAAGCGTGTTCCGCTGGTCAGCACTGACGAGCGTGCGGTTGTCCCCAACGAAGATAGTTACTCCGCCCCTGTCGTCCTCGAGCATGTTGAAATCAATGAGCTTCGAAAGCTCATCCAGCGCCTCGGACCGGCGGTCAATAAGGTCGTTTGCGTGGGTCATCTCGCCGCCGGATGCGGACGTTATCCCGACGTTGAGCTCGGCTATCTTCTTTGCCAAGTTGTTGATCTGCTCAACGGTTTGGCTGACCTCGTCGTTTGCGAAGGTCCGCTGATCCGAGAACCTGGCGTTCTGCGCGCGGATTGCGCTCGTCAGGCGATCTGCCGTCTGGACCAGGTTCTGCCTCTCTGCGGCGCCTTCAGGGCTGTTGCCAACCTGCTCGCACGACTGCCAGAACTCGGTCAACGTATCGCCAAGATGCTGGGCATTGGTCGAGACGAGCGATTGCTCGATCTCAGAGATGAAGGAGTGCTTTCGCTCAGCGAAAGCCAGCAGACCCTTGTGTAGATTGGCTTTCGATATAGCATACTCGTCGCGGTATTGCATAATCTGCGTGATGTCTGTGCCGGTGCCAATCTGAAGCAAGCCCAGCTGCTCCGGACTGGATGACGAAAACACCGCTGACTGCCGCGAGTAGTTCGGCGTGTTGACGTTGGCGATGTTGTGGCCGCAGATGTTAATCGCCGTTTGCTGGGCCGTGAGGGACCTGACGCCGATATTTAGAAGAGAAAAAATGTCGCTCATTGAGGCGCCTCCTTCACAGCTACAACGTTATTGACGATGTGGGAGACTGTCCACCAGTACTCAGCCGGCCCTTAGAAGAATATGTCGAGGGCGGATTCTGAGGCTGTGTGATCATTCGGACCATGTGTTCAACGTAACCCATGGACTTCTTCAGCAGCTCTTGTGTCCTTAATCCCGACTCGCCGGCGCTTTGGGCCGCGAGTCGGTGCTCCTCAAGCCGGCTCGCCAAGACGCAGGCCCTCTCGTCATCATTTCCCAGAAGGTATCCCGGAAGCTGGTTCATTGTTATCCTGCCGCGATCGATCTCCGCCGTCTCGCAGACAGCTCTCATCGCCTGCTCGGTAGCCTGCGCCGCAGACGAAAGGTCTTTTTGAAGCCCCCGCTTTTTCTTGGTCATGCGGTCAAGAGCTTTCACATCGCCGCTGATCACGAGCTTTCGCTCGGCAGTGAAAAGTTCTGCCAGACTATTGAGGATGGCCGTCTCGGCCTCGATCGATTCGGCCAACTGATCAAATAAGGGGTAGATGGAGGGTAGCACTATATGCTCCTTTCGTCCATTAGTCTGAGACGTCAGTTGGGCTTCGGGACGTTAGGAACCGGCCTAAGTGCTAAACCACCGACAAGTGTGCTCGAGCGAGGTCTGAAATCAGACCTTGATGCTGAGACCGCTCAGTATCTTCTCGGCAATCTTCTCGGCGTCGGGGTTGTACCGACCGCTCTGGATCAGTTTGGAAAGCCTATCAACCTTCTCCTGGCGAACGTCGGGCAACTTCTCAAGGGTCTTCTGAGCCAGTGCACGAAGCTTGGCCTCATCAGAGATGGAGACATTGTCAGACATCTCTTTTGATATCCGCGCTGAAGCATCCTGGTCCATGCCCACATCGCTTGCCTTATTGACCTCCGCCTGCTTGCGACTGTCAACTTTCCGATAAGAATCAACTACCTGGCTTGGTATGTTGCCTTCGATCTTCATCCTATTGTCCAACCTCCTGCACTTTCCCGGTGCCACCACATCCATACTACCAATGTCGTCATCGGTGCGTCAAGCCAGAAACTTTAGCCGATTCTTCACCCATCTTGATCTCCGATTCCTTCTCTCCTCTGTCCGACTGCTCCTCCCGTGTGTTGTTGTTCAATAAATCATTAAAAATCATATCTGCAAGGCCGATACCGCCTGTCTTGCACGCGGCCTGGGCCACTTCATCATCCAACATCGATCTGTATATCTTCTCGGCCGGCGTCTCAGGAAAAAGCGATGATTCGGGCACCGTCTGCCGCATCTGCTTCAACATGTACCCCACGAATATCGCCTCGAACTTCTGGCACGTCTCACGAAGGCTCTTTCGCTCATCCATGTCCAACTCGTGAGAACGCCTCCCGGACGCCTCGACCTCGGACCTCGCCTGCTCCGCTCGTCTAATCACTTGCCGCCAACTTGCGTCCGAGGCGAGCCTGTTCAGGTCAATTAAACCACCCATCGAAAAATTGCCTGCCATAACTGTTCCTTATTCCTCTTTCCTGAAAGTCGCTTATCAGATGATCTTCAGCTCCGCCCGCAGCGCCCCGGCCGCCTTGATCGCCTGGAGAATCGCGATGAGGTCACGAGGCGAGACGCCTATGGCGTTTAAGCCGGCCACCACGTCCTGGATCGTTACTGCCTGGCTCATTAGTAAGAGCCGCTGCTTCTCCTCGTCTATCTTCAGCGTTGTCTGCGGCGTAACAACCGTCTGCCCGGCGGATTCCGGGTAGGGCTGGCTGACCTCCGCCTCGGTCTTGATGACGACATTGAGGTTGCCGTGCGCAATCGCAATCGTGTCAACCTGAACGTCCCGACCGATCACGACCGTCCCCGTTCGCTCATCGATGACAACGCGAGCTGTCGAGTCCGGAACGACCCTCACCGTCTCCAGCTGTGATATGAACTCCACGATGTTGTTACGTAACTCAGTAGGCACGCTAACCTCGACTGCGCCAGCATCTAATGTCCTCGCTGAACCGACAAACTTCTCGTTTATCGCCTCCGCAACCCTTGCGGAGGTTGTGAAATCCTCCTCGTCCAGCTTGATCGTCAGGGCGCTTCGCGCCTCTAGCGTTGCCCTCAGGTTCCTCTCAACCGTGCCGCCGTTGGGGATTCTGCCGACAGTCGGGTGGTTTTTCTGCGCCTTGGCGCCTGCACCCGCAGCCAGAAAGCCGCCGATCGAAACAGGTCCCTGCGCCACGGCGTATATCTTTCCATCTGGCCCGCGAAGCGGCGTCATAAGCAGCGTCCCGCCCTGGAGGCTTGAGGCGTCCCCAAGAGAGGAGACAGTTACGTCCAGCCGTGAGCCTGACCTCGCAAACGCCGGAAGCGTGGACGTCGCTATAATGGCCGCAACGTTCCCGACCTTTATCTTGGTCGCGTCAGCTCTTATCCCAAGCCTGTCCAGCATGTTGGCCAAACTCTGAGTTGTGAACTTCGTCCCAGAAGCGTCCCCCGTCCCGTTTAGCCCTATCACCAAACCGTAACCGATCAGCTGCTGAGACCGCATCCCTTGAATCTGCGCAATATCCTTCAGCCTCACCATGCCGGCGCAGGTCGCACCATTGGTAACTAGAATGACGATCAGCGCAAAAAAGACAGAAGCCCTCAAGGCAACAGAGCAGCTCGTCGGCTCAGCGGCCCGTTTGCACAACCTAGCTTTGAATCCTTGACTGCGAGTCTCAGAACTGGTCCCGATCACGAACTTATCCTCCAAACTGCGCTCCATTGCCACTAAAACGGCCATAAGACTGAAATAAGACGACCGGCCCACCCGGCCCGCTGGTCCTCCGAGACCTGGCCCTTGCCTCCGTAGAATATCCTCGCGTCCGCTATCTTGGTGGAGACGACCGTGTTGTCGGCCTGGATGTCCTCTCTGCGAATTATCCCAGACACAAATATCGTCTCCTTCTCGCTATTGATGCTTATCTCTCGCTGGCCTAGTATCACGAGGTTGCCGTTTGGCAGAGCCCTGACGACCCTAGCGCTTATGGTCGCTACTATCTTGCCCGAACGAGCCGTCTTTCCATCCCCGCTGAACGTCTTGTCGAGGTTCGCGGACAGCAGATTTGACGAATCAAATCCCTTCGTTACCTTGCCCGCTAGCTCGGCCTCCCAACCAAAAAATGATGGGACGCCGGCCTTGATCTCGGATTTCTTGGCGCCCGATGTCGAGGCGCTGTTCTCTGCTGTGGTGTTCTCGACTATCAGGATGGTTATGATGTCGTTCACGCCTCTTGCCCTGGGATCGCTGTAAAACACCCCGAACGGCAGCTGGTCGTTCCAGAGCGAATCAGGTGCGAAGTCATCCTCCCCTGCTGGCTGCGCAGCCGGCAAGACAGGCGCCATCTGCTGTGACATGGAGTCTGCCAAGGCGGTCTGCCGTTTGCTCAACGAACACCCTGAGTAGATAAACAATAGAGCTGAAATAGCCAGCAACATGCCGACTATCTTGAGTGTGAAACCTCTCAATTCCGCCCTCCCTTTCTCTTCATCCCAATTCATCATTGACCCGTCCATTAGTCGCTCCCAACGAGCACAACCACTGTCCCGTCCTCCTGCACAACGCCATAGACCGTCCTTCTTGATGCGATGTTCCTGACCGGAATTAGGTCCCCCGCTCTGCCGTCCTTGAGCGCCTTGCCCAGAGTCGTGATGCGAAGCGATCTGACTCTTACCTCAAGCCTAACGACCGATCTTCTCTTGACCGTCGGGGGCACATACAGCATGTCCGTGGTGAGCATCTTGCCCTTTGGAACACCTCGCTTGAGCATCTTGCCGACTGCAAGTTTCACGTCCAGAACCGGACGTTTTGAGAAGTTGCCCCTGATCTCGCGCTCCCTGAGTAAGACATCGCCAGGGCCAACTACAGAGCCCGCCTTTAAGAGCTGAGCAGCGCAGACGGCCGTCGCACGCGCTGAGACATTTGCTGTTACCCAATATCTTTTCTCGACGCCCCCGTCCCCCAGGGCAGTAACAAGAAACGACAGCCGGCCCAGCTCTCTCGCAGAATTCTCCCGCGAAACGTGTATGCGGCAGACTTTGCCGGGAATCGAGACCTTGGGGACGCGGATGAACTCGATGTTCAGGTTCTCGCGCTTGAGGGCGGTGTTGTTGACTATCTTCTGACGCACGACCGACTCGATCTTGCCCTGTGGGACAACCTCGGCGCAGAGCGTGCTCGCAAGCAAGACTAGCGCAACGCTTGCGCTCAACATAAGGCTGGTCATCTTAAACTCATCCATCGTTACTACCCTATCGCTTCAGGTTGTTGGCCTGGCTCATCATCTCGTCTGTGGTCTGTATCGACTTGGCGTTCAGCTCGTAGGCCCGCTGGGTCATGATCATCTGAACCATCTCATCGACCACAGAAACGTTCGACATCTCCAAAAAGCCCTGGGCTATGCTCCCCCGACCCTCCTCGCCCGGCGTTCCGGTTGTCGGCGCCCCTGACGAATCAGTCTCCCGAAACAAGTTTCTGCCAATTCCACTCAAGCCGCCTGGGTTAGAGAACAGGGCAAGCTCTATCGACCCAACCTCCGTCGGGGAAGTCTGTCCCGGCTGCATCACCGAGACCGTCCCGTCCGATTCGATCGAAACCGATAGCGCATCGGGCGAGATGACAATGTCGGGAGAGAGCTTGTAGCCATCAGGCGTTACGACCGAGCCAGAGCTGTCCATCTGGAACGAGCCGGCTCGCGTGTAGGCCGTGTCGCCATTCGGCATGATCACCTGAAAAAACCCTTTGCCCTCGATCGCTAAGTCCAGCGGCGAGCTGGTGTTCTTCAGGCTTCCTTCGCTGAACTCCCGCTGAGTCGAGACTGCCCGAACGCCGTGCCCCAATTGTATCCCGCTCGGGACCTGTGAGCCCGCCACCGGAGCACCGGGTGAGCGGAGCGTCTCATACATCAGGTCCTGGAACTCAGCTCTCGACTTCTTGAAACCGCCTGTATTGACGTTGGCGAGATTGTTGGAAATCGTATCGATCGTTAACTGCTGCGCCTGCATCCCTGTCGCAGACGTCCAAAGCGATCTTATCATGTTAGCCTCCAGCCAATTACATAAGAAGTTCGCGTTATGATCATTTAGCTATAGTTATTTCAAACTGGGCAGGCTATCGATTGTCCTGCCTATTGTATCGTCCAGAATCGAGCGGATGGTCTTCTGGTGCGCCTCGTAACGCCTCATCTCATCAATCATCGAGACCATCTCCTCGATGACGTTCGCGTTCGACGATTCCAGGAATCTCTGTTGGACCTTCGCACCGGTCGCCTTCTTCGGCTCGGCCTTCTCCGTTCCGTCCACCCAGAGACTGCTTCCCACCTTTTTGAGGACAGACGTGTCGTCGAACGTCATCACTTTCAGCACGCCAATTGAGTTACCATCCGTGAAAACCTCTCCATTTGAATCGATGGTTACTTGTGCCCCAGCCGGGATGCTGAGCTCGCCCTCCTCCGCGAGAACAGACAACCCGTTCTGGTCCATGAGCTTGCCGTCAGGGTCAACCTTGAAATTGCCAGCCCTTGCGTAGCCCTCCTTGTCCCCAAACTGCACCACGAAGAACCCATCGCCATCGAGCGCCAGGTCCAACGAATTGCCGGTGCTCCTCAGCGGCCCCTGCGAGAAATCCGTGGCGGTCCCGCCCACAACGACGCCCGATGGGTCATTGGAGGAGCTCGAGCTGCTCTCTGCAAGGAGCCGGAAAAATGGCGTGTCCTTCTTAAACCCAACCGTGTTTATGTTAGCGAGGTTGTTTGCACGTATTTCGTGCGCCCGTGCCTCGCTCAGAAGTCCTGACGCCGCATCATATAGGCCCTTAATCATCTCTCGAATGCTCCTTAGTATTGTGCTAGCTTGCGGTAACCATCTCAAGCAGATACCGTGCCAGCGTGAGAATAATTGTGCCACATAACGCAGCCAAGCTGCATCCGGAAGGCTCCCGATGATAACTCAACCACACCGCCCAAGATAACCTCACGAGACAATTCCCGAGCAAAACGACATGAGGTTCCGGCAACTTTTTCCCTCTCCTCGCTGCTAATTCGCATCTGAGAGCTTCTTGTTGATAACCATTCTGATGCTGGGATATAGTCATTAGTGGGCTGCGGGTTGCGCACTAGCCATCGGATCGGAAATAATTTCCTCTTCGTGCATGGCAACGCAGAAAGGAGCGCGCAAGTTCACAATTATCGTAGTGGAGGAGTAGATGGCAGAAATACTTCCATTCAGAGGGTATCGCTACAGCCCTGACAAGGTGAGGGCTCTCGACGACGTAATAGCCGACCCCTACGACAAGATAGACGATGAGCTCCGGGAGTTCTATTACGAGAAAAGCCCGCACAATATCGTTAGGATCATCAAGGGCAAGACATACCCAAAGGACACAAAAGACAATAATCAATACGTCCGAGCCGCGGGCTTCCTCGACGCCTGGATACGCGAGGGGATACTTCAGCGGGACCAAAGCCCCTGCATATATATCTACGACCAGGAGTATGTTGTCCCGGGGGCCGGGACCACGAGGACAAGAAAGGGGTTCGTTGCCCTTTTCCGGCTGATGTCCTACGAGGAGGGCGGCGTCAAACCTCACGAGCAGACGCTGGCAGGTCCCAAGGCCGACAGATTGAACCTGATGCGCGCCACGAGAGCCCAGTTTGGCCAGATTTTCATGCTCTACCCGGACCCGGACAACCTAGTGAACAATCTTCTGGACGAGGGGCGCTCCGCACGCCAGCCCCTAGTGGCCAAGGACCGCTTCTCAGACCTGCACAAGGTCTGGCCCGTCAGCGACCCAAGCATGATCGGCGAGCTGCAGAAGCTGATGCTTGATAAGCAGGTTTTCATAGCGGACGGGCATCACCGTTACGAGACTGCGCTCGCTTTCAGGGATGAGATGCGAGGCAAGGTCAGCCAGACGGACGATTTCGAGACGATCGAAAGCCGCATGATCACTTTCGTGAGCTTCGATGATCCGGGCCTTCTAGTCCTTCCCACGCATCGGCTTGTCAGCGATGTAAAGAGCTTTGATGCGATGGCTTTGATTGAGAACCTGAAGCAGTTTTTCGAGCTGGAGTCGCTGCCGTTTTCGGACGCTTCGTCACGAGAGACCGCACAGCGCAAGACAATGGAGATACTCCATCGCGCCTCGCCGAAGGGCCACGTGTTCGGCGTGCTATTAGCTGGGCAGAAGCAGTTTCTGGTGGCGAGGCTTAAAGATGAGAGCTGGCTGGATGAGATGCTGGCGGGGGCTGGGTCCGAGGAGTTTAGGCGGCTGGACGTCGTCATTCTCTCGACTCTGATTCTTGAGAGAATGCTGGGGATTACAAAAGAGGACCTGACCAGCGAGCGGAACGTCCAATACCTACGCGATGTGGGCGAGGGCGTTAAGTCGATCATCGGCGGCGAAGGTCAAGCCCTCTTCGTGCTGAATCCAACCAAGGCGAGGCAGGTCCGAAATGTCGCCTCGGCTGGTGTGCGGATGCCTCAGAAATCGACGGACTTTTATCCGAAGCTTGTAACGGGTCTTGTGCTTAACAAGCTTACACTTTAATCCGAATAAGTATCTATAAGGGTAACTTTAGGTGATGCCATGATGACGTTTTTCAAGGTGCTTGGGATATTGACCGCCGCGGTTCTCGGCGTTGTGGTTCTGTTGTTCGTAGTCTTGCCGGTCATTGCATTCTGTCTGGGTCTTTGCTGGACGGTGCTTTGGGGACTTGCGGGTCTTTTGGTTTTTGCTCTCAAGATCGCGATATTCATCGGGCTGGTTCTGTTCGTTGCCTTTCTTTTATTGCGGCTGATTGCCAAGGGGCTCGAGCTGATTCTCTATTAAGGGGGCTTATTGCATGGAGGCTCCGTTGCTTGTCGAGGGTAACGTTGACATAAGATACGGCGATGTCGAGGCTCCCGGCAGTGTCGTGGTCAGGGGAGACGTGCGCTCAGGACGCTCGGTCTCGGCAAAGGGCTCGATCACCATCCACGGGGTGGTCGAGGCTGCCACCATAGTCGCTGAGGGCGATGTGTCGGTTCAGCACGGGGTCGCCGGCCGCTCCAAGGGAAGCATCAGCGCACAGGGCAAGATAACGCTCGGCTATGTGAGCGAGGCTAAGCTCGACTCGAAGTCCGGGATCGTAATCGGCTCGTCCGCCATGAACAGCACACTGCTGACCGACGGGGATGTCGTCATTGAGGGCGATGGAGTGCTTGTCGGCGGAGTCGTGATGGCCGCTGGAAACCTGACAGCAGGTAGAGTGGGTCACAAGGGAGTCGATCTGTGGGAGAAAGGCGTGGCTAAGCACATTGTGGAGAAAACCACCATCATGCTCGGGTTTCCGCCTAACCTCCGCAAACGTCTCATGGAGTCCCGGCCGCAGCTTTCGCTGGCCGAGAAGTCAGGGCGCGCGGCGGCAAGAAACGTCCAGTATCTCCTGTCCCGCGGGGTCCCGGAGGTGGACGAAACCACTTCAGAACGGCTGATGTTTCTGGCGAAGGCGCCTGTATCTGTGGCTTTTCTGCTGGGCAAAGGAGCTAAGGCGGCCGCCGCCGTTAACGAGGAGCTCCGAATGATGCTGGCTGACATTGCGCAAGAGCTGCCGTTGCCACACAACGTGTCCGCAAGTGAGCATTCCGCACTTCAAGACCTTAGTCTGCACCTGTATCACCTTTTCGCTGCAAACGACTTCGTGATCGATGTTCATAAGGATATTGAGGCGCTGTTGGGCAGCCCCAAGCTCAACAAGAACGCGGCGTTTTACGCGCGAGATACCGTCTATAAGGGCGTGGAGCTGACAATAGGCTTTGCAGAGTTGGCGGTGGACCAGCTGATGGGCGGGACCGTCTTCAAGCTCGCGGGCGACGAGATCGTGGCGGAACCCTGGACTGAAGGAGCTGTTGCGGAGGTGTAAGGTGAGCGACGAGACGGAACAGACCAGCAAACAGAGAAGAGACTTCTTTCGGAGGCAGATGGCGCTGCCGGTTGGCGCAAAGCTCTTTGCCCTCCCCGGCCACACCGAACTGCCGCCCGAGAGGGACTTAGCGGTGAAAACCGTCAATCTGAGCGCCGGCGGCGTCCTACTTCTGGCAACGGGACCTACGCCGGCGGCCGAGCTGCTTTGCGAGGGAGCTCTAATTGACCTCTCGGTTTCTAGCTTCGGCTCACCCCTGCCAATCAGGCTTTTAGGTCGCGTCGTGAGAGTAGAAGACCCCGGCCCGGACGAGCTACGCTTCGCCGTCGAGTTCATTCTCATCACTCCTAGCGAGGCCGACGCGATCGTCCGGAAAGTCTCGCTTTAGCCGGCTGATAAACAGCGGCTTCAATTCTAGCGCCTTGCACGAATCTGCTTTCCGACAAACCAAAAGTATGTATGATTGAGCTACCTAAGCTCTTGCACATGATGAACGTTTGGTGACGTGATGGATCGGATGCCGAGGGAGAAGGGGCGCCGCAACGCGGAAAGAGAGGAAGAGGAATAAGGAAGAGAAGGATGAATAGGATCGTTCTGCTGGTGACGGTGGTGGTCCTGGCGACGACGACGGCGGGAACGTTCGCGGCGGATAGGTGGATTAACTACACCGCTGGCAAGTATGTACGGGCAATCGCTTGCGAGAACGAACGATATGTATTGTGTGCAACTTCAGGTGGCGTCGCTCGTTTTGACATCACTACCGGTCAGAAGACCGTTTATACGAGAGCAGACGGCTTGGCCTGCAACGACGCGCGTGCCATTGCCATAGGTTCCAAGGGGGATAAGTGGTTTGGGACATACAATGGCGGCGTCAGCGTCCTCCACGCCGACGGCAGCTGGACGACCTACAACAATGCCAACAGCGGCCTGGCCGACAACTATATGCGGGCCATTGCTATAGATATGGCGGACAGCAAATGGTTCGGGACCTTGTACGGGGGCGTCAGCGTCTTCCATTCTGATGGTAGTTGGACAACCTACGACACCCACAACAGCGCTCTGGTAGATGACTGTGTCTGTGCCATTGCCACAGAGACCAATGGCAACAAGTGGTTTGGGACGGTTGAGGGTGCTTGCGTCCTCCATTCTGATGGCAGCTGGACAACCTACGACACCCACAACAGCGGCTTGGCCTCTAAGTTCGTGTCGGACATTGCCATTGATGCAGCAGGCAACAAGTGGTTCGGCACCTATTATGGCGGCGTCAGCGTCCTTCACGCTGATGGCAGCTGGACGACTTACAGCACTGGCAACAGCGGTCTGGCTGACTACCGTGTGTTGGCTATTGCCATAGATGCCGATGGCAACAACTGGTTCGGGACCTATTATGGCGGCGTCAGCGTCCTCCACGCTAACGGCAGCTGGACAACCTACGACACCGACAACAGCGCCCTGGCCGATAACGAGGTGCATGCCATTGCCATAGATGGCGATGGCAATAAGTGGTTCGCAGCCGGCTGGGCCAGCGGTCCCAGCGTCCTCCGTTCTGATGGGAGCTGGACGATTTGCAGCCCTGACAACAGTGGCCTGGCCGATAACTGGGTGCTTGCCATTACCATAGATGCCGATGGCAACAAATGGTTTGGGACATACTGGGGCGGCGTCAGCGTCCTTCACGCTGATGGCAGCTGGACAACTTACAGCGTTCGCAAGAGCGGTCAGGTTTACGATAGTGTGTTTACCATCGCCATAGATACCAACGGCAACAAGTGGTTCGGGAATTGGTACGGCGTCAGCGTCCTTCACGCTGATGGCAGCTGGACAACTTACAGCCGGGACAATAGCGGTCTGGCCGATAACGAGGTGTCTTCCATTGCGATAGACACGGCTGGCAGCAAATGGTTCGGGACCTCGTACGGCGGCGTCAGCGTCCTCCACGCGGATGGCAGCTGGACGACTTACAGCCCTCACAGCAGCGGTCTAGCCGACAACGGAGTCGGGGCGATTGCCATAGACCCCGACGGCAACAAGTGGTTCGGCACGGGCGAAGGCGTCAGCGTCCTACACGCTGATGGCACTTGGAAAACCTACAACACCGACAACAGCGGTCTGGCCGACAACTGGGTCCAAGCCGTTGCCATAGATGGCTATGGCAACAAGTGGTTCGGCACCTATTATGGCGGCGTCAGCGTCCTCCACGCGGATGCCAGCTGGACAACTTACAACACCGCTAACAGCGGGTTGGCTGCTGATCGTGTGAATGCAGTCGCGGCAGACGCGGCCGGCAACAAGTGGTTCGGCACCTCGCTTATTCTGATACCTGACGGTGCCGTCAGCGTTTTGCACCATGATGGCAGCTGGACAACTTACAATACCGATAACAGCGGTTTGGCCGGCAACGAGGTGGGGGCGATTGCCATAGATGCCACAGGAAACAAGTGGTTCGGGACATTATACGGTGCGTGCATCCTGACTCAGATGCCGGTAGTGTCCGTTTCAATCAACCAGTCCCTCTATCATGTCGGCGAGCGAATGGTTGTCGAGGCCAGTTTGCAGAATCCGGGGCCGGCGATAACGGTCGATATCTACCTGGGCGTTGGCCTGCCTGATGGTACTTCCCTGTCTTGGCCGGGCTTCACGCCGGGATTGGCGCCAGCTTATGATAACTTCATTATTCCTGATAGCTTCTCCTTCGGACCCTCGGTGATTCTTGAGATGAACCTGCCCGCGCTCTCGACCGGCGACTATTTCTGGTTTGCCGCAATGACTAAGCCTGAGTATGCCTCGCAGACTGTGGGTGAAGTCTCTATCGCCTCGTGGAGGTTTGAGTAAGGACTTGGAATCCGCTTTCAGTGCGATCAGAAGTACGTATGATTGAACCGACAGGTCTTGCTTAATCATTGCTGAGTGGATTCAATGGAACGAACGCTGAAAGAGAAAAGCTTGGCCCTCAAGGTGGGGATTTTTGCCGTCATCGGCATTGCCATCCTGTTCTATCTGAGCATCCGTGTCGGCGAGATATCACTCACAAAGCGGGAGGACAGGATCGACGTTTACGTCGTGTTTGATACGGTCGGTGGGCTTGAGGAGAAGGCCGAGGCCCGTCTGGCGGGCGTCGTAATTGGCCGTGTCACGCGAATATACCTGCGAAACGGCAAGGCCGCGGTCGAGGCGGCAGTCGATCGCTCGGCGCAGCTGCGAGTGGACGCGACGGCGAGAATAACTGTGCAATCGATGGTCGGCGCATCCTATCTAGAGTTCTTACCTGTCTCCGCTACTGCCGCTTTGGCTGAGGAGGGCACAGAGTTCAGGGGCGAAGTGTCGCCCGGCTTCGCTGAGCTCGCTGGCAGCACGACCTCGCTCATGACCAAACTCAGCCTCATAGCCGACGACATGAAGCTCGTCTCCGAATCGGTCAAGAACGTCATTGGCACCCAGCAGGGCGAGCAGCAGTTGAAGGGCATACTTCAGAAGCTCGACCAGGCTACCTCGAACATGAACCTGATGATCGTCCAGAACAGGCAGGATGTAGATAAGGCCGTCGTGGCCATTCGCGAGTTTGCGGAGACGCTCCGCGACATGACGCCTGCCGTCCTGCACAAGGTCGAGCAGCTCGCCGATAGGGCCAATTCTATGGTCTCGAGCAACCA
>Ga0307380_10006235_pt1 | contig 15692 bp, 18 predicted proteins | sample UN3MG_FD_202239 | JGI IMG/M metagenome (GOLD analysis project Ga0307380, IMG submission 202239) | Soil microbial communities from Risofladan, Vaasa, Finland - UN-3 | ecosystem: Environmental > Terrestrial > Soil > Coastal area > Acid sulfate soil | place: Finland: Risofladan, Vaasa | collected...
GCTCTCCGGTCACGGTTGGGACGGCCAACGCAGATGGCACGAACGATACCGCAGCACGGTCAAATCACGTCCATGCTCACGGGGACCAACCAGGCGGCACCCTCCATGCCGTTGTTACTCCTTCCGTCAACGGCTTCATGTCCGCAGCGGACAAGACGAAGCTCGACAGCTTGGTGAGAAACGAGGGTGGCTCCGAGTTCAGCAGTGTCAACATCTCCACGACTTCGGGCACGTTCCAAGACGCTTTTTCGGGACAGAACATCGTGGTCCCCACCACTGGGATTTACCTCATCATGTTTGAGGGGAACATCGAAGCGACGAACGGCAACACCGTCAACGAAGTCGGCATTGGAGCAGACACGGGAGGTGGGACCATCATCATCGTGGATTCCCAGCGCGTAATGCAGGGCAACGGTGGTGCTGCCATTTCGACCTTCTGCCACACTTTCACCGCTCTCACTCAGGGAGACACGGTGACGGGCCTGTTTCGGCGATTCTCCGGCTCCGGTACGACCTCGATGGACAACCGGCGCCTCACCCTTCTCCAAATGAGCGTTGCCGCGTAGGAGATCAACATGGCTCAGTACACCTACACGATCTCAGTCGATTTCCCGAACAACGCGGTGGCACCTGACGTGCTCACGACGGAGATCGAGGAGTCTTCGATCTCCACAGGGGTTCTTGAAGGGGTCACGGCCAGAACCCCTGATACGGACACCTGCTACCTCGATTTCGACACATCCCTGTCGGGTGGTGACGTGACAACCCTGGACGGCCTCGTAGCCGCTCACCAGGGCGTCCCCTTCCTTATGGCAGCCGATGGTTCCGGGTGGAACCTGACCGTCGAAGACCAGCATCTCACGGCCCCTCCGGGGTCTCCGGTCACAGGTCTTTATTACATCGTCGCTACGCCTTCGACGGGTGCCTGGGCCGGACACGAAAACTGCATCGCGTCGTGGAACGGGACGACGTGGCAGTACCAGAGACCCGGAGATGGATTTGCGGTTTGGGTTGCGGATGAAGATCTTGTCGTGGTCTGGGACGGCACGTCCTGGGGTGAGTACGGGACCGGCACGGGAGGCACGGCGATCTTCGGGTCGAACCTACACCTTGCCGAGAGCACGGCGGTCAGCACGACGACTAGCAACTCCTGGCAGACCAAGATCACGATGGTCACGGCAACTTTGGAAGCCGGCACCTATCGACTAGAGGTGAGCTACGGCTGGAACCACGACGTTGCCACCGACGATTTCTGGGGCCGCGTGACACAAGATGCGGTGCAGATCGGAGAGGCACACTTGCAAGAGCCCAAAGATGCGACGGGGGACTGGGGGTCTACCGGAACAGATCAACGACACTACCTGACCCGTGTGTTCCACTTGAATTTGTCGGCACAGTCCTACACGTTCGACCTTGAGTATGGATCAAGCTGGGCGGGCACTGAATCGTCAATCTGGGATGCGTACCTGAGCCTCTGGAGGATGAGCTAATGGCAAACACCAATTACACGTACAGCATCGCTGGAGACACCGCGAGCGGTGCCATTCACCCTCGCAGCCTCGACGCGGAGATCCGTGCTTCGGCCATCGTTATCGCCCTTGAGGGGCTCACGACGGGCGGGGATGTGTTGACCGTCGCAATGAAGGATGCGCTTTCCGCAGGCGATGAGACGATTTTGGATGGCCTTGTTGCCGCCCATACCGGATCGGTCGTGGCCATGGGCGCCGCCCCTGTTTCATCGCAGGGTGTCCCTCTCGTAATGACCGAGTGGCGTGAAGGCACGGCCACCGATTTCATCTCGCACAACTGGTGCGACAAAACGACGTGGTACGAGGAATCGACAGAGGTCACGGACGAAGGCTTGACCGATTCGGGTGACGGCCTCGTTTGGAATTCGGCTAACGCGTTCTGGGTCTGTGTTGTCTGCGGCAAGATCCCCCAAGAGCACCGCCTTCAGGCTTATGCGGCCGTGATCAAAGTGGACAGCGTGGAGATGACGGAAAGCCCGCAGGGGACGACCGACGAGGATTACCAGATCAACTACGTCACGGGAGACGTGACGTTCAACGCGACCCAAGCGGGCAAGACCGTTGAGGCGACGTACCACTACGCCGGGAGCAGCGCGTACCATGTTATCCCTGACGCGGACAAGATTCTCCGCCTCACTGCCGTCGAGGTCCAGTTCTCGGATGATATCGATCTGACCACTTCGGTGCGTTTCGACATTGAGGGGTACGTCCACTCCTTCGTGCCCGGCGCAACGGTGGACGACGCGACCCCCAACTACACGACCTCGTTCCCGACAGGGTTCAGAATTCCCTTGGGGAGCCCTCGCATCTACCAAACGATGATGGATTTCATCGCGGAGGCCCAGCGCTCCTACCCTGTGATCCCACCGCTCGGGGGAAGCTCCTGGCGTGGGACTTCCAAGGCGCTCTACGTCATGCGTTGGCCTTACCAAGAGGACGCGACCCGCGACCTCGACGCAGCTAAGGGCATGCGGATCAAAATCTCTCTGGGAGGCGACATTCCCTTCATCGGCACGCATGCAATTGCCACCCTCTACGCCGTGACCACCAGCTAGGAAAACGATGGCTACCGAATTCACCTACAGCATCCAAAACGATTTCCCGAACCAAGCCGTTGACGCGTCGGTCTTGACCATCGAGGTAGAGGACGCTGCTATCGCGCCCGCCCTCGATGGGATCAACATCAACGGGGACGACGTGACCTTGGAATTCGATGCGGATCTATCCGCCCCCGAGGTCACGACCCTGGATGGTGTGATCGCTATTCACACGGGGGTCGGGTTCAACGATAGCCCGCAACGGATCAACGTCATTGCGGCTCAGGACAACGCCACGAACGTCTGGACGGATGCGGCCCAGTTGACTGCCGACCCAGTTGGGATGGCCCAGTACACGCTCTCGTTCTACTGCGAGCTTCGGACCTCCGGGGGCAACAACACCTCCCAGTCCCAGTTCCAAGTTCTGATCGACGGGTCCGAGGTGGCTTCGGGAGGCACGCGCGGAGTGGAATTCTTCGATGCCCGTAGCGGCAACTTGGTCATCTCCACGAACCGTGGCGCGTCCCCCGTCATTACGCTGCAACATCGCCAGAACGGTGCCGCCGCTACGGCTCAGGTCCGCCGTTGCCGCCTCGCCCTGATCCCCCTGCTCTCAGAGGATGAGAGCTAATGTCTACGGATCGAGTTGCGTACCGCGAGCTACGCGACTGGAAATACTCGATCGCTACGTCGTTTGAGACGGGGACCGAAATAGCCTCCGAAGAGATCATCCGGGCGGACCTCGACTACGTGGTCCTCTACCCGGATGGCCGCCTCTGTATCAAGAAGGGGTACGCCTGGAACGGGGCAAGCGGGCCGACCTTCGACACCCCTTCGTGGATGCGCGCGTCGCTTGTCCACGACGCCCTTTACCAACTGATCCGCACGGGCCGTCTGCCCCTTAAAACCCGAGCCTACGCCGACACCCTAATGCGCGAAATGTGTCTCGCCGACGGGATGCTTTGGGTCCGCGCTTGGTACAGCTACTTGTTCGTCTCCGCTTTCGGAGGCTTCTTCGTCCGCCCCGAGAAGGACCGTCCGGTCCTGTACGCACCATGACCCACTACACCACACCCGTCGGCATCGACGCAGAGACGACCGTTCGGAAATTCTATCTGGACGGTGCCGGCGTTCCCACTGCCGGTCTCGTCGTCCCCTTCATCTTCCGAGACGTGGGGGGGAACGAGATCCTCGCGGGCTCGCTGGTCGATCTCGCCATCGCTCCAGGTTGGTACAAACTCCCGGTCGCCACCGTGCTTTTGACGCCGGGGATCTACACGATCGAGTACGCGCCTCCCGCCGGTTTCGCGCCGGATGCGGATACGCTTTTGGTTGTCGCAGAACCGGGTCGCGCAGCGACGGAATTCGTCAAGGGCGGGTAGCGTGGGAGTCGAATGAAAGGCGTACGAGTACCCGTGGTGGTGCAGCGTGAGATCGTCGTACCTGATCGACTCAAGGTAGGCGCGTTCGCCAACGCCTTCCGAGTCGTGGAGGAGGCAGGGCCCGACTGCTTCCTCGATTTCCTGGCTTACTCCGCACAGGAGGAGCGTCTGGAGGTCGTGTCGCGCGTGCGCGTGAGGCGCGAGCTTTTGCCTGAGTTCAGAGAGCTACTGGAGGAGGTCGAATCCGATTTTCGCGCCCCCCTCCCTACCGGAACGAATTAGGTGGGTAGTGTACAAGCCAGCCGCACCTGACGGCAGAAGGGTCGCACATGCAATTCAAGAGGGGCGAATTTCACCAATACCGCACAACGCGGACTGTTCACCTTGGGCAGACGGCAGAGAACATTCCCGAGGGCGAGATCATCGAGTACGACGGTACGACTCTGATCCGCGAGGACGGGAACGAGATCACTGTCACGTCGCTCAAGGGTGCCGTCAACATGGGTTGGGTGGTCCCAGCCGATGATACGGAGTCCGTCTACGAGCAGGTGTCCGCTGGCGTCGAGATCCATTCTCCGACGCAAACGGGGAACGACAAACGCGCCTCGCTCAAGCACGCCATCGTCGCAGATGACATGCAGGAGATCGGGACGATCGCAGATCGGAAGGCCCACCGAGAGCAGGCTGCCCAGGATGCTGATCGTCGTGGCCCCCTTCGTTCTGCCGCAAGCGCCCCCGCCGAGACGGACCCCGCACCGAGCCGCACCCGAGTACCCGCCCGTACTCGCGCGACGCGAGCATCTCGCACAGCCGTTGCCGTTGCCGGCGCCCACGAGCCTGACAACGATCTTGTACGGGAGCTTGACGAGGTGCTCGGGGTCGATACGGCCGGAGCTTTGAAGGAAGGCGCAGAGCCGGAGCCCGCACCCGCTCCGCGACGAGCCGCCCCTGCAAGGAAGATGGCTGTCACGACCCGAGACTCGCAAGAGGTCGCCCGTGCCGTGAAGCGGCAGCCGACGAAGAGTGAAGGCCCGATCCGCGGTGTCGAAGCGGTGACACAATCGACGGAAGGTCAGACCATCCGAGGAACCGAAGCGAAGGTCGGCCGTCGGCCGAACTTTGCCGGAGCCGACCAGCCCGCCGGTCCTACGACCGTGACGAGCCGCGGCCGGGAGATTATCGAGTCTGACAACGAGGGTGTCGCAATCGCATCGCTCGGCTCGTCCAAATTCAAGACCAACCTGATGGATGGGAACCAGGGGAAGACGGTTCGATCCGTCCGCCCACAGATGGAAAAGACGGCCCACGCCAAGCACCAGGAAGCCATCGCGTTGGGACGTGCGATTCAGAACGGGGACATTGCAGGCGAGCTACTGGAGCGCCTTGATCCTGTGAAGAAGGCAGCCGCGCTTGCGGCGATGGACGAAGAGGATGGGTTTGCACCCGCCGAGGAGGCCGAGCCCGACTGGGACAACATGACGGTGAAGGAACGCGCGGCGGCACGTCGCGCGCAGGCTGACGCCTCCGTAGCCTCCGTGGTGGCAACAGGCGATGTGGAAGAAGCCATGGCGGGAGACGATCTGATCGACCTGCTGCCGGATGCTGTTTCGACCGGCACCCCAGACCCCGGTGAAGCGGGCGAGGGCGATGACCCTCACCTGACCGCCGAGGAGAAGGCATCAGCCTCCAATCCGGCTATCGAGGCGATCCGCGCTTTCGTGCCGGATTTCGACTGGGACCTGTCCCGACCCTGGAAAAGTCGGGTGTCCGACGCCGTGAAGAACCACGGTGACGATCCGATGTGGCTCAAGGGCATCCTCTCCGTCGAGTCCGATTCGGTGAAGAAGCACATCCAGGCGGCCCTGGAAGCTCGTTCCGCCTGATCGGTAGGCCGGCTATAGGCCCGCCTTCGGTAGCGGGCCATGAAGCACAAAGCCAACAGCAGCGCAGCAGCATGGGCCCTGATCATGGAGGGGCTGACCGCTGCGCGTTTGGAAGCGCACCGTCTGGACAAGCTCGTCCAGACCGCTGGAAAGCTCGTGGACGAGTCGGATGCTCGTGACCACCTCTACCAAGTAGCAGGTGACGTGATCATGGCGACGCCACAGCGCCTTCAGCGCTTGATCCGACACCTCGACCGAACCTCCTACGCGCTCGCCAAGATCGGTGAAGGCCACCTCAAGGATCGGCTCTCTATCGAGGATCGGGCGCTGGTTGAGGACGGGACGACGAATACGGCACCCTTTGGTGGCGGTGGTCAACCCCACACGGGTGCCGAGCGCGTCGCCCGCAAGTGGGAAGCGCGTCGCGCTGGGGGCCGCTGAAGCCATGTCAGCCCGTTCTGTAGCGGAGCGGTGGCGTGGGGCCGCCGACGGTCACGAGGCGTACAGCAAGCAGCCCAGTGACCAAGCGGCGTTCAAAACGCTCGTCACTCCGAAGTCGGACAAGGGGCTCTCGACCAAGGACTACGAAACCGATTCGGACTCCAAGGGCAACGACCCCGATGTGGCGCGGCTGCCGCAAACGAAACCCGAGGTGCGGACGAAGGAGCGGGGGCGGGCTCTCCCCAACTCCCATCGGAAGGACCGAGATCGTGAGATCGGAACTTTCGTCGTCAACGTCCCCGATGCCGAACCCGATTCACGAAGCCGTACCAAGACGAAGACCCCCGTCCGAACCCCCGGCACCCCTGGGGAAGAGTACGGGCATCCGACCAAGTACGACTTCGGGATGCCGACGCGGCGCGGGGGTCTGAAGAAACCCTTCCCGCAGAAGCGGCAGAAGAATCAAGGCGGGGTGGCGAAGCGCTACTACCAGAAGCACTATCGCCGGAACAAGTCGCGCAAGAAAATGTACATGCGCCGCCGCTTCAAGAAGCTCAAGAAGCGGATGCTCTACAAGAGAGACCAGCGATACCGCGAGCAGTACCCGAAGCGGTACGAGCGTCGAGGTATCGGCTACACGCACTACAAGAATCGGTCGAAGGACTGGCGAAAAGACAAGGGTGAGCAGCCTTCCACGCGCCGGAAAAAGCGGAAGGACGAGAGCGACAAACGGCACAAGAAGGAGCTTGCGAAACATCGCAAAAAGCGGGCCGCCTACGAGTGGAACCTGCCCGCGTACCTTGAGACCGACGGCCGTCTCGACCCCATCGACATTCTCGGGTTCAACCCCGACACGGGATCCGTTCTGTACGGCGATCCGCGTGAGGACGATAGGGCGCAGACCCTCAAGCTCGACGCGTTCCTGAGTCGTTTCGTGCCATCGCGCGAAGAGGACATCGAGAAATACATGGGCATCTTGGAAGAAGAATTCGGAGACGCGTACATGGAGTGGGACCCCCCGGAAGAAGAAAAGGAGGGGAGTTTCGACACCTTCTATCGCGTGCAAGACTCCCCCGGATCGTCAGAGACGCGCCGCGATCGAGCCAAGTACCACCCGGACAAGATGGAACCCGGCGACCCTGCGCATCGGGGGCAGCCCTTCTCCAACCCCACCCTCCAAGACCGGGGCCAGGGACAGCCGCATGTTGAGCAGCAGTCGGGCTCCTCTAAGGTCATCCCTGATCGCAACAACAGTTCGGGTCAGGTGTCTTGGCGCAACCGGGACAAGCCGACTCCCTCCAGCGGGTTCAAGGTCGCAGGCATGAAGGTGAAGTGGGGGGCGGTGCCTCCGCAATGGGTGTACGCGACGAAAGTTCCGGGCTACGAAACCTTGACCATCGGGGTTGAGGGCGGGGGCCTTTACGCGGAAGCAGCCCCCGTCCGCCGCTGCAAAGCGGACCTGGAATCTTTGAGTGAGCGAGTAGGCCAGCCCCTCAAACCCCTGGTCGTGCAAAAGACGTTCTTGCCAGAGGAAATGAGAGGCAAGGGCCTTGGTAAAAAGCTCTACGAAATGGCTGCTCGGGAAGCGGCGAAAAAGGGGTATGCCCTCGCTCCCAACGATTGTTGGCATGGTGGCCCCGGATCGGGAATGACGAGCCCGGATGCTCGTCGGGTCTGGGCAAGCCTGCGGAGACAATTCGTTTCGGAAGGGCTGTTGCTGTGGGGCGGGCAGCGACCGGCTTCCTCTCAACGACTCGCGGCGATGCACCGGAGCGCCGACACCATCGCCATGATCCGACGCCGCTGCGCGCCTGACGTGATCAAACGATCGAAGTCGTATGCCCCCGCCCTCTCCAAGTTTGAGAAGCGTCGCCTGACGTGGCGGTGGAAGGTCGGCAAGTGGAAGGTCTCGATCCGAGCCGTCCCCTCTGAAGGTTCAAAGGCCCTCAACGTGACCGAGCACCCCGTTCGGGTGTCCTGCTCCTGCCCCTTCTACCGCTGGCAGGGCCCTGAGCACTGGGGCGAGGAACACGGCTACCAATACGGGCGCCCCAGAGGCACGGCCACCTTCCCTGTGATCCGAGACCCCAAATTCCGCCATGCGGCCTGCAAGCACGCCGTAGCGGTCTTTGACTGGATCCGGTCAAACAAGCTCAAGATCCCCGAGGACATGAGGCGGCTGCGCCGGTATTCGCCCGATAGAACCGCCAGCTATGAGAAGGGCGCGTCTGCGCCTCAACAACCAGACCCGAAGCGCCTCGCGCGGCGGTTCTTGGACAGAAACGAATAGGAACGAAACCATGCCGATGTATCAGTACCAGTGCCACTCCTGTGAGATCGAATTCGAGAAGATGGTTCCCCTTGCCCAATACGCCGACCCACAGCCTTGCGAGGAGTGCGGTTCGGACACGCGGAAGCTGCTCGCCACCCCTGGCTTGAACTTCAAGGGCGATGGTTGGGCGTCGAAGAATGGCCGAATTGCCGCGCAGATGCGGAAGAAGAACGCACGCCTTGCCTCCAAGGAGCGAGACTACAAGGGTGACGGGATGATCCCCTCACTGGCTCCGAACGTCGAAGGCGAGAGGGTCGCGTCATGGTCGGAAGCATCGAAGCTCGCCAAGGCCAAGGGCAAGGACACCACGGGCTATGACAAAATGGCTCGTAAGGAGAAGGCTGGATGAGCACGTTTCCACAGATCGTTGATCGGTCCGCGAACTACGCTTCGGTGTATTTCCGCGACCAGCCTGGAATTAAGGGATACCGTATCCGCGTCGCCAAGACGTTGGATGAGGCTTACGGGCCTCTGAACGGCGTCGGAGTGACGGGTACTACCGCCATTTTCGACGTGCCCGCACCTGGAGGTTTCTTTCGTTCTCGGTCCATTCGTGACCGTGGGTGGGGGATCTTGGGGGAATCCACTCGGGGCCAAACCCGCGCGATGTTCGATTTGGATGAACATCGGGTTGGTGCCGAGGCGCTGGTTCCACCAGATCGGGACGTTGCATTCGTCCGCGTGCAGGTCGCTACGGATGCAACGGGGGGTTTCCCGCTCGGTTTCCCGGGAGGTGCCTTTCCAGGCACGCTTGTGTCCCAGGGGCCGATCATCGTGTTGCAAAACCCAGGATGGTTCAGCACACCTCGGCCCGCCGTCTCACTCAGCGGAACCGCACCCAACATCGCTACAGCGGTGGCCGGTGCGATCCCTCCCGCTGACTCGATGCACTTGAAGGTCCCGGCCTACGGCGACTCGCTGGTGTTCATCAACCACTCGGCCACGGATCCGATCTTCTTGTCGATGGGTCCTGGGATCCCCTTCATGCAGATCGACCCTCTCGGTCAATTCAGTCACACGTCGGGTCAGAAGGATTCTCTTCTGATCGCAGCCAATGGCGCAAACCCGACCTTCTCAGCACTCATTTCAACCGTCGCAGGGGCCCGCTAACACCGTTCCTGCACACCCAGGGGGGCCGGTAGTCCCCCTATAGCCCGGCCAGTTACGAGGCCAACTCACCCGGAGAAAAACCAATGCCCTTCGTACTCATGGCTCGCACCGACATTCCTGATGGCGTCCTTCAATTGACCGAATTGAAGCCCAACGACTCCCAGCGCAACTACATTTACGAGACCGAGGGTCAGACGCAGTATGTGAAGAACATCCCCGCGTCGGACACGGTTGTGACCGCGGGCGCGGGCCCGATCACGACAGTTGGCACCTACGAGGGTTTGGCCGCCTATCTGATCGACCACGTGGAAGATCAAGCTGTTGGCCTTCCGGCTCTTACGGCAGCCATGGCAAACGCGGCTGCGGCTGTGATCATCGCCGCCGCGCAGGCGGGTTTTGACCTCGATTCGGCGGCTCTCACCGTTTACCTCGTCGCCGCTGGCGCGACTGCGGCAACGGGCGTGGATGCGAACGGATCCACTGGATCGGTCGAGGACGTGCTTGGCATTCTGGCGGGCCGCAACTATCTGCTCCCCGGCGGCTCTCAGGTTGAGGACGGCGTAAACGCCTTTGACCCGGCGGTGGCGGGTTCCTTCACGAACGACGGCGAGTACAAGAAGCTCTACGACACTTCGGCTTTCAAGATCTCCAATGGCTCCGGTCAACTTGCGGGATTCAAGGCGGCCACCTTCAACTACGACGGGACCGCTGGCGCGGCTCTGGTCGTTTACGCCGACGACGGGACCGTACTCTAGTCCCCAGCTTCCCCTTCAAGGGCCAAACAGGAGAACAACAACAATGCCTCACATCATTCTCAAGCGGGACGATATCCCCGCCGGTACGCTTCAGGTCCTTGACTTGGAGCCCAACGAGTCCCAACGCAACCTGATCTACGATCCGCCTGCTCAAAGCAAGTACGTCGATCCGGTCGTCCGCGCGACCCCCTCGGTCGGAGCCGGAGCCGGTGGTTCGATCATCGTCACCCAAGAGGTCTCTGGCCTTGAGGCGTGGTTCATGGCGAACATTGACGACGGTGGTGGTGCTTCGCTGACCCCAGTGGAAGCAGCGACCAATGCTGACGACGTTCTCGCTCTGATGGCCTTCGGTGATCTCACCACGGCTGCTGGAGTTCTGACGTTGGGCGCGATCAACGGTGCTCTGACCACTGGCGCGATTGCGGGCGGGCAGCTTCAAGCACTGCTCGACGTTCTCGCCGGTCAGTCCTTCACCATCCCACGCGGTACTCAAATCGAGACCGGCGGCGGCGCTTTTGTCGTTGCTCCGGCCATCGGTGCTGCGGGCGGCCCCTCCTACGGGTCCATCCGTCGCGTCTACGACACCTCGTCCCTGACCCTCTCGTTCCACACCGGGCACCTTGCCGGGTACACGGACGCCGGGTTTGAGTACGCGGGTGCCGGCGGTGCTCAGGGCGAAGCTGTGGTCGTCTACAACGACGACGGCACGCTGTTCGTCTAGTACCTCTTCAATTCTCCTCCTCTCGGCGTGGGGCCTTAGCTCCACGCCGAGATGGCCCAATCGGGAAATCAAATGCAAGTTCAAAAAACAAATTACAAAACGGCCGACCTCTACTACGCGGCCTATCTCGCAGTCGCGGGAGTCTCCTTCATCGAAGCCACGTGCAACAACGACAAGGGCAAGAAGCAAGTGTTCTTCTGGTTTGAGCACACGGACATGTTGAAGGATCTTAAGCGAGACTACTTCAACCGTAAGGGCAAGGTCTCCGCGCTCCAGTACGCCGACGAGGTTCGGAGCTACAAGAATCTGACCCACGAGGCGATGGCGAACGCATGAATCTTGATGGCTTGTTCCCAGACCCGCCGGGCCCCACGCGAATCGCTTTTCAAGCGTTGTCGGTGGAGGCTCGCAATGCGTTCAAGCAAGAGATTCTCCCGCAGCTAGTCAACCTTGGGTCTGCCGCACTTGTCGATGCCATCGGTGAGGTGACAACTGCTGTTGGCGAAGCAGCGCGATCTAAAGATACCCTCTACACCCGCTTGGTCCGGCACAAAGCCATCGATCAGGCAGACGATTCGTTCTTCGCCGACGTTCTCGTGGTGCTCTCTCAGTGGGTCAAGGAGCAGTCGCAGGACGACCCCAAGGCCGCCCCCGCCGAGCCCTTCGCACAGCCAGTTATGCAGCCCCAAGTGGACTCGGTGCAGGCTCTCCGCGAGGACATTGTTGATCAGCTTGGTCCGGCCCAGAACTTGACGCCATGGGACCTCGCTCATTCGCTTCAGACCGTTTTTCAGCAGCACGGTATACGGCAGGCATCGGCCACGGTACGCAGCCGGAATCTTGTGTCGGTGGGCTTCGGCACCTACGGCATCGAGGATCTTGAGCTTGAGCACCACCCCGGGCGTGGGTGGTTCACCGCGGTCGGTTTTGGCCCCAAGACGGCCGCGCGCGAGATCATGGTGAGGGTGGCGAAAGCGGGGTGATATGTCCGTCGTATTCGCACCGGCACAAGATATCGGTCGAGGCGACCTCGACATTTTCACGAAGAACAGCGTCGGGAACCCTGCGAACGCAGCGACGATCTCCTACGCTATCTTCTTCGTAGACGTTTCAGGTGGCCTCCCAGGCACCGAGGTGCTGGTCGGCCCTGCTTCCCGTACGCCGGTCAACCCGACCGTAGGGGAGTATTACGCGGCTCTCACGGTGCCTCCGAACGCGACGGCCGGCGACTACCGGATCCGGTGGACCTTCACCGAGCTTCCAGGCTTCCCGGCGCAACAGGTCGTGCAGGAATTCGGCATCGTGGACCCCTCGACTGCATCCCCCGGAAGCGGCGGAGGGGGCCCCGGAGGCTCGGCGTTCACGACCAAGCAGCAGGACATGATCAGCCGGCTCCGCATCCTGCTGCGCGACAACAACCCTGACCGCAACTACCGCTTTCGACCTCCCGAGCAAGAGGGGACGATCAAGCAGTTCAACCAGATCTTTGGCTTCATTTGGGAGGACCACGAGCTACTGGAGTACCTGGAGCGCTCGCTCGATTGGTACAACATGTTCCCGCCGAACACCCCTGGCGTGAATACGCTCGACAAGCTCTGTGTGCAGAAGCCCGAGTGGCGCACCGCGATCATGTGGGGAGCCATTGCGCATGCGACCTTCGCCTTGGCGATCAACTGGGTCGCAGATGAATTCGACTATTCGATTGGCGGGATCAGCCTGAGCATCGAGAAATCGTCCAAGTACGAGAGCCTGAAGCAGAACGCCGAGTCGATGTTCGACAAAGCCACCGAGGCCAAGAAGGAGACGGTTCGCTACATCCGCGGCCTCGCCCAACCTCGTTTCGGCATCGGTATCCGCTCAGCCTTCGGCCCACATGTCGGCCGTGGTGTCCTCTCGCCGAGAAACTTCATCTAGGGGAGTGTGATTTGGACAGCCCCATTGACTTCAAGCCGCCCAAAGCGGTGGCTGCCGCTGCGGAAAAGGGTCTGGAGTACCGCCGTCGCCAGGGCAAAGACAAAGCAGGGCTGACTCCGGGCGAAGCGTCGAAGGAGGGCATTGGCTCAGGGGTGCAGCGCGCGACGAACCTCAAGAACCGTGACAAAATCAGCCCCAAAGTCATCCGGCAGATGGTGGCCTTCTTTTCGCGGCACGCGAAGAACAAGGCCATTGATGCAAAGCACAAGGACGAGCCTTGGAAGGACAAGGGTTACGTGTCGTGGCTGCTTTGGGGCGGGGACCCTGGCAAGGCGTGGGCCGAAAAGGTGCTCAAGCAGATGGAGGCCGGTGCCAAGAGAGTCGCGGATCTCCTCAACAGGCCGCACAAGCTGTTCGACCCGCGTCGAGCGGAGCGGGAAGCTGAAAAGCTCCGGCGTGGAGATCCTGATTGGGAGTACCGGGTCGTGCATGACCCCAAGGGGACCGGGAAGTCTTTCATCGAGGTCTACGATGAGGAGGGGCACTCGGTCGGACGCGTGGCGTCCCGTTGGCGAGCGGCCCACTCGATGCCCTCCAGAGTCGCCTCCCGATACTTGCGGGCCAAGGCGAAGGATCTTCGGATCTTCGATTTCGATGACACCCTGGCGACGGGCCCTTCCTCTGTGAAGGTCAAGAAGGCCAACGGAGAAATGCTCAGCTTGAGCAGCACTGCCTTTGCGCACTACGAGCCTACTGAGGGAGACACTCTGGATTTCGGAGGCTTCAACGACGTGGTGAGTCCCCGGATTATCAAGGAGCACTTTGATCGTCTGCGGGAGAGCGTGGAGAGCGGAGCCCGTGTTGCCATTTTGACCGCGCGCCCCAAGGGGGCTGCCTCGGCAATCAGCGCGTTCCTTGAATCCCAGGGGATCGAAGGTGTCGAAGTCGCCGCGCTTCAGTCAAGCGACCCCTACGACAAGGCGAGATGGGTGGACCGTGCGCTTGAAAGCGGGGGCCATACAACGGTTGAATACTACGACGACCATGCGGGCAACGTCCGTGCCGTCGAGGAGCACCTTGCCAAGCACAAAGGCGTCAAATCCAAGTGCGTCCACGCAAGCCATCCTGAAGAGTCCGACTACGCCGGCCCTCCGGTCAAGCGTTCCTTCAAATCTACAGAGCCCACGACCGCCCAGGTCAAGTACGAAGCGGAGGGCGGGGGCAAGAAGAAGGACAAGGACAAGAAGGAGAAGAAGGGTCCGAGTAGTTGGTGGGAGAGCCAGACCCCGACGTTCCAGAAGCATTACTGCGAGGAGCACACCCAGTCCCAATACTGCAAAGGTGCGAGCATGGACACGAAACAGGCAGGTGCCTCCTACGTCAAACAGAAGATCAAGCAGCGCGCGCGCCGAGCATCGCCGAAGGTTCGCGGATACGTCCAGTCCTTCCTCCAGAAGATCGATCAGGCGGGCCCCTCTGCGGGGATTTTCCTTGAGGATCTGGAGTCCAACTTCGATGACCTGAAGAAGTCCAAAAAAGGGCTTCTGCGAAAATTCTCGGACAAGGATCTCGATTCCTTGAGAGAGGTTCTGTTCGGATGATTCCTCAAGCATTTTCTGTCGCCGCCTTGTGGCGGTCCAACAACCTGCCGCACTCCAGGGTGGCCGCCCGGTTCATCCAAGCGGCCGACATGCGGCGTATCCTCTCGCACCTGTTCGACGGCACGAGCGCCTACGTGAAGGACTGGCCTCGGTTCCTCCGAGCCCTTGCCGACCTGTACCAAGGCGGGAACGCATGGTCTCTTCTTCCTGACTCGCCGGACTGGGAAGCCTCCAATGTCGATGTGGGTTACTCGTCGGAGACCCTCGTCGGGGAACAGATCGGAGGCTACCGTGGAGGGGACCCACCTTGGGGACGAGGGTTGGAGCCGCCCGAATACGCCGAGTACGAGATGGAGTTGCCGTCCAGGGTCTCCTTCACGATCACCGTGAAGCAGGACATTCCTGGGTTCGCACACAACCTCGCCTCCGATCTTCGCCCCCACCTGACCGATCCCAAGGGGTTCGCTCGGGCTGTCCTCGACATTTTCGGAAACGCGCGCGCCGCCAAGTTGATGGCGAAGCTCGCGGCGGATCACCTTCAAGGCTCGTTCCGAGCCGGAGAATCTGATGCGTGGTTCGGGGACGAGGACTCGATGAACGAGTGGCTGGAGGAGCGACTCGACGGCGAGACCTTGGGGGGTTCCCCGTATGGCAGTTGGACGGACACCATGCCGAAGGTCACGGGCTCAGGGGTCCAGGGTCGAAACATGGTCGTCACGCTCCACTGCACGGTCGAGGTGAGCGTGGAAGGGGCGGAGCCCCAGGGTAACGAGCCCGACTACGAGTCCATGTACGAGGACCGCTACGGCGACTCGTACTAAAATCGACGCACCGGGGAGCTAGGCACGATGCGCCGACCAGGGCATCCCCACCCGTTGCCGGCGTAGACCTTTGGGCGTCGATGCGCGGACTGTACCGGCTCAGGCCGCGACTCGGGCCTCGGAGCCCTCGGTTGCGTGTAGGGCATCGAGAACCATCTGCGCGGAG